>Ga0209223_10005464_pt1 | contig 11188 bp, 15 predicted proteins | sample COG_06_FD_184750 | JGI IMG/M metagenome (GOLD analysis project Ga0209223, IMG submission 184750) | Pelagic Microbial community sample from North Sea - COGITO 998_met_06 (SPAdes) (version 2) | ecosystem: Environmental > Aquatic > Marine > Neritic zone/Coastal water | place: Helgoland, sampling...
CTTGTTTGCACCAATGACTGGTGTCAAAATGAACACAGCTCGTAAATCTATATACGAAACCGGCAAGTCCCTAGGATACAGCTTTGTTTCCTACATATCAAGCAAAGCAACTACCTTTGATAATACCATAGGCGAAAACTGCTTTATTCTTGAAGACAACACCATACAACCATATACTACAATTGGAAACAATGTAGTGATGTGGAGTGGTAATCATATTGGACATCATGGTTGTGTTAGAGATCATGTGTTTTTTACATCTCATGTTGTTATGTCTGGACATTGTGATGTTCAAGATCGAGCTTGGTTAGGTGTGAATGCTACTCTTCGCGATGGTATTGTAGTTGGACAAGGTTCCTTGATTGCCATGGGTAGTGTTGTCACGAAGAGCACAGACGAAAATGGATTCTATATGGGCTTCCCTGCTAAGAAGCAAGAAAAATCAGCAATAGATGTTTATTAATGAAGTGGATAAAGAAACATAATATATTTAATAAACATCACGCACAGTTACCAGTTGTTGATGTATTAGATTCGGTATATCGTATATACTATTCAACACGTATCGAAGGAAGATCAACTCCACTTTGGATAGATGTCGATCAGCAGTCGTTTCAAGTTCTAAACAAATGCACAAAGCCAATTTTACCACTAGGTGCACTTGGAACATTCGATCATTACGGCGTTATGCCAACTGATATTGTTCATATTGACAACAACACCAAGTACTTGTATTACATTGGGTGGTCATTGAGACAAGATGTACCATACTACAATACCTTGGGATTAGCTATTAGTTATGATGCTGGATCAACATGGTACAAACATTCTAACGGACCGGTGTTTAACTCTTGTACTAAAGAACCTGGCTTTATTGGAACAGCAAAGGTTTTTAATAATGGTGGCGATTGGTCAATGTATTATTTGTCTTGTAGAGATTGGATTAAAAGTGAAAAAAGTTTGGAGCCAATATACGATATTAAGCTAGCGAAGTCGATTGATGGAGTTAACTGGATGCCTTTAGATAAGACAATTATACCTTTGCTAGAAGGCGAAGGAGGGATATCCTCCTTTCAGATGATCAAAGATAAAGCATGGTTCTCGGTACGAGGAGCAGCTTCATATAGAAATAATGTAGAGCAATCATATAAGATAAAAACGTCTACACTCACAAACGGTGAATGGGTTAGAGATGATCACATAGAATTAGATGTATCTACGGATGGTTGGGATAGTGAAATGGTAGCCTATCCTTACATAATACAAAATAATAACGAATTAATTATGTTTTATAATGGAAATAAATTTGGAAAAACAGGAATTGGATATGCAATTGCTAGATCTTAGTATTGATGGAGTAACAGTCATCAAGAACTTTTTCTCAGCTAAACAGATAAATAAACTTCGCATGGATGCTGAAGAAGTGTTTAAGAAACAACACGTACGTTTTGGGTACCACAAATCCTTCGAAGAGAATATGATTAGACTCTTTAATGAGCAGTTTGAAGTGTTCACAAATTGCGGCAAAACAATACAGCAAGGGTTATGGGATCTTTATAGTATTGCTGTAGATCCGAAACTCAAAGAAAAGCTTTTGCAGCTAGGACTTAAAACGCCATCAATGTGTACTCGTCCTGTATTGTACTTCAATCATCCAAAGTTAGCTAAGGACAAAGTGTACTACAAAACACCACCACATCAAGACTGGTCTTCAATGCAATCGAGTTTAAACTCGGTAGTAGTGTGGATTCCATTAGTTGAAGTTGATGAGAAGAATGGAGCTGTTATATTCTATCCTGGTACTCACCAATTGGGACCACTGCCATATACAGAGAGAGGTGGATTTGCAGGTGTGGATATTCCAACGACTGCTAAAAAATCAATACAACCTAAATTAAGTATTGGCGATATAGCTATCTTCTCAACACTATTAGTTCACGAGTCAGGTGATATACATGATGATAGTATTCGATGGTCATGCCACTTGCGATATTCAGATCTCCAAAGCCAAGAGTTAATTGATAGAGGATATCCTAATCCATATATTTACAAACCAACTATAAAGAAATGATACATATATTTTATAGACACTACCAAAACGATAACCTAGAACACACTACAACCCGAAGCCGACCAGATTGGTTTTCATATAAAACATGTTTTGATAATATGCTTCATACTATTAAAAATACAGATGCTAGACTGACTGTAATGATGGATGGCGAAGTGTCGCAGTGGATTGATGTAAACTCAAATACAGATTATAGTGTGCATCAGTTTGATGGTGGAAGTGATTCTGCATCAGCAGCGTATACATACAAGTATATACAGAAGTTGTTAACAGAAAGTAAGATAAAAAAAGATGATCTAATATATGTTGCTGAAAATGATTATCTTCACATCAATGGTTGGGTGGAAGAAGTTGAGACTTTATTCACAACTTATAATGGACTGCATTACGTTAGTCTATACGATCATAACGACAAGTACATATCCTCAATGTATAGTGACCTTACTTCCAAGATATTCACAACATCAACACATCATTGGCGGTCCACTCCGAGTACATGTGGAACATATATTGCTCGAGCGGAGTTGTTAATGGATGATCTAAATGATCATTTAGATGTTGTTGGCGATCATAATAAATGGATACATCTTAATCACACAAAACAACGATTTATATTAACACCTATTCCGGGCCTTTCAACTCACTGTATGGAAGGTTTATTATCTCCAACAATTAAATGGAAAGAAATATGATATCAGTAATAATACCAACATATAAATCGCCAGAATATTTAGACTTATGTTTACAGTCTGCAATAAAAGGACAAAAAAAGATTAATCAAATTATAGTTGTAGTAGACGGCCATTTTGATATAAATGAAGAAGTATTAAATAAACATGGTGGATATATTGATATTCTCAACCTAAAGCAGAATGTTGGTTTATGTAAAGGAACTAACTTAGGTGTAATGAATGCCAAACATGATAAAGTGTTAATCGTCAATGATGATAATGTGTTTCCATTGGGTTGGGACACACAATTAGAAAAACTCGATCAACCAAACTCAGTTATATCTCCTAATCAAATTGAGCCGACTCCTAGTATGTTTAAACAGTTTCATATTAGAAATTGCGGTTTAGATCCAAAATCATTTAACTTAGAAACTTATTGGGAATATGAAGAATCAAAACGAGGTCTACCAATTGATGAAACTGGTTCAACATTACCTATTTTTATGTCAAAACTAGATTATCTTAAAATAGGTGGTTGGGATGAAAATTATGAGTTGGGAATGGTAGCAGATTGGGATTTCTTCTTAAAATGCCAATTGGCAGGATTAACAATGTTAAGATCATATAATTGCCATTTCTATCATTTCGCCTCAGCTTCAACAAATGGCGAAGCTCGTCAACAAGCTGAAACCGCTGGTCATGAATATGCAAAATACAAATGGGGCGGTTATATACAGCACAATCCTCAAAACAATAAAAAATATCTACGGTAATTCTAAACAATATATATTTATATTTAAAAGATATAATATATTATGAGCAAAGTAGTAAAATGTCCAAATTGCGGCACTTCATATGATGTTACAGTTAAACCAAGTTCTCCAACTCCAAAATCAAATTACTTATGGATATTAGACAATGGACATGGTGGTATTATAGACGGTGTATATCAAACATCAGGAAAACGATCTCCAGTATGGCCAGATGGTCAAATACTTTATGAAGGAGAGTTTAATAGAGCCATTGTAGATCGATTGGTTAAATTGTGCGAATCGAATGGAATAGATTATGTAAATTTAGTAGACACACAAGAAGACGTTCCATTATCAGACAGAACAAGCAAAGCAAACCAGATAGCAAAATCATCAGATAAACCTTGTATATATGTAAGCATCCATGCAAATGGATTTAGTGAAGAACAAGCAAATGGATGGTCAGTGTACACGTCAATTGGCGAAACTAAATCTGATAAAATAGCAACCATATTATTTGAAAAAGCAGCATCAGAGTTTGTTGGTGAGTATATGAGAAAAGATACATACTCAGATGGAGATGTAGATAAAGAAGCAAATTTTTGGGTTCTGGCTAAAACTACAATGCCAGCAATATTATCAGAAAATTTCTTTATGACAAACTCAGATAACTGTCATAAGTATTTATTATCAGAAGACGGAAGAGACAAAGTGGCTAAAATTCACTTCGAAATGATACAACAAATAGAAAACGAAAACACAATATAAAAGGAGTTATTGAAATGAAAAAGTTATTAGTTAAACTTAAAGGAAAAATTATGGCATTCGCTGATATTTTTAAAGATGACAATAGTATTAATGAAAAAAATGTAGTAGGATTTGCATCATTTGCAATTATGGTATTGTTTGCGATCGCAGACATTGTTACTGGTTGGATGGGTAGTCCATTACATGTTAATGAATTTATATACAATTCTTTCTTGTGGGTAACACTAGGTAGTTTTGGGATTGATGGTATTACTAAAATGGTTAAACCTAATAAAATAAAGTAATACATCATGAATGAGGCGGTTATAGGAATTGGTACTACAATTATTGGTGTAGTAGGAACATTGTCTGCAATTTGGTTGAAACATTATTTAGACCGAAGAAAGCATAGACATGATTGTATTATAGATAAAACAGTTAAGGATGATTGTGAATTAATTGGTCGGCTTGATGATCTTAAAAATGAAATAGAAGCTGACAGAATTTCCATATTTTCATTTCATAATGGCGGAGAATATTATTCTGGGAAGTCAATGCAAAAGCTTTCCTGTTCATATGAAACAGTGCAACCTGGAGTAGCAAGAACTCAACTAGATCTACAAAACATACCAGTATCAGCATGTTTAGGCACATTGACTCATTTAATGGAAAACAAAGAATTTCATTGCTATGACATAGAAGCCAATTATCCAGAAAGTGCATGTAAATATCAATTAATCAACACCGGTGTTAAATCGACATATCAATATGCAATATTTGATCTAAACAAAAAAGCAATTGGTATTCTCCGAGCTGATTTTGTGTTAGACAAGGAACATATAGACGACAAAGCCCATGAGTCATTAAAATACACAGCCATTAAACTTGCCGGATACTTACTCAAATAATTTGATTTTAACTATATATTTCTTATAATATATAAATGAATCTAAAATACATTGCGATCGCAGCTCTTTTATTTACCGTAGGACAATGCATAGTGTGGATACAGGTAAATGGTCCTATCATATGGACTTGGGCTAAAGAATGGCGATGGGCTCTAATGCTTTGCGGAATACCAATTACATATCTATTTATGGAAGCAACTAGATTTGCAGTAGACGGATTCCAAGGCGAATTCTGGCCTGGTCGGTTCCTTTCATTTGTATCTGGAATAGTTATATTTACTGCAATGACTTACCTGTTCCGAGGAGAAACCGTAACGGCTAAAACTGCAACATGTTTAGTATTAGCATTTTCTATAATATTTATACAGCTCTTTTGGAACTAGGCATATTTATATAAAATAAAGGACCCATATTACATGAACCAAGTATATTTAAACAAACTAGTTCAACAAGAAGCAATTAATGTTAAAATACAACTCGTACGAGAACATATTAATTTAGCAAAGAACGAATTATATCAAATACATGAAAACGTTAATAACATAAACAAATTTTCATTATTAACGGAACAAGACGAAACAGATACGGGAGTACCATGGAGGGACAGCAATAAACAAGCAAAAGAATTTATAAACAACTTCCCGGATAAAAATCATGTTAACATTAGGAGACATGGGCAAAATCCGGTATCATATGAAGTCGAAGTTGAAATAACGCCATTAACTGCAATTGAATCTGACGAAACATTAAAACTAACCAAACATAAAAATCTATTTAGATTTTATGATGATGGTAGTGTGTATGATTTCAACGTCATGACTACTTTCGGATGGAAATTTGCAAATGGAAAACTTGAAATCCGTTCTGCAAACCCAGCTGCATTTGTTAGTATAGCAAAAGATCGTGTATTAGCAACAATTGATGCAAATGGTATATTTACAAATATTGGATATTCGGCCGATGCTGCGGATAAAAGTATGTTTGACAAACCTAAAGAAATACCATGGTTAGACACAGTGCAAACAGTATTAGATTGGGCCGGATTGATACCAGTAATTGGAGATGCATTAGACATTATTAATGCGTGTATCTATTTTTGGAGAGGTAAATACTTCGAAGGTTTCTTGTCATTGCTGGCTATAATACCAGTTATAGGAAGTGTAATGTCATTAGGTATTAAAGGGTCTTTAAAAGCAGCTAAAGCTTCAATGAAAGGATCCAAGTTATTAGGTAAACTTGGAATGACAAAACTTATAAGAAAATGGTGGGTAGCAGGAGATAAAAAGGCAGCTCAAGAGTTAGGAGAACAGCTTTTAAAAATAGATAGCGTTTCTCCTTCAATGTTAACCAAAATATCACGTATGTTTAGAGGTTTTGGAAGTAATCTAACCAAAGCAAGTAAGAGTGCAGAAAAAATTGTAGGAACCGGAAAAGCTACGAGAGAAATTTCAGGTGCTGGGAAAAAAATATCAAAAGGTGCAGATGGAATAGATGAGGCAGTCGACACATATATAGCTGCAGAAAAAGCAGCTCAAGCAGCAAAGAATGCAGCTAAAGAAGGTGCTAAGATATGGAAAGTACCAAAAGCCGCATTAAACTTTTTATCATTTGGGTTACTTCCTAAAATAAGAAAAATGCCATGGTTCCCACAAAAACAATTAACAGAGATGGCAGAAGTAACGAGACGTAGATTTATAGCCAGAGCTACCAAACGTCCCGATCGCCTAGGAGCACTTACACAATTTGCCGGCACGCGAGGAAAAAGGAGAATGGACCGCGCATTAAACTCTCGGATTAAAAGCCTTGGCAAGAAAGATCAATCGAGACTAATAGATGCATTAAAAAACGATACGCCATTTAGACGCGTGGATAGGGGAATCATGTATAACGAGCCTATAATAAAGTCCGACGTTGGATTATCTCAATATATTAAAAAAGATAACGTAATTGATTTCGAACAAATGTTTAAAAACCCAGCTGATACCGAAGCATTTTTTAGTATTATACAAAACAATAAACAATTTAAAAACAATAAAGTGATTACGGATTTGAGTGAAGTAGTGACTGACCGGGCAGTGAAAGATAGTAATCCATTATGGCATATGTATCGAGATGATATTGGTAATAAACTAATATCATCACAATGGACTAATACTATTCAATTGCAATTTGCAAAAAATGTAGATTGGATATGGAATGAATTACAGGCAGCTGGAGAAACATTAGGATTTGAAAGTTCTGAACATTTAAAGCAATTTGGTATTGTTCCATTTACTAAATGGGCGGTAGCAGAAGTATCGCCTGGCGGATATAAAACAATGCAAGAAGTACGAGATTTATTTATAACTGCAATAGGAATGGGATCAGACGTTGCAGTAACTGCACTAGAAACAGTTGGTATTCAAATTGAAGATCTAGAAGAATATCCACCCCTAGGTGCAGACGAATATACTTATAAAGCAGATGAAGTAGATAACACGGAAGAGTCAGAATAATAATGTTACGCGAATATAAAACACAAAGTACACTGAATCCTAAACTCTGGAATGGTGATTGTCTGAAAAAAGGCATGACCCATAAATTATTACGTATAGCAAAAGCTTTTTTTGAGTTTTTAGAATTGCCAGAAAATGTACAAGTTCTAGATGTCATATTAATTGGAAGTAATGCAAACTATAATTGGACAGACACGTCAGATATAGATCTACATGTTGTTATTAATTATCAAGCCGTAGGTAAAAATTTGCATTTAGTCAAAAATTACATGATGGCCAAAAAGAGTATATGGAATACTAATTATCCATTAAAATATCAAGGAATGGACATTGAACTATTTGCTCAGGATTGGAATGATCGACTACATTCGTCGGTTGGTCAATATTCATTAATGAATGATAAATGGTTGAAAAAGCCTAATGCAAATGAAGTTTCAGTAGACGATGATGTTATTGAGGCGAAAGCAGCACCATTGGCATATGAAATAGAAAAATTAGAACCATCTGATCATAATTTAGAATCTAAAATTAAACATATACTCGATCGACTGTACAAGATGCGACAAACAGGATTAGAAGCAGAAGGAGAGTATTCAGTAGAAAATTTAGCATTTAAACGACTTCGTTCCCATGGCTTATTAGCCCGTTTAAAGGAAATGGCAAAACGAATAACTACGAGTCAATTACAAGTAGAACAAGTTGTAGGTCGTGTTAAAATGGATCCTATAGGCGATTTAGCGTCACATATGACAAAACGTAAAATACTAGATAATCCTAGTTGGGACTATGTTTTAAAACACATGAATGCAGTAGAAGACCCACAAGGACAATGGAAATATCCAAAACGGTGCACGGTAATACCTAGCAATCAAATAACAATGAAAAATGTTCCTTACAAAGTATTAGGAATAGATGATACCGGACATAGCAAGGTAATGCATCCAGAAAAAGATTATGGTTACCCAGGAGGTAAAGTATTGGAAATACCAATGACTCCAGAACATAACACTATACTTAAAAAACTTAAGAAATTGTTAACAGATATGACTACCATGACAGAACAAGACTTTTCTGGACCATTTGGTAAAGAACATAATTATGCAGACTACGGAGGCCCATGGGGTACCGGACATCATCATAAGACAAAATTTAAAAAAGGCCCGGGTAAGACTCCCACAAAGGGTATTGCAAATAATTGGAAAAACAACGCAGTTACAAAATATTAAAGGAAACATATGAAATCAAAAGGATTAGGAGATAGTATAAAAAAGATTACATCGGCAACTCGGTTAGACAAGTTATCAGAAAAAATTGCAAGTTTATTAGATGAAGATTGTGGTTGTGATAAACGACAATCATGGCTCAATGACAAGACAAAAGATTGGCCTATGTATAAGAAAAGGAATGTAAATGGCAACAATAAGTAAAACAGGTATACAGGACGGATTAACAAGTAAAGCGGAGCACATAACTCGTATCATTGATGCATTAGATGGCACCGAGACTACTGAAATTATTGCAACCGGTTCGTTTACAGGGTCATTTACAGGAGATGGTAGTGCATTAACCGGAGTAAGTGCAGCTAATAAAATTAATCTTCATTTTTCGGCACCTACGCAAACTCAAATCAACGATGATTCGATATATTATTTTGGAAACATACCCGGACGCCTTTCAGTCGACTCATCTTCGAAGGTTGGCGCTCAATATATACCAATAACAGGAGATATTATTTCTGCGAATATACGTAACGTAGTAGATGGAACATTGAGTTCTGCAGAGTTAACTACCATACAAATATATAATGCAACAACAAATGTTTCATATTCATTTGGAACCACCGATCCTGATAAATTACCTCATAGCAGTGCTGACAATATCATGTCAAAAACGTTTAGTGTAGGAACAATACCAGTAACTGCTGCAGATAGAATCATGTTTAAAATAGAAACACCAACGTTTTCGACTAATCCAGCGGATGTAGGTTATTTTGCAGATGTTGTAATTCAAGAATCATAATACTTATATAAAAGATAACAATGAAAACATTAAAACACATATTACAAGAAGCAGACAATAATTGTCCACCAGCTACTCAAGATACTAAATTAAACACTGCCAATAAAAAAGCTGCAGCAAAAGATCATGCATATGGTACCGCTCCTATCTGTGGCAACTGTAAACATTTTAATACATCTATAAAAAAGTGTTTAGGCAACGCAGAAGGAATAGGCTATTGTGAAGCATTGCAATTTAAGTGTTCGGCAGCAAAGTGGTGCAACATTTGGGCAGGTAAAAGGAAATAATGGCAATTAGAAACTCAACTATAGGAAAATTGGACACACAAAAAAAGAAACGTCCTGGAGTTCATTCCAAGAATGCTAGCAAAGGCCAGAATGGTCATAAGTCTAAATACAAAGGACAAGGCAGATAATTTAATTTATCTATATTTATATAAAAAAACATCATGATAAAACTTAAAAACATATTATTAGAAGAACCTGGAACTAAACAGACTATATCTAATTTACGAGATGGCGCGAAGGTTTGGAACGGTATATATAATGCTACATTAAATTGGAAAAAACATTTAGTCGATGTCGGGGCTACTACCGTAACCAGTACTGGTAAAAAACGTAATGAATTAACCAATCCAGAATGGGATAATTTACCCGAGTGGCTAAAGGGCAATGGTTCTCATCCATATGGAGATCGAATATGGCTATGGCCAGCTGCAGGACGTGCATTCTTAAAAATGAAGGAAGCTGCAGAAGCCGATGGCGTACGAATAGTAGTTACAAATGCATATCGAGATGTATTTCATCAAGCGCTTGTTAAAAAAATAAACACAGCTGGAAAAACTGGAAACCCAGTCGCTGGCTTAGGAAAAAGTAATCATGGTTTTGGTCTTGCTATTGATGTTTCACGTGGTGCGGGACGAGACTGGATGATAAAGAATGGACTTAGATACGGTTGGGCTTGGTTCGGATCGGGTGACAAACCACATTTCAATTATTATCCAATATTATTAGCAAACAATTTGAGATTTACATCTGATGTAAGTAAAAGAAAACTCCAAAGATATCTTAAAAAAGCAGATAAGAAAATGGCTAAAATAGTTTTACCTGATATTCAAACAGCTGTGCAGAAAGCCAATAACACAACTCCCAAGAGTGCAACAAATCATTATGATGATATAAAAGATTCATCGTCGACATATAATTACCCATTACTTAGTTCAGAAAATTTTGAAGCATGGAAAAATTCTATAGATAAAAGTACTAATATACCATTTCATAAAATGCATCCGGTTGTATTAGTAGGAGATATTGATAGTGGGAATCAGATTATTAAAAAACAATTTAACGTTGACAAAAATATATGGGATACTGCAGAGCAACTTTTTCCTACAGTAACAGTTTCAGCTAAAAAATGATTAGACTCAAAGACATATTAAACGAAGATTTAACTACTGACGGCGAAAAAGAATTAATGTTCGATTCCAAATGGAAAGACCGAGGAATCGCTGCAGCAAATACTTTGT
>Ga0209223_10005465_pt1 | contig 11186 bp, 10 predicted proteins | sample COG_06_FD_184750 | JGI IMG/M metagenome (GOLD analysis project Ga0209223, IMG submission 184750) | Pelagic Microbial community sample from North Sea - COGITO 998_met_06 (SPAdes) (version 2) | ecosystem: Environmental > Aquatic > Marine > Neritic zone/Coastal water | place: Helgoland, sampling...
TAATAGCCCCGAAACTTTAAATGTAGCTACAGTTACAAAACTAATAAGAAATACATTTTTAGTAATCATGGTGCCACTATTTGGTTTTTTATATAACAGAGGTAAGGTTAAAGATAAAAACTACTCAATATTCAGTATTTTTCCTTATTTTGTTCTTGGTTTCATAGGAATGATTATTGTAAGAAATATTGGAGACCAAATATTTACTTTAGAAAATGGTAATTATGAATTTTGGAAAACTTTAATCAATTACATTAAAAGCTTAGCTACTGTCTTTCTCACAATGGCCATGGCTGCTGTCGGTATATCAATTAATTTAAATGAATTAAAATCTATGGGATACAAGCCATTCATTGTTGGATTAATTGCCGCTATAACAGTGGGGATAGTTAGCATAGTAAGTTTAGAGACTTTTTTAAAATATTTTGTGTAAATTTTATTAAAGTGATTTAATCTAAGAAAGAAAATAGATTAAAAATAAATTAAGGTAATTTTGATACAACAAATTAAATTTAAGGGAATAACTTTTAAAAACTTTGATATCAAAGACTTCAAAAAAATTATTGAAAAAAAAGGTTTATTTCTTTTTCCATCTGGTCCAGGGTTATCCTCTATTGAAAATGAAATACCGTACTTAAAAGCCTTAAAAAATGCTGATTATAATTTTTTTGATAGTGGATATTTTGTTTTATTATTGAAATATTTTAAAAAAATAGATGTAAATAAATTTTCTGGTTATCTATTTATTAAATTATTTTTAGAATATATTAAGAAAAATAATAATAAAAAATTATTTTTAGTTGACCCAAATATTAGACTTTCAGTATCTAATACAAAATTATTTGATAAAATAGGTGTGTCGAAAAAGAATATAAATAATTATATAGCACCACATTATGATTCAAAATCAATATCAGATAAAAAATTACTAAATATTGTTAAAAATATAAAACCAGACTATATTTTACTTAATATAGGTGGTGGTACACAAGAAATTTTGGGATTATATCTAAAAAATAATATCCATTTTAAATGTACAATTATATGCACTGGTGCTGCCATATCATTTTTTACTGGAGATCAAGCACCTATTAATGTTTTTTTTGATAAAATTTACCTAGGTTGGTTAATTAGAATTATTTTTAATCCTAGATTCTTTTTTCCAAGATATCTGAAATCAATAAAACTGATACATATTGTTTTAAACAACAACATTAAAATTTTTAAATCTAAGTAAAATTATGAACTATCTAATTTTTAGTAAATACAAAATTAATAATAGAATTTTTAAAAATGTCAAAAGTTATATTTATACTTTTTTTTCAAAAATATTTTCTCAAATTTTATACATACCATTAATGTTTTATTTTTGGGGTGTGGAGGCAACAGGAGTATGGATTTTCTTAACATCAATTCTAAATTCAGTAAATATTTTTAATATTAATGCTAGCGAATATTCATTCCAGGAATTGATTTTAACAAATAAAAAAAATATTGAAAATATATATTCAAATTCATTAATAATAACTTTTATTAATTCTTTGATAATAAGCTTAATATTTTTTCTTTTATTTTATTTTTTTTTTTCAAATTTAGATATTTTAAATAGCATAAACATAAAAAATTTGTTTGAAATATTAATATCATTGACGATAATTTTTTTTTTACAGAATTTAATAAATTTTTTATATATACATTTTTATGTTAGAGGTGAATTAAATTTTAATAATTATAATCGAGAATTAATTGATTTAACTTATAAATTAATAATTCCTTTTTCTGGATATATGTATTCTGATTTAAGGATACTAAGTTTTTTTTACTTGATTCTAATTTCTTCAAACTTTATATATTTATTATTTGTTATTAAAAGAAAGTCAAATATACATTTTCAAATTAGATTAATAAATTTTACACAAATTAAAAAAATTTTTTATGGTAGTTTAAATTTTAATTATATTAATTTAACTAATATCATTAATACATCTTTTCTTAATTTTTTTATTGGATTTTTTTATAATGCTGAAATTTTGGCTTTAACAAATGCTTTAACAATGCTATTCAAAAATATGTTAACAAGATTGATTTCAATTGGTAATGAAATTTTGATGTTTGAAATTCCTTTTTTGTCGAAGAGAGAAAAAAACAAATCACTAGATTATAAAAAATTTCATAATAAAATTAGTTTTTTTCTAGTTATTGTCTATTTAATTAGTTGTTTTTTTATTGGCGAAAAAATTTTTAATTACTGGACATTAAATAAATTTAATAATTATAACTATTTAATGTGGGTAATAATTTTTGAAACAATAACATTTATTGCAATGATTAATTATTTAAACATCTTCAAAGCTCTTAATATATTGAAAGGATTGTCTATCAAAATATTAATAATAACAATTTTTAGTTATTTTGTAATTAATGTCTTTCAAAATAAATATATGGTCATCGAAATGATATTCATAACTCTCTCAATAAAAAATATTTTAATATTATTTTTTTTAAAATTTTTTTATAGCAAAAGACTTAAACTTTGAATTAGTTTTTTTTCTAATTTTTAATAAATAATTATATATTTCAATATCATTTTTTAAAAAAAGAGATAATTTTTTTTTTTGGGTATTGGTTAATTTTTTTTTTTTTGTCACACCATACTTATATAAAATTCTTTTATTTAACTCGTGTTTATTAAACCCTAAGATCTTATTAAAAAAAAAATTGAGTTCATGATTAATTTTATCATATAAGAAAATAAATTTTGGTGGATTTTTTTTTAGATAATCAATTGTATAAAATGTAGACAAACCTTCATTTAAAACATGAGTAAGCTTAATATGTGAAATTGAATTTTTATCATTAATATCATCAATTAAATCAGAAACTTCAGGATACTTTAAAAAAAAATTTTTATAAAAAGTCTTTTTTTGATTAAATTTTGTGTGATAAAAAGCACTGACAAATCGTTGAATGGGGTTTCTTATAGCTGTTATATATATAATTTTATTATTAAATTTAGGTTTTAAATAATGATTTGACCAAATTATATCTAATTTAAAATAGTGTAAAAGTTTGCCTATTAAAGTTGTACCCGACCTAGGAATTGCAATAAAATATAATTTATTGACTTTTGTGAACAAAAAATTTTCGAAAAAAAATTTTTTATTTTCATTTAATTGATAAATGAATTTATTTTTTTTTAAAGTTTGAGTAATTATATTGATTAGCATAATTATAAAATATAACATTCATTAAATGAAAGTTCAAATTTTAACAATCGGAAAATTTCATTTTTTTCATTTAGCTAGACAGTTAGATAAATTTAAAAAGTTAGAGCGAATTTATTCTGGGTACCCTAACAAATTTATCAAAAAAGAAAAAAACATTTCAAAAAAAATCTCTTTATTTAATTTTAGTTTTTATTCAATTATTTTTATTATTTTATATACTTTAAAAAAAATAGACATTGCTGGATTAAAAAACATTGAAAACTACTTATCCATTTTAATTTATAAACCAATCTTCAATAATTTTAAAAAATATATAAAATCTAAGTCAATTTTAATAACTAATTCAGGTTTTGGACTTGAAAGTGCTATCGAAATTAAAAAGACAAAAGGTTTATTTATTTGTGACAGAGGTGCTGCTCATATAAAATATCAGGATAAGATTCTACGTAAAGAACATTCAAAGCACAAGGTTTTGTATAATAAAATTACATCAAATATTATTAAAAGAGAAATTGAAGAATACAATTTAGCAGATTTGATTTCTGTTCCATCAACTTTTGTTAAACGAACATTTATTCAATATGGTATTGACAAAAAAAAATTGTTTTTAAATCCATATGGTGTTGAAAAAAAAACTTTTTATTTTAAAGGAAAAAAAATTGATAAGAATAAAGAATTTAATATTTTATTTGTAGGAAATGTTACTTTACAAAAAGGAATATTTTATTTACTTGATGCATTTACAAATATTAATTTTGTAAATAAAAAACTTACTATAATTGGTCCAATTGATACTCTTCTTAAAAAAAAAATTTCAAAATATAAAAGTTCAAAAATAACATTTATTAAAAAAGTAGAGCACCAAAAACTAATAGATTTTTACTCTAATTCAGATGTATTTGTATTACCATCAATACAAGATGGTTTTGGCATGGTAATTACTGAAGCACTCGCATGTGGTTGTCCTGTGATTGCAACGGAAAATACAGGTGCAAGAGATATTTTCCAAAATAATAAAGCAGGATTTATAATTAAACCAATGTCTTCAAAGTTAATATCCAATAAAATTAATCTATTAATTAAAGATCCAATATTGAGAAAAAAGATGTCTAATGAAGCACTCAATACAATTAAGAATATTAATGGATGGAACAAATATGGAGAAAGATGGAATGATAAGATAGACTCAATAATCACTGATTATAAAAAGATAAATAAGTCTAGTTAGAATGAATATAAATTTAGACAATGATATTTCTGTAGGTTTAAAAAAAAGTAAATTTTTTTTTCTTATCCTTACTTTTATTAGTTCTATAATTCAGACATTTATCGGTCCAATCAATTATGAACTACTTTTTATCTTAATAATTATTATATTTTCAAATATAATTTTAGTAAATGTATTTTTTGATCAAGAAAATTTAAAGAGATATTTCTTTCCTTGTGTTATCATATTAGCAGCTAATTTATTTTATTTATCATTTCCACTTTTTTCAAAAACATTATTATTACAAAATATAACAATTAATTTAGATCTACCTCTCAATTCTTTTGGAATTAGTTCTGTTTATTTTTTTTCAATTTTATTTTCATTTACAATAATAAAAAATAATGAAGAAAAAAAAATTTTAATCAAAAAAAAAAATCTAGGTTACTTAAAAATATTTACTTACTCAAATATAAAATCTACAAATATTATATTCATTTTTTTTTTTATAATTAAGATATATATAACTGTTTTTGACCGTGGAGTTAACTCTTCGACAGAATATGGTGATATAACGATGAAATTACTTTATGGTATTGATCTTTTATTTTTTCTACCATTTATTTTGTATTTTCAATTATATTTCTTTAAGAAAGAAATTTCTTTAAAATTTTTTTCAATAATTTTATTTATTTATTTATTTTCATCATTCATTTTAGGCTTATCAACAAATTCTAGATCAATTATGGTTGAAGGGATTTTTACAATAATAATTTGTTTTATTTTTGTAATAATTTTTAAGAAAAATTATTTTAATTTTAAGAAAATGATTACTTTCTTGATATCATTATTTATTTTAATATTTATTGTTAATTATAGTAGTGATAAAATTCTAGATGTTAGAGTAGATAGAGCCAATGTTTCCACATATGATATATTTCAAAAAAGTTTAAGTTCTAATGTGGGGGTACATAAATTTGATAATGGAATAGTAAAAATTGAAGATTATACAGGATTCAATGCTCTGGATAGATTTAATAAAATAAAATATTTAGATAAATCTCTTTATTACAGTGGATTTTTAAGTCCTATTGAAAAAGAAATTTTAACAAAAATTAGTGTAATGAAAATAATTTCACTTATACCAACCAATATTATAAGATTATTTGATCAGGATTTTAACAAAAGAGACCATGACATTCATACAGGATCATTTATTGAGTATAATTCAGGCATTAGATTTGGAGGATTGAAAAGCAGAGCTAGTTTTTTAAATGAACTTTTTATAATAACAGATTCAATAATTTTATCTTTTTTCATAACAATTATTTTGTTTATGATATTTTTCAAAGTTATATTTTTTTTTCAAAAAACACAAAATAATGAAATTGTATTTTCACCCATCATTTTTATATTAATTTACCAATTTTCTTATACCATTGGTGCTGATAGTTTAGGTCAATTTTTTGGATCCGTGTTTAGATTGACATTTCAAACAACCATTATTTACCATTTTATAATGTTATTTAATCTTAAGTTATTGGATAAAAAATGAAAATACTTGTTATTGGAAAAGGATCAGAAAATGTAATAAGTAAAATTAAATCTTTAAGAGAAATGAAACATAAAGTTGATTTTTTAAAAACTAATAAAATATTTCCATTTCACAAATTTGTAAATAAATTATTTTACATATTTAAACTTTCAATTTTAGATTTTTTTATAGAGAATTTTTATAAAAAAAAGATTAGTAAATATTATGATTTAATATTTATTTATAATAGTCCATATATAAACAAAAAAAGTATTTACTATCTAAAAAAATTATCAAAAAAAATAATATTCTATTGTGCGGATAATCCATTTAAGAAACGTGATAAAAATATGTGGCAAAGTTTTTTAGCAACAAAAAATCTTTATAGTTTAATTGTATTTCAACAACCAAAAAGAGCATATTACGCAGAAAAGAATAACATCAAAAATTATATAATTGTTCCACCAAGCGTTAATACAGATTTCTTTAATAACTCATCTAAGGTTTCTAATTATAAATTTGACATTTCATTTGTTGGTACTTGGTTTCCTGAAAGAGGAAAATTCTTTTATGATTTGCATAAAAAAGGTTTAAAATTTAAAATATTTGGTAATAGATGGAATAAAGACAAAATATTTTATAAGTTTATAAAAAAAAAAATAGAATTGGGTCATTTAAATTTTAAAAGATATAAAAAAATTATTAGTCAAACTAAAATAAATGTTTGTTTATTTTCAAAAGGTAATGATGATGATATTACTGAAAGATGCACAGAGATAACATCTTCAGGAGGTCTGCTATTTTGTGAAGATTCAAAAACAATGAAAAAAATGTACCAAAAAAATAAAGACGTAATATTTTTTAAAACGGTAGATGAGTTTTATGATTTATATAAAAAATATCATAAAAATAATAGACTAATAAAATGGATATCAAATAATGGACGCAATAAAACACTTAGTTTGAATTTAGATGAAAGGAAAGTTTTAAAAAAAATTATTGATTTAACCTTTAATTTAAAAAACTCAAATAAGAAAATTTATTTTAATTTTTAAATTATATGAAAAGAATTAATTATGTCTTATCACATCCAATTCAATACCAATCACCACTAATTAATTACTTGGTTAAAAAAGGAATTAATATAAAAGTTTTTTATAGATCTACGAAATCATTAAATGGTTATTATGATATCGGTTTTAAAAAAAAAATTAAGTGGGATATAAATTTGCTAAAAGGCCACAAATATGATTTTTTAAAATTTATTGGTCCAAATAAAACTGGAAAAATTTTTCCCTTAACAGTTGAGATATTCAAAATTTTTAAAGACACAAACTATATTTGGCTTCATGGAATTAAAAATTGGTATAGTTTAAGCATACTCTTTATTAATTTTTTTTATAAAAAAAAAGTATTAATAAGAGAAGAAATTCAAAATACAAATAACCACAGAAGTAATCTTAATATGATTTTTAATAAAATATTTTATAAAATAATAAAAAAATTTGTGTTTAAATTTCTTATTATTGGAAAAGAAAATAAAAATTTTTATTTAGAGATGGGTATTGATAATAACAAAATGATATTAATACCATACGTTGTTAATAATGATTTTTTTATTAGAAAGAAAAATCATATTAAAAAAAAAAAAAATAAATTAAATATATTGCTTGCTTCTAAATTTGAGAAAAAAAAAGGCATAGATATTTTTTTAAAGTCAATTGATATTTGTAATATGAATAATAAGTTTAAAAGTATGACAAACATAATTATCATAGGCAATGGTTTGGAAGAAAATAAATTAAAAAAGTTTGTTAGAGAAAATGATTTAAACAATGTTAATTTTAAAATTTTTCAAAATCAAAAAAAACTTAAAAAATATTATCATAAGTCTGATATTTTTGTACTACCATCAAGATATGAACCATGGGGTTTAACTATTAACGAAGCATTAGCATGTAAAAATTTAGTAATAACATCTAAAAATATTGGGGCTTCAAAGGATTTAATTAAAAATAATTTTAATGGATTTATATTTAATGATTATAAACATTTATCAAAAATTCTTTTAAAAATTTTTAAAAAAAGAAAAATTATTAATCAATTTAAAGATAGGGGTTTTAAAATAATTAAGAAATGGAATTTTGAACTTTGTTACAAAAACCTATCAAAAACTATAAATGATTAAAAAACAAATTTTTCTAATTGGTGATTTTTCATTTTTAATGTCAAAAAGTATGAATAATTACTCTTTATTATATAAAAATACTTTGAAAAAAAAATTAAATATTAGATTAATAAGACCATCTAAAATTATGACTAATTTAAATATTAGCAATAAAAATATTTTAAAATGGTTTGGTTATGTTGATAATTATATTCTCTTTGGATTTAAGTTATTATTATTAATAAAAAAAACAGATATAGTGCACATTTGTAATCACAGTAACTCTATTTTTTACCCTTTTATACGTTCAAAAAATATTTTAATTACTTGTCATGATTTAATAAATATCAAAAGAGCAATTAATGTTAGAAATAATAATTATCCAAAATTATCATTAACAGGACACATATATCAATATTTAATTGTATATTTTTTAAAGAAATTTAAAAAAATAATTTGTGTGTCAAAAAATACACAAAATGAATTAATAAAATACTTAAATATTAAAAAAAAAAATACTGAAGTTATTTATAATTCAATAGATATAAATTTTATTAAAAATAAAAAAAATTTTATTGCAAAAAGTGACTTTAAATATTTTCTTCATGTTGGCAATAATAATTTTTATAAAAATAAATTAGGTTTAATTAATATATTCTATGAATTACTCAAATATAAAAAATTTTCAAACCATAAATTAATTCTTGCTGGAAAAAAAAATTCAATTGAATTAGATTATTTAATAAAAAAATTATTTTTAAAAAAAAAAGTTATTAATATTATTTCTCCATCTTTCAGTAAACTTTCAAAGCTGTATTTAGATGCTGAAGCATTGATTTTTCCATCTCATGAAGAGGGATTTGGAATACCTTTAATAGAAGCTCAATATTTTGGATGTTTAGTAATTACATCAAACAAAATGCCTATGAAAGAGATACTTAAAAAAAGTTGTATTTATATTAGTCCTAATAATTTCTTCCAAAGTGCGAAATTAATTAAAAAAAATTATTTTAAAAAAAAAAGGCTAATTAATCTAGGAATTAAAAATTCTAATAATTTTAATATAAAGAAAATTTCAAATCAGTATTTGAAATTATATAATCAATTTTAATAATGAAAATTCTGCATGTTATTGATAGTTGTCACCCAAAAATTGGTGGACCAATTGAAGGTATTAAACAATTAAATATGATGTATAGGAAGTACAATATAAGTGTAAATTTATTATCCTCAAATACATCAACAGAAATAATAAAATTTAAAAAAGATCTACCAAAAATCTACGCTACCGGTCCAAGTTTAGGAAAGTTTTCCTATAACAAGAAAATGCTAATATGGCTCCAAGAGAAAATAAACAATTATTCTTTAGTGTTTATACACGGCATTTGGCAATATCATAATTATGCTGTTTGGAAAATTGCAAAAGAAAATAATATACCTTTTTTTATATTTCCACACGGATCATTAGATCCTTGGTTCAATCAAAAATATCCATTAAAATACATTAAAAAAATTATATACTGGTATTTACTTCAATACAAAATTTTATCTGACAGTTCAGGGTTAATTTTTACCAGTAATTCAGAACTAAGACTTGCGTGTAAATCTTTTAATATTAAAAAAATAAAAAAATTCATTGTTAGATATGGTATTAATGGTAATCCACTTTATCCATTCAAAAAAGATATGTTATTTGAAAAAAAACTTAATTTACCTAACAAAAAATTGATTTTATACATAGGAAGAATAAGTGAAAAAAAAGGAATAGACATATTGATAAAAAGTTTTTTTCAGATTTTAAAAATTTCAAAAGATTTTCATTTAGTTATAGCTGGTCCTAGTGACAAAAAATATTTAAAATTTTTGTACACGTTAATTCCTGCTGAACTTACATCAAATATTTCTTGGCCAGGCCCTCTATACGGAGACGATAAATGGAAACTATTAAACTCCTGTTCTTTATTTTGTTCAGCTTCACATCAAGAAAACTTTGGCATATCTATAGTAGAGGCATTATCATCAAAAAAACCAGTTTTAACAACAAATAAAGTCAATATATTTAAAACTATCAAGAAATATAATGCAGGAATAATCACAAATGATAATTATAAAAGCTTTCTAAATGGTTTTAAAAGATTTATTTATTTAGATAAGAAAGATTATGACTGTATGAAAAAAAATTCTTATAAATGTTTTCAAGAAAAATTTCATTTAAATAATTATTTTATTGATTTAAAAAAAATATTAATAAAAACTAATAAAAGAAAATAAGAGATATTTACTATTAATTTTTTAAATATTTGAAAATAACTTAATTTTTTTTATATTTTCTTAATTTAATGAATTTTCCTGGATTACCTAAATAAACACCATCTTTTACAGTATCTTTAAAAATTGCAGTTCTCGCCCCAATAATAGATCCATCTGAAATTTTTATACCTGGACCGACAAAAGCATCCGCACAAACCCAACAGTTATCCCCTATGATAATTGGGTGTGTGTACAAAGGTAACTTTGGATTTTTATAACTATAATTATGAGAACTGGAACATAAATGTGAATGCTGGCTTATAATAGTATTTTTTCCAATCGATATAAATCCCTGATTGTAAACATTTACATTTCTACCTAAACAACTAGCTTTTTTCACTGATAAATTAGATGGTAACCAAATTTTAACACTCGGATAAATATCTACGTCCTTATCAATTTTTGCACCAAAGATTATTAGAATAATTCTTCTGTATCTAAAAAAGTATATTGGCGAAAATTTAAATAATAAGTAATAGACGATACTCCATAATACTCGTACAAAATTAGTTTTAAATGTAAATGTTGATTTAGCTTTATAATATTTTTTTTTCATATTAAGATTTTATGCTTGGTAACTCAGACAGCTTTTTTATAATTTCATCATTATTGTCTAGGCCTTTAATTACTTTTTTATATTCAACTAATTTACCCTTTAAAGGAATTTTATCTTTTTTTATTAATAAGTTTTTGTGAGTTGATCTATTTTTTAAAACAATTGGGTCTATATCTGCAACATAT
>Ga0209223_10005471_pt1 | contig 11175 bp, 14 predicted proteins | sample COG_06_FD_184750 | JGI IMG/M metagenome (GOLD analysis project Ga0209223, IMG submission 184750) | Pelagic Microbial community sample from North Sea - COGITO 998_met_06 (SPAdes) (version 2) | ecosystem: Environmental > Aquatic > Marine > Neritic zone/Coastal water | place: Helgoland, sampling...
ACAGATGAAGACAGATGAAGACAGATGAAGACAGATGAAGACAGATGAAGACAGATGAAGACAGATGAAGACAGATGAAGACAGATGAAGACAGATGAAGACAGATGAAGGTAAGGGGAATACAAAAAAAGAAAGAAAAGACAAAAAAATAGAAAATAAAAGACAAAACAATTTTTTTTTAATACTTAAATGTATTGATGGTTGAAATACTAATATGTTGAAAAGTATTTTTTTTGTAGGGTTCCCTAAAATTTGCGAAGCGAATATTTTAGGAGCAATTACTACAGCATCTTGTTTATTTACAACGACAACAATTACGGTAAAAAATTATTTGGTATCATGTTGGGTGGTTAGTAAGCCATTCGCTTTGGCTGGATTTGTCAAGACAGGATGGCTAACAGTAATGTCAATGATGGAGTGGTATTCTGGATATATGTATTCAAAAAATTGTATTGGCGAAGGTATCAATGGATGGTGGAATCATCATTGGACGATCGGATCACCAGCTTGTGTATCATTATTATCAACGCATGTCGCATTGATGGGGGTATTTCTCGCGACATTTATGGTGACAATACTCGCATGGTTGATTTGGTTTGGTGCTAAATTCAGTGAAGATAAAAGCACAAAAGAGGTAAAAAAAGCAATAAATATAGAAAAGTTGAAAAAAGAACGGAAAATTACGTTTAATGAAAAGTAATAATAAATATGTTAAAAATATGAGTAATGAATTATTAGATAATATGATGACAGCATTTATCGCACAAATGGATGCTGCGATGGAAATAGCTAAAAACGTATCGGAGCATTGTGGGGAAGAAGAGATTTCCCCAGATTCATTGATTGCTGGATTAGTGTATCGTTTAATGATTCCAATGACAAATCAAGAGATGGTTCAGTCATTGGCAAAAGCAAATGAAATTATGGATGACGAACAAGAAGATGAAGAAGACGAAGATTATGATTTTGGAACTGGTGACGTTACTCCAGAAACAAATGATCACATGGATAGAGTTATTGTTTCAAGAAAAGTAAAAAGAAATAATTGTGAGTGTGATGTTTGTAAAAAAGTAAGAGAATGTTTCGATAAATTTTATGATCATGAAACAAATGATCAATTGGCGAAAATGTTTAAAGATGCGATAAAAAATGCTTGTGATATACACAATCTTACAATTTAGGGTATAATTCTTTTGTTTTTTTAACATATATATCTGCCATAACTTCCATAAAAGGATATTTTACATTTTCAAAATTTGTATAGCTTCCTGCGATATCTGATTCAATTTCATTTACAAAGTAATTGATTGGTGCGTGTGTCTTATTATCTTTACAACACGAAAAATCAATTCTTACAAGGGCTGGTAATACTTTTTTACGATTAAACGAAACTTTGGGTAAACAAGCAATAACCTTTTTACCAATTTCTTCACATTTTGAGATGACTTTTTTATCTATTATTTCTTTTACTTTATATTCAAGTTCATAGGGACCTTTTGCTCCGGGTGTATTAACCGCATAAGAAAAGCTCCCATTGATCCAATAAGATTTAATTTCACCATATTCTGTAAATCCTTTAATTAATTCTTGAACAATATATTCTTTAAAGTATTCATTATTTTCATCAAAATAATCTTTGAGTAAAGATTCATCTTTTTTACAATCGTCTATCGAGAATTTACCAAGACCAATTGCGATAGTTCCACCAATTGGTTTAATAATAAATGAGTTCCATTTTTTTAAAGAGATAGTTCTGAGAAGTTGTTTTTGATTAACACCTCCTTTGATAAACAAACTTGGAGAGACAGGTATTCCATTTTTTTTGAAATGTTCAAGATATTTCTTTTTATCCCAGATAAAGCTTAAAAATTCATAGGAAGGAAATATTTTATTTGCTTTTTTAAAATAGATATCGTCTAATTTTTTGATACCTTGAGGACCTGAAAATTTCCTAATATAAGGATCATCATTAATCGCATTAATTAGATCATAACCTAGCGCATAGTTAATATCATTTTTTTGTAGTCTTTTATCTGATAATTCACTAGGCATGATAACATCTACAGTTACATCTGGGAATTTTTCTTTCATTGTATAAGCTATTCCTACATCTGTATGGACATAATCATAATAGTGATGTTTTTTCGGAACTTTTTTATTTATTTCTTTGTTAAGGGAAATTTCATCACTTTTACCGGCAATAATTCCAATTCTCATATACTATAATCAATATTATTTATTTACGTTTGGATGACCTTTTCTTTTTGGATGTTCTTTTCTTTTTGGATGATCTTTTCTTCTTTGTTTTTCTTTTCTTTTTCTTTCCACCTTTAAGTTCTACTCTTGGACTTGAACCCCAAGCTGTCTTTATTTTATCACCAAGCATTGCTGTACGATAAAATAAAGAAAGACCTTTATCTGGAGTATAAGTTCTAACTTGATCTAGTATAGGACCAGTTTTAGTTGCTTGTAATATTTTTTCAATAGCTATATCGGGTAATAAACCACTTTTTCTCAATATTTTTCTCATTACATTCACTTGAATTTCTTCTCTAATAGCATTTGCTATCATAATAGCTTCATCTGGGAATGCTTCTCCCCTTATTCCAGTTAAAGGGGATGGATCTACTAAAGGTCTATTTGTGATTATTGGTGGACCCCAAGCAACTGGTGCTGGTTGGGTAATTTTTGTATCTCCTCGGTCAATTATTTCAGGTATAAATGTTGGATCATATCCGAGATGTCGTATATCGTGGAATTTGTTATTTAACATTTGAATAAGATTTTTCCTTTCATCCGAAGGTACCTGATGCCAATCGCGAGCAATTCTCTGAGTTAATATTCCATATGAATTTCGAATCCTTTCTAAATTTTCAGCATTATAATAATCAATGACATCTTTAATTACTTCATCTTTTTGTGGATCATCCTCAAAAAGCCAAGACAGGTGATCAATTGCCTGATCCATTGTTATTAAACCTTGTAATTTAGGGAATTGAATAGTTCTAGGATCTTTCTCCATTTTATTAGGGAATTGAATAGTTCTAGGATCTTTCTCCATTTTATATATTAACATAGATTATTATTTCCAATACGACCAGTATATTTATTATAAAAAAAATCTTCAGTTTTGGTGGCTATCTCACAACCATCGGTATTCCCGTTGAGTAGTTGTTTTGCTTTTTTGCTTGCTTCATTACCTAGCCAGTACTGTCCACTATTGTTCCAAAATCTGGCTTCTTTAAGAAGTCTTTGATAGATCTGATTATATTCAGAATTTGTTTCAAGTAGATGAGGATTTCTCTTATGTCCCCTTCTTTTTCTATTCATTTGAACTCCAACCATATTATGTAATATTATATTATTTATTCTTTAAATGAAATCATAAAAAAAATCTATCCTAATGTTTTTTGTCTTTATCTAATCTAGTTGATTTTATGGTAGGCCTTCGCGAAGGCTATGAAGTCATCGTCATTGACAGAATTTTTCGCATCTTCAAATCTCCGTTGGATGTAGTTGGTCCGTTTTGGACGCGGGGGTCCAGGATCCCCACTAGGCACCTTAGGCAACCTACCGGGAGAGACCTTCTTCTTCCTGTTGGAGAGAGGGCTTGTCCTCGCAGCCTTCTTACCTACAGGAGGCAGAGGATGGTGGACAATCACCACACAGTCGTAGTTTTCGCCATTGTTCGTGTTGAAAGTCATAGTGTCAGACACTAAGTTACTAGAAGAGGTCAAAAGACTTTCAAATTTGAGGATAAAAAAAATTACTCGTCTAATCTAGTAAAGGATGGTCTTATGGTATGCTTTTACAATCTGGATCTGTTCTTTAGACACGTCGGAACCATCTGAATCTTTCGGAATCCAAATGCCATTATAGTAGTTGGGTCCCAATCCATCGATCGTTGGTTTCATTGTGGATATGTGAACTAGTTTGAACTCTTTAAAGTAAGAGATCCAACAATCACGACAGAACCATGTATCATCACCTGTTTTCCTATCAACCCAGCCGTTGTTGGAGTATTTCATACACTGACCACATTTGTGATAAATGTTTGAATTAAGATCAGAACTAGAGCAAGACCAACAACCGCACTCAGTTCCTTTCTTGAATCCTATGTGATTAATATCTCCTGCGTATGCGGGTGGGCGCTCACGGGTAAGTCCTTTATGAGAGCACTCTTTACAAACGCTCCTACCTTTCCATACCTTTGATACCCTATGTTCTGAGTGAGAAAGACCGCAGAGAGAACACTTTATAAGGTTAAAATATAAGGGTCCATCTCTAGCGGCCTCTGGAGGATGGACATCTCTGATGTGAAGTTTCCTACGGAAAACATCCCCTTGTGCTTTTTCTTTTTCATCTACAGCATTTCTCATAACAGTCACTTCATCGTCATCGATAGAATGAATCCATCCTTCGATTCTATTTTTCTGTGAGACAGAATACCAACATACTGGAAAACCTTTCACATCTCCTATCCTTTTCCTTCCATTGAATGAGTTTAACCACGAACAATGAAAGCTGTAAAGTTTCCATCTTCCAGTGAATCTTCCCCACCATAAATTTTTTTCAGAAGGTCTGTCCCTCCAATACTCTGTATCATTCTCATCACTCACACCATTCCATGTTTCACTTGGATCTTCATCAATAAATTTTGGATCCCAAGACCTCCTTTTCCCAATAGGTCCAGGACCATACATTTGACACTTCTTACATATCCCAACTCCTTCAGGGAGAAGGCACGTATACCTCCACCATCCTACAAGAGGATAATTCTTTGGAACAGCCTTGAAGTGATTGCTACACTCAATACAGCTGTAAAACTGTGTTTTATCTTCGCTAGTCATTGTAATAATATATTTATCATATAAAAAAATACTATTCAAATTTGTAATTCTAACTAATCGCTAATCTCTAAAGAGAATATTTGGGAGGGATCCTTTCTAGGTCTTCATAATCGTAAAACTTGATACCAAATCCTTCGCAGGCAACCCAAACGTCTGAGACATAGCGGGCATTTTCACCTGTAAGGATATCATATACCCGCCTCTTACCGGTTTCGATATAGTCTATCTGGACGAAGACCTCCAGATAATCTGTCTTTGGATGTAGCCACCTGGCAGGTGGGAAGTACCAACCTTTGTTGAAGAGGTTTCCAAAGAAACTTTGATCATTCACCAAATGACCAGGCCCTCCATACTTCCCCTTAACCGTGTTATGGACCCTTACTTCATAGGGTTGGTATTCAAAGGGGGAGTCGTCATACATTGGCATATATGCTTCTGTGCTCCTCCATTCTTCGTGTTGTTCTTGATCTGTAACTTTGTCTTTCTTCACAACCTTCGTCTTTGGTTTCGTCGGGAAGTTCTTGGTTGGTTTGTTGACCTTCCTCTTCCTGTAAAACTTACCTTCTCCCTTTTCATCGTGGGAGTGACCCGATTCTGATACCGAGATATCAGAAACACAATCTCTCCTGTTGACGACGATAGGCTCCGATTTTCCTTCTTGATCGCTCAAGAAGCGTGCCCAAGTGACCGACTTTATCTCTTCATCCCAGAAGCAAGAGTCGTCCAGGTGAACACCATTGATCACCCTATCCACCCAAGTGGACTTCTCGTTGATCTCCCTCTTGTGGACAACATCTGGTACTCCGCACATCTCCACAATCTCAAGTCCTGACATATTCATCTTAATCTGCCCTTAATCTGCTCTTATACCTTAATTTAATTTCAGTATAAGATTGTTTCAAATTTGACCTCAGGATCAGAACTAATCCTCAAATTTGAATTTTCTTTTCTTGGAGAAAGTAGTTTAACTTGCGATGGCTGCTTTCTCTCCGATCCTCAAGCGTTCTGGGAGTGGTGGTATGTCGTGGGCGAGCGTTGTTGCGACTGGTCGTGCGCCGGTGGCGGATGGTCTGACGAGGACGGTCGCGAAGAAGAAGGGGGTGTCGTGGCAAGACGGTGCTTGGAATCTGGGTGTGGAAACTCGCGTTTACATCGCGGATGAAGATCACCCAGAGTTCGAGCAAGTCAAGCGCGAGGAGGGGGTGAGCCAGACAAAGTACTGGGACGGCGTGGATACTGGCGGCAAAACTGTCGCGTTGAAGCACGTGCCTTACAGGCCTGGCGAGATGCTGAAGAAGACTGTCGTAATTGACGGGCAGGTGATGGGAAATCGGTGTGGCTTCTCTCAGATGATCCGTGTAGACGGCTCTGAGATGACATCAACAATCTTCGGAAGGTTGGTGTGGAAGTTCGCCAATGGTGTTCCTGCTCCTGCGCCTGAAGGCGGTGGGCTTGCTCGGACGACGAATGTCAGGAAAATGTGTCCTGACTTCTTCAAGACGGGCGCCGGGAAGGAGTATTTGGGGAGAGAGAGCTTGCGGTTGAAGATCAATGAAGCGTTGGAGAAGATAGAGAATGAAGGAGAGTTCGGATTGATCAAGGAGGTGGTCTGCTTGACCAGTGCGCATCTTTCGATACTCGAGCGATTCAAAGAGGCTTACGGGGCGGGGGTGGTGGCGGCAGCGGAAGAGAAGATGTTCAAGTTCAATGTTGAGGCTCCGGTATTCGTACCGAAGACTCGCGGCTTGAATGATTGGGGGCGCATGAAAGTATCAACTTTCAACTATGACGCAAACTCTACGATGCGTCGGTTCATTGCGCACCCAATTTATTCGCTGGATGACGAGGACTGAGTGGGAATAGATAAAGTATATAGTATAGATAAAGACAAAAAACAACTGTAAAATTAGAAAAAAACAAAAACAGTTATAAAATCAAAGAAAAAACAATAAAAAAATTTTTTATCTGTTGTGTTGTGTTGAGTCTAGAGTTGTGTATGAAGTGTTAATGATAATATTACAAATAAGATAAAAAATTTTTTTTGTCTTTCAATTTTCTTTCTTTTTTTGTCTTTCAATTTTCTTTCTTTTTTTTGTCTTTATCTATACTACCTATACTTCAACTAAACTGCGATTGCCCAGTTGGACACGTTGCCTGGATTGAATCGCAAGTCAGTTACGAACTCCATTCCAAGCCAAGGCCCAAGAGGGCAAGGCGTAGCAAAGTTGCTCACATACACCTTCCCGTACTTCCACTCCGCTGTGGAATGCTTCGCCCCAACCGTTGTGATTTTGATTGGGACACCCTTGATGATCGGTTGTCCTTTCGAATAAGCTTCATCCTCTCCTACGTCTTGAAAGTCATCCGTCGGGCCGTCAAAGACTTGATCGCCGAGGAGGAAGTGGAGTATGTCGACCTCAAGGTCAAACTTGTCCATATCCTCCGACATTTCGATCAGATCGAAGACCCTTGAGACTCTCCAGTCAACTTCTTCACTACCGCAGCACCAGTCTTCATTGGCGTTCCGCGAGCTGGCGCTGTCAGTTGCCAGTGCCAGCTCGCGGAACTCTAGGCGAGAAAATGCGAAACCGTTGCGCTCAACATCGTGGGCATCCTGCTCAGACGGGTTACACTGCTCAAACAGAAACCGTTGCCATTCAATGTAGGCATCAGTCTCTTCTGAGAAGAAGTAACCGTCGTCGTCGTAACGCCCTCTCTCCTTCTGCCACTTCTTCTCCATCTCCAAGAGCACTGGTGCCGAAGCCTCAAGAACCTCCATGATCTCGTCTTCACGCTGCTTTTCGCAACGCTCAACGAGTCCAGGGAAATCTTGTATGCGGCACTCGCCCCGCTCCGCCCATCCGTCCACCATGTCCAGGATATCGTCCGTAAGCCAGAGGGACAGTCTTGTCGACGCCATAATGGCGTCAACAAGTGTGTCAAGCTGTATCGGAAGATCCGGAACACCGTTCGCGTTTCTCCATGCCGCATCCCTCTCCTGGGACCTCTTCCACAGATCCCGCTGGATGCTCACGTCTTCGAGGTGGCACTGAACCATCTGCTTCACAGTCAACATCACAAAAGCGAGTATAACAAGTAGCAAAAGGGACAGTACAACCAATTGTTAAAAAGACCAACGAGATTTCAAATTTTGTTCTGTTCCTAAAATTTGAATTTGTCATTGTCGTAGGATAATACTTACAATCGTAGCACTTGTGCTTGATCATCAAAAACGCAAACAACTCTCTCGAAATGCCTGCTCTCGCTCTTGCGGAACAGACCCTGGGATGTGGTTCTTCAAAAGACGCGATGGAGCTCGTCCGAGCTGTCCGTCGTGCGCTGAACGAAGACCCAGACCTTGATTCGGAGGAGCTCTTTGCGCTGGACGATGTTCGCAAGCACGTCGCAACGAAGCCACGGCGGGGGTCTTCCAAACGGAAGACTACTCCTGCGGCCGACCGGCGAGGTGAATACGATAGTGACAAGTGCGGTGCGCGTATCTGGCTGGCTGTCCCTGGTGTCAAAAACACCGGGTATAGCGATATCCAGTGCTCGTCTAGCGCAGTGGATGGGTGTTTCTGTAAGAAGCACGCTAAGCAGGAGGCCAACGGGCTTCTGTGGTGCGGCATGATTACGGAGGACCCTCCAGAGAACCCTGTGAAGGTTGAAGGCAATGGCAACAAGAAGGAGATGTACTGGTACAAGGAAGAGGATGGCGAGAGCTCTCCAGCTCCGAGTACCAAGGGTCAAAAGCCCGATAAGCAATCTCCTCCTTGGAAGCCGGCTGGTGCCAACACAGAGCCATCTCTGGAGGAGAAGCTCAAGGCTGCGAAGAAGAAGAAGTCGCCGGCGAAGAAGTCTCCGGCAAAGAAGAAGAAGTCTCCGGCGAAGGACGAACCGGAGAAGGAGAAGAAGCCCCGTGGGCGCCCGAAGAAGAAGAAGGATGAATCTCCGGAAGAGGAGGTGAAGAAGGAGAAGCCGAAGAAGCAGAAGCAGAAGCAGAAGAAGTCTCCGGCGAAGGAGAAGATGGAGGCGGTTGATAAGGAGCTAGGAGAAATGGATCCCTCAGAAATGAGTATGGGTCAGCTCCAGGCTCTGATGGCAGCCAAGAAGATGATGGAATCGGTGAAGGAGAAGGATGATGATGTGCTCGACGAGGATCTCGCAGAGGACACGGAGGATCTGTCCGACGATGAGGATGGACTTCAGGAGATAGACTACGAGGGTATTGGATACCTAATGAATGGTGAGATGACTGTGATTGATCCTGAATCAATGGAAGAAGTTGGGAAGTGGAATGTAGATGATGAAGAGATTGAGTGGATTGATGACGATGCGGCGGAGGAACATGCGGAGAAGGTTGCTAACTTGTAGACAACTAAATTCAAAGACAAAAAAAATTAGGATAGCTTTTTTTATCTTGAAATTTGAAATATTTCACTCAGAATATTAGATAGTTAGTTTAGTTAGTGATAAGATGAAAGAGTGCTGTGTTGAGATTCTAAAGCTCCTTGACGAGAAAGGGTTATTGACGACAGATCTAGAGTATGTTCACGCAATATGTAGTTCAGGGACAATTAAAAAGAAGAAAAGCAAAGTGCCTCCAGCTGAGAGGCAGGGTAAGTATGATAACACCAAATGTCAAGCGAGGATTTGGGCAGAAGGATATGATAGTATTCAATGTCAATTTTCTCCAATAAGTGGTTGTTTCTGTAAAAGGCACAACACATGTTCTGAAGGTAAGTGGTGGTTGGGGAATATCAATGATGAAAGACCTGAACGTCCAATACTCTATTCTGGCTCAAATCCAGAAGGTATTGAACACAAATGGAAAGATTCAGAAGAGAAAGTTGATGAAGCACAAGATAAGCAACCGGACGAAGTAGACGAAAAACCAAAACAAAGAGGCCGTCCAAAGGGATCCAAAAACAAGAAGAAGAATGAAGAGAAGAAACCAAAAGATGTAATCACAATGGATGAGCTTCAAGCATTGATTAATAAGAAAGAAGATATGATCAAAAATAGCTGAAGAATACACAATTTAAATTTTTTTATGTGATAATATTAATGAAAAGGAAGCTTCAAACAAAAACAAAAAAAACAAGGAAATTAACAAAAAGAAAAACAAGGAAATTAACCAGAAAAGTGACAAAAGCAAGAAGGAAAACAAAGAAATTTAGTATCAAGGATGCGAGAATGGTTTCAAAGAAGAGATACAACATGCTCCTTCAAAAAAAGAAACGAACAAAGAAAGAAAACAAAGATTTAGATCGTGCTCTATTCGTAAGTTACTGTAAGTGTATTAAGAAAATTAAGTATGCGAAAGACTACAAATCTGGAGCAGAGTATCCTATATGTATGAACAGTATTTACAAACAAAGAGGTATTAAGCCTCCTAAAGACGTTACAAAAAAATGTAAAAGATATCTTTAAAAGCAAAATTTGAAAGTTGCTTCTACTTCAAACATATAACAAATACAGAACAAACAAACTACAATCACAATGAACACCGAGTTTGCTGCGAATGTCTACGACTTCACGGAGAGCCTTTTCAAGGAGTTTCTGGTGGAGTTTGAGGGTAAGGAAGTTGGATCAGAGGAGTGTACACTTGAAGATATCATGAAGTTTCACTTTCCTGACTACAAGCCAGGAGACAAGGTGAAGGGGAAGGGGAAGAAGAAGAAGGATCAAAACGCTCCAAAGCGGGCGCTGACTGGATACACCTACTTCGGAAAGATGAACAAGGATAAGATCAATGCGGAAATCTCAAAGGTTGGAGGTGATACGCCTCCAAAGTATGTGGCGATCCTTGGAAAGCTCTGGAGTGAACTGGGTGATTCAGAAAAGCAGAAGTGGAACAAGAAGGCAGCAGCGGCGGATGCGAAGGCGAAGGCTGAAGTAGAAGCAGAAGTTAATGCTGAAGAGGGTGGGGAGGAATAAGCGATAGTTAATAAAGCGCGCGCAAAATTTGATTTACTACAATTTTTTTTAGTATAAGCAGTATAGCAATATGGCAAAAACCGTAGATGAGTTTCGGGTTGTGTGTCCGTTGAAGGAGTTTGATTATGATAAGATAAGCTTTAGAAAGAAACTAGGTGAAGGAGGAAATGCTTCTGTCTTCAAGGTTAGTATAGATGGTAAAATGTATGCTGGCAAAGTATACAATATACAAGGGTGGTGTGATAGAAATGGTGACATTGAAAAATTCTATGAGTGCTTGGAGTATGAACTGAAGGTAGCAAAGAAGTTAGAAAATACTTTGTATTGTGTCCAAACATATGGATACAGTTTCAATGAAGGTAAGATGGTAGTGATTATGGAGTTA
>Ga0209223_10005476_pt1 | contig 11169 bp, 10 predicted proteins | sample COG_06_FD_184750 | JGI IMG/M metagenome (GOLD analysis project Ga0209223, IMG submission 184750) | Pelagic Microbial community sample from North Sea - COGITO 998_met_06 (SPAdes) (version 2) | ecosystem: Environmental > Aquatic > Marine > Neritic zone/Coastal water | place: Helgoland, sampling...
GCGCACCACAAATATGCATTTTGTATATCTCTTGATTTCTTCTGGTACAAAACCCAATACTTATGTTGGTTACACTAATGATTTATTTAAAAGGATAACAGTGCACAACCTAGGTAAAGGCGCAAAATATACTAGAGGAAGACATTGGCTTCTTGCTTACTATGAAATTTTTAAATCTAAAAATTTAGCTCTAAAAAGAGAGTATACTTTAAAAAAAAATTACAAATTAAGAAAATCTATAAAAGATAATTATTTAATCAACCTGTAGTTGTCTTTTGTATTTTTTTGATTAATTTTTATTTTTAATCAGTTATAGTTCAAGAAAATAAACAAACATAAGGGGATACAATATAATGAAAATTATAAAATTCGCTGTTTCTATCTTTGCAGTACTTTTACTTGCTGCTTGTGGAAATGAATCAGCAAAAAAAACAAGTACTCTTGATACTACCAAAAGCCAAGGTTTTGTTAAATGCGGAGTCTCTCAAGGACTACCTGGTTTTTCAAATGCTGATGCTTCTGGTAATTGGGCTGGTATTGATGTGGACGTGTGTAGAGCTGTTGCTGCTGCTGTTTTAGGAGATGCTACTAAAGTTAAATACACACCATTAAGTGCCAAAGAAAGGTTCACTGCTCTTCAAGCTGGAGATATTGATGTTCTTTCAAGAAATACAACATGGACATTAGAAAGAGATGCTGCAATTGGTCTAGAATTTGTAGGTGTTAACTTTTATGATGGTCAAGGTTTCATGGTTAGAAAAAAATCTGGAATTAAATCTGTGAAAGATTTTAAAAATGGAACTAAAGTTTGTACAAACACAGGTACTACAACTGAATTAAACATGGCTGATTTCTTTAAAGCAGCTGGTGTTTCTTATGAACCAGTTGTGTTTGAAAAAGCAGATGAAGTTGTTCAAGCTTATGATTCGGGCCGATGTGACACGTACACTACAGATAAGTCTGGATTAGCAGCTCAAAGAACAAAACTTTCTGCTCCTGACGACCATATTGTTTTACCTGAAACAATTTCTAAAGAGCCTTTAGGACCTGTTGTTAGAGAAGGTGATGCAACTTGGGCAGATGTAGTTAGATGGTCATTGAATGTTTGGATTGAGGCTGAAGAGTACGGCGTTAATTCTGGAAACATTGATTCCATGATGGATAGTAAAAATCCAGCAATCCAGAGAATAGTAGGAGCTGAAGGCACAAAGAATGGTGCTGGTTTAAATTTGGATCAAAAATGGAGTTATAATCTTATAAAACAAGTTGGAAATTATGCTGAAAGCTATAAAAGAAATTTAGCTGATACTGGCATAATGCCTGACAGAGGTCCAAATGCACTTTGGACTAATGGTGGAATTCTTTACGTCCCACCAGTAAGATAGTAAATAATTTAAATTAAAAGGGGCTTTTAATTAAGCCCCTTTTTTTTTATTAAACAACCTTCTAATGAAATTATTAAGAAAAAATATTGAAAAATTAAACTTATTTTTGGAAAATTATCCGAAAGTAGTAATTTATTTTCCTCAATTTTTAATTATTCTACTACTCGGAATTATTATTTCTTATTTCTCTATGAATGCTAGCACGAATATGGCTGCTAGAGGCATTGAAACTGGCTTTGGTTTTTTAGCAAATAAAGCTTCCTTCGACATACAGTTTAGTCTGATAGATTTTGATAGTAACGATAGCTACGCAAGAGCTTATTTAGTTGGTTTGTTGAATACTCTTCTAGTTTCAGGCATTGGAATTTTTTTTGCAACGGTGATTGGTTTTTTTGTAGGAATTACTCGTCTGTCTACTAATATTTTGGCTTCAAAAGTCGCTGAAGCATATATAGAAATTTTTAGAAACATACCTTTGTTATTGCAAATATTTTTTTGGTATTTTGCTGTTTTGCGATTATTACCATCATCGGACAATTCGCTAATTCTTTTTAATTTTGTGTTTGCTAATATCAAAGGAATTTATATTCCAAGATTTATTTGGGAAAATCTAAATTATTTTTTATATGGATTTTTATTTTCTATTTTAATTATTTATTTATTTGTTTCTATTTCCAAAAAAAAACAGGAAAAAACTGGACTTCAAGTTCCTACATTCACAACGTCTTTAATTATTTTTTTTACAATTAATTTTTTAGTAATTTATTTTGGACAAGTGGGTTTAACTCTTTCATATCCTGTATTAGAGACAAACAGGGGGCTCCATAATTACATGGGCGGCGTTTCTGTAATACCAGAGTTGATAGCTTTAGCTTTTTCATTATCACTTTACACATCTACTTTTATTGCAGAGTGTGTAAGAGCGGGAATTCTTGGTATTGATAAAGGACAAAAAGAAGCTGCAGCATCTATTGGTTTGTCGAAGGCTCAAATTCTTAAATTGATTGTAATCCCTCAGGCTTTAAGAATAATTATTCCGCCTGTAACAAATCAATATTTAAATTTAACTAAAAACTCTTCTTTGGCAGCAGCTATTGCTTATCCTGATATCGTCCTTGTGTTTGCCGGCACAGCTTTGATGCAAACCGGCAAAGCAATAGAAATTGTTTCTATTACAATGCTTACCTATTTAACCTTAAGCGTTTCTATTTCGATTTTTATGAACTGGTATAACAAAAAAAACTCAATAGCTGAAAGATAACAATGAAATTTATTAATTGGAGCAAACAAAATCTATTCGCAAATTGGAAAGACTCCCTTTTAACAATTACAATCTTGTATCTTTTTTATGTATCAATGCCTCCGTTACTAAACTGGGTTTTTTTAGACGCTACTTTTTTTGGTGATAGCAAGAAAGATTGCACTGGTGATGGAGCTTGCTGGGTTTTTGTTAATGTTTGGATTAAGAGATTTACTTACGGAATGTATCCTAATGACCAAATTTGGAGAATTAATTTAGCATTTGTAATTTTCTTTATTTCAATTGGTTCTTACTTTTTTGTTAGTTCAAAAATAAAGAAATACATTTTTATTTTTTTAACTGTAATTTTTCCTTTTTTGGCAATTTTTTTATTTCATGGGGGCTCTCTGGGTTTAGAGGAGGTGGAAACGAGAGTTTGGGGAGGTCTTTTTTTAACTTTATTTATATCTGTTTTTTCTATTATTTTTTGTTTTCCAATAGGTGTTTTGTTAGCCATGGGAAGAAGGTCTAACCTTCCTGTAATTAAGTACTTTTCTATCGGTTTTATTGAACTTTGGCGCGGTGTACCATTGATCACTGTTTTGTTTATGGCAGCAGTTATGTTCCCAGTTTTTTTGCCCAGTGGCACTAATTTGGACAAATTAATAAGAGTGATTATAGCAATTACGTTATTTGAATCTGCCTACATCGCTGAAGTAGTCAGGGGTGGTCTGCAAGCTATACCACGAGGACAATATGATGCTGCAAATTCTATTGGAATGGGTTACTGGAAAAGTCATCTGCTAATCATTTTACCCCAAGCATTAAAAATTGTTATTCCTGGAGTCGCAAACACCTTCATCGCATTATTTAAAGACACACCATTAATACTTGTTGTTGGTTTGATGGAACTGCTTGGTATGGTCAATATGGCAAAAACAAATCCTGCATGGCTTGGTTTGGCCACTGAAGGTTATGTGTTTGCAGCGTTTGTCTATTTTATTTTTTGTTTTTCTATGAGCAGGTATAGCCTAAGCTTAGAAAATAAGTTAAAAACTACCAATTAATATGTCAAAAATTATAGAGCTTAAAGATGTTAATAAATGGTTTGGTGACTTTCAGGTCCTGAAAGACATTAATTTAACTGTGTCTTCTAAGGAAAAAATAGTTATTTGTGGCCCTTCAGGATCTGGTAAATCTACTCTTATTAGGTGTATTAACCGTCTAGAAGAGCATCAGAAGGGTGACATTGTGGTAGATGGAATGACTTTAGACGCAAACACAAAAAATATAGAAAAAATTAGAAGTGAAGTTGGAATGGTGTTTCAGCAGTTCAATCTATTTCCACATTTATCTATTTTAGACAATTGTACTTTAGCTCCTATTTGGGTGAAAAAGAAATCTAAAAAAGAAGCTGAAGAGCTAGCCAATCAGTACTTAGAAAAGGTTCAAATTGTAGACCAGGCTAAGAAATTTCCAGGACAACTTTCAGGTGGTCAGCAGCAAAGAGCTGCAATTGCTAGAGCGCTTTGTATGGAGCCAAATATAATGTTATTTGATGAGCCTACTTCCGCACTAGATCCAGAAATGATCAAGGAAGTTTTGGATGTGATGGTAGATTTAGCCAAGGGCGGAATGACCATGTGTGTTGTAACACATGAAATGGGCTTTGCTAAAGAAGTGGCGGATAGAGTTATTTTTATGGATGAGGGCAGTATAGTTGAAGAGAAACCTACCGATCAATTCTTCAACAATCCAGAAAACGAAAGAACGAAGCTTTTTTTAAGCCAGATTTTAAATTAGCCAATCTGGATAAGGTAAGTTTTTTGATTTTAAAAAATCAACATTAAAAATTTTACTAGCAGACCTAGATCCTACATCACAAAGTATTGTTACTATGGTGTTTCCAGGCCCCATTTCTTTTGCCATTTCTATAGCTCCCGCAACATTAATTCCCGAAGAAGTTCCGAGACACAACCCTTCATGCTTCAAAAGATTGAAAATTACATTTAACGCTTTTGTGTCATCTATTCGATAGGCATAATCTATGAGTGTATTCTCAAAATTTTTAGTAATTCTAGAAGTTCCAATTCCTTCAGTGATAGAAGATCCTTCTGATTTTAGGTGTTTATTTTTTACAAAATTATACAGAGATGAGCCAAATGGATCACTTAATCCAATTTTTATATTTTGATTTTTTTTTCTCAAACCTTCAGATACTCCAGCTAAAGTTCCACCACTACCTACGGAGCATATAAAGCCATTAACCTTACCAGAAGTTTGTAACCATATTTCTTCAGAGGTTGTTTCAATATGAGCTTGCTTGTTTATAGTATTGTCAAATTGGTTGGCCCAATAGGTTAGCTTCCCAGATTCTTTTCTAATTTTTTCTGCTACAATGTTAGAATATTTTACATAATTATTGGGATCTGAGTAGGGAACTGCATTCACCTCTATAAGCTTTGCACCTAACTGTCGGATAGCATCTTTTTTTTCTTGAGCTTGTGTTTTTGGAATTACTATTACACTTTTAACACCAAAGTAGTTGGCAACTAAAGTTATTCCAATTCCTGTATTGCCGGCTGTACCCTCAACAATAGTACCTCCCTTTTCCAATTCTTTTTTATTTAATGCATCTTTAATTATATAAAGGGCAGCCCTATCTTTTACAGATTGACCCGGATTTAAAAATTCAGCTTTTCCATAAATTTTACATTTCGTAAGCTCAGAGGCTTCCTTTAAATAAATCAAAGGAGTGTTGCCAATTAAATCTATAATACTATTTTTCATTTTTGTTTGATCATTTAAATGAGTTAACTATTACGATATTATCTACTAAGCAACTTTCTTTAAATAAAATTGACTAACATCAGTATGATTTAAAGAAAATCCTGTTTCACAGTAATCAAAATAATAATTCCATACTCTATTAAAACGCTCATCAAACTTAGTGTTTTTAATGGTAGGCCAATTCTCATTAAATCTTTTTTTCCATTCAATTAAAGTTTTTGCGTAATCATGACCAAAATCTTTCTGATGGTATAATTCTAATTTATGTTTTTTAAACAATTCCAGTAAAATTGATTTACTAGGAAGCATTCCTCCTGGAAAAATATATTTTTGAATAAAGTCAACATTGTCTGCATAATGATTAAATGAAGCATCATTAATAGTGATTATTTGCAAACAAGCCTTCCCTTTGTTATTGAGCGAATGGTAAATCTTATTAAAATAAGTATCCCAATATTTCTGTCCAACTGCCTCAAACATCTCAATAGAGATAATTTTGTCAAATTTTTTTTGAATCTTTCTATAGTCTAAAAGGTTTAAATCTAAATTAGTTCCTTTATGAGTTATTTTTTTTTGAATATACTCAAATTGATTTTTACTTATAGTATAACCACTAAAATTAGTTTCTTTATTTTGTTTTAGAATTGTATCTAGAAATCCACCCCAACCAGTACCAATTTCACAAATCTGATCATCATTTTTAATATCCAAATTATGAATTATATTTTTGTATTTTTTATTTTGAGCATCCACTAAGTTAAGCTCTTGATTTTCATATAGGGCAGAAGAGTAGCTCATAGTTTTATCTAGCCATTTAGAATAAAAATCGTTTCCTAGGTCGTAATGAAATTCAATGTTTTTTTTAGCCTGATAAATAGAATTTTTTTTAAAAAAAAACTTAATTTTCTCTAATAGCTTTAAATAAAAATTAGGCTTTAGCAGTAGATTGTTTTCTTTTTGATTTTTAAGCAGAACCTTCAACACGTTACTTAGGTTAGAAGTGGTCCACTTGTTATTAACAAAGCCCTCTGCAAAGCCAAGCTCACCTTTCAAAATTATATCGCGAATTAAAGAAGTATCGTTGATTTTTAAGTCCGCATTTAATCCAGAATCGGTACCTTGGTATATTTTTTCATCTTTATTTTGAAATCTTACTTTGAGACTCCCCCAACGAATGTTATTTAAGTAATTTTCTAAGAAACTTAGTCCGATTTTATTCATGAAAACTAATAGTATCTTTATTTTTTTGAGGTTTAAAGAAAAATTTTTTTCCTTTTTTAAAAATTTTAATTGCTTGAAAATGAATCAGAATCATAATTTTTTGAGAAAAAAATAAATTTTTAAAAATTTCTTTTAAAAGTCCCATGTTAGAAAAAGAGATTTCTTTAGATTTAAGACCAGTTAACAATTGCATAGATTTGTTGTTGGCGTTTATTTCAAGATCCACACATGGAAAAATACTATTCAAAGTAAAGTCATATCTCATGGCAGATCTTAAGAAAGGAGATACATATAGCTTTTTATTTGCGGTGTGTTTTTTTCTATTTTTTTTATTAATCTTAAATACGTAACAATGCTGCTCATGATGCGTATTTTTAACCTCATATATAACAAATTTTAATTTTTTTTTATTATCAATACAGAAGTAGATAGATATGGGGTTAAAGACATATCCTAAAAATCTTGGAACTGACAATAAGTATACAGTTAAATTTTTGCTCTGATTGAATTTTTTGTTAATAGTATTTTTTACCCAAGTAGAAAGATTGGCATTTTTTTTTCGTGGCCCATGATCTTTTGAATGAAAGCTTAAAATATTAAACTTATTAATTGAGAAGAAGTTTTTTTTTTCAACTACATTATATTTTTCTAAATTAAGCATTATAGCTGGATATGAATGTGAAAAGAAATTTTTAAAAGGTTTAGTTCGTTTGTGAAAAATAGTTACTTGATAAAAATATAAATCTTTCATTTATCTAATTTTTTTTACAATTCTTAATGCTGATTTCAATCCATCTTCATGAAATCCATATCCCTGCCATGCTCCAGCAAACCAAACTCCGTTTACGCCCTGAACTTCATTTAGTTTATTTTTTATATCCTGAGTTTTATTACTGAATACTGGATGTGAGTATTTAATTTTTTTTATTATTTTATTTTTTTCTATTTTATCATCACAATTAATTGAAACAAAAATATTCTTATCTATTGTGAGGTTTTGTAATAAATTCATCCAATACGTTAAAGCAAAATTTTTTTTTCTATTAAGAAAGTTCCAGCTAGACCAATTATTTTTATTTTTTGGCATAACATTCGTGTCAGTATGCATAATTGCAGTATTGCCTCGGTATTTTACCATATTAAGTAATTTTTTTTGATCTAAAGTAATCTTGCCCAGTATCTTTTTTGCATTATCAGTATGGGTAGCAATGATTGCATGATCAAATTTATATTTTCTTCCTTTGGAGGTTATAATATATTTTTTTTGCTGATTAATTTTTAACACTTTTTCATGAATAAAATTTTTTTCTCCCACTAGTTTAAAAATTTTTTCTACATAGCTCTTGCTACCATTGGAAATTGTATACCAAATAGGTCTCTTTTTTATAATGTTGATCAATCCATGATTTGAAAAGAAACTTAAAATAAAATGAATTTTAAAATTTTTTATTTTTCCAACTGGATTTGACCATATGGATGCGCACATAGGATAAAAATAGAAATCTAAAAACTCTTTTGAAAATTTATTTGAGGAAAGAAATTGAGAAACCGTCTCTTTGCTTACTATCTCGCTATTAATATATTGCTTGGTAAGCTTATTAAATTTGAAGATATCTTTTAAAACCCTCCAATATCTTAGTGTGAGACTATTTTTGCTTAAGAATATTGATTTAAAATTTTTACCTGACCATTCGTATTTTTTTTGTCTGTTTGTGACTGAAAAGCTCATATTACTAATTTGGTATTTTATTTTTAGTTTTTGAATAAATTGAATGAAATTTTTGTAGTTAAAATTGTTAAAGACAATGAAACCACTATCAACGTTTACGAGCTCTTGGTTTATCTTTATGGTGTGAGTGTGGGTATGACCACCCAAATACTCATTTTGTTCAAAAATTTTAACATTGAATTTTTTATACAAATAGTACGCTGCTGAAAGACCAGAAATACCTGAGCCGACAATAATTACCTTCTTTTTTGTCAATTTTTTAAATTCTTGAATGCCTCTAGAGCAGAGTTTCTTGCTTCAGCATGATTTACAATCGGGGCGTAATAGTTTTTTTTTAAGTTAAAATTAATTAGAGATTGCTCATCTTCTGGCATTTCCCATGGCTTGTGAATATATTTTTTTGGTATTAGATTTAATTCTTTTACCCATTTTTTTACGTACATTCCTTCTGAGTCAAATTTCTCTCCCTGTAGAATTGGATTAAAAATTCTAAAGTACGGAGCTGCATCAGCACCACAGCCAGCAACCCATTGCCATCCCGCAATGTTATTAGGTGCATTAAAGTCTAATAAGCAATCTCTGAAATGTTTTTCGCCTTCTTTCCAATTAATTCGTAGATGCTTTACCAAAAAGGATGCTGTTATCATTCGAACTCTGTTGTGCATCCATCCTGTTTCATGAAGCTCTCTCATACCAGCATCAACTATTGGGTAACCAGTTTTTCCCTGTTTCCATTTTTTTAACTTAGCATCGTCTTTAACCCAATTAAATTTATCAAACTGTCTTCTTAGATTGCCCGTCTGCATCTGAGGAAAAAAATTAATTAAATGATGTGCAAATTCTCTCCAGCCTATTTCGTTAATATATTTTCTGAAACCAATTTTTTTTTGGGAAATTTTATAACATTCTTCAAATATTGTTTGTGATGATATTTCTCCAAAGGCCAAATATGGTGAAAGCTTAGAGGTTCCCTCTACAGAAGGGATGTCTCTATTGGTACCATAATCAACAATTTTTTTTTTAATGAAACTTTTTAATAATGTTTTAGCCATATCTTCACCGGGCGTCCAAAATTTTTCAAATTTTTCAAACCATTTTTTTTTAGGAAGTATCAGATTTAATACGGCATTATTGTCTTCTTTAATTACAGATTTTTTGTATATAATTTTTTTATTAATAAAATTTTTATTTTTTAAATATTGCTCTTCAGCATTTCTCCAATATGGGGTAAAAACTTGAAATGGAGTGTTGTCTTTTTTTCTAACGCTAAAAGGATCTTGCAAAAGATTGCTCTCAAATTTTTTCCAATTTATTTCATGAGAGGTTAGATTTTTTTCAATTTCACTCTCAATCAACAGCTCATCTGGTCTAGCAATTGTATTGTAGTAGAATTTATCTATATTTTCACTTTTAATTAATTTCTTTATACATTGCACTTCATTGTCAGCATAAATTTTAAATGAAATTCCTACATTATTTAGCTTGTTTTGAAAATTTACTAAAGTTTTGTATAACCACCACTGTTGAGCAGACCTATTTTTAAATTTTTTTTCATCATAAATAAAAAATGCATAAATTTTTTGTTCAAGACTTGAAATGCTATGCAAAGCAAGATTATCTTCCATCCGAAAGTCTTCTCTGACCCATAGAAAGTTTTTTTTTGGCATATGAAAATCTTATATATAAATCAAGCTGTTTATTACATATTTTTGTTAATTTTATATCTTGCCATTAATGCGATTATAGAGTGTATTAATGAAATAAAAAAAAGGGAAATTTTTTCTATGAGCGCACTATTAAATCAGCACCTCGGTAAAAAGCTGAGACTTAGAAGAACCTCTCTCGGGCTTACACAAACACAAGTAGCACAAGCAATTAATGTTACATTTCAGCAGATACAAAAGTATGAAAAAGGAACTAATGGCGTTTCATCAGCTAGATTGTTACAATTAGCTAATTTTTTAAAAGTTGAAATAAAATTCTTTTTTGAAGACTATCAAGACTTTTCTGCAGCAAACCAAAATGAAGTGAAGCAAAGCCTTAACTATTCATTTCTAGCTAAGTTGCTATCTCAATTGAGCTCAGATGAAAAGAATAGTATAAAACAGCTTTTAAGTGCAGATAAAGAATTTAAAAAAGTTATTTAATTTTTGGCTCCTCGAGCAGGACTCGAACCTGCGACCAATTGATTAACAGTCAACTGCTCTACCAACTGAGCTATCGAGGAATTTCAGTCACAATACAAATTTTTTTTACAAAAACAATATAAATATGGAGGCCACGTCCAGAATCGAACTGGAATAAAAGGATTTGCAATCCTCTGCGTAACCATTCCGCCACGTGGCCATATATATTCAAAATATTTATTAATTCTGAAAGATGTATATATATATTTTAAAGACGTATAATCAATAATATGAAATTTGAAAATCAAAGAAATGAAATGGTTGAAAGCCAATTAAGACCAAATCTGGTGCTTAATGAAAATATTTTACAAGCATTTAGCACTGTGAAACGTGAAAAGTATTTTTCCACGAAATTCCAATCAATTTCTTACATGGACGACAATATTTTTATAAATAATGAGAGGTTTGTTTTACGACCCTTTATATTAGGAAAGTTAATATCAAACTTGGATATTGGATTAGATAAAAATGTTTTAGACGTAGGCTCAACCAATGGATACAGTTCTTCTATCCTTTCGTACCTTTTTAAAAAAGTTGTCAGCCTTGAAGATAACGACACATGCGCTGATCTCATTACAAAAGTATGCAAAGATGAAAATTTACAAAACATTAAGGTTA
>Ga0209223_10005477_pt1 | contig 11167 bp, 13 predicted proteins | sample COG_06_FD_184750 | JGI IMG/M metagenome (GOLD analysis project Ga0209223, IMG submission 184750) | Pelagic Microbial community sample from North Sea - COGITO 998_met_06 (SPAdes) (version 2) | ecosystem: Environmental > Aquatic > Marine > Neritic zone/Coastal water | place: Helgoland, sampling...
TTGTGACCGTTCTTCGTATATATAGCTACATCAGTAGGATCATAGAGGAAACCACTTATAGTAGTAGTCTTAGAAGCAGCGTCGTAGCTAGTAGTTAAATCAGCTCCATCTACCTTACTATCAAGATACAAAGTATAATCTAAGTCGGTGTCTGTTATACCGTCTTCAAGTGTAAGTTTCTCTAGATGTAAACCGTCAGTATCTGCTGTTATTAAATGCAACTCACTGTCGATAAAGTCAAAGCCTCTAACGTCTCTATCAAAAGTAAACTTCATCCAAGCACTTTGTACTTTCTCTTTATTACTCCAGAAGTATTTATATATGAATAAAGTCTTAGGGTCTTTAGATGTACCTATAACAATAGTGTTCTCAGACTGTGAACCTACGATTCTATTTACATCTGATGTAATATACTTAGGTACTTGTTGGGTTATCTCTTCAGCGTTAAACGTCTCAGTATTGTTATCAACAAAGTATTCATATACTCCTTCAAAGTCTTTTCGTTTAAATGGGAAGTATATATAGTTACCTAATGCTACTGGTTGTATACCGTCTGATAGATCGTACTCAGTTACAGGAGATATAGCTACAGTCTTAGGTGATAACACATCTGCTCCACGAAGTACAAACTGTGACCCTTGACTGAATAACATCAGCTTCTCTTGGAATGGTACAGCGTGTTCTAGTATAGCTACCTTTGTGTGACTAAGTCCGACATCGATAACTGCACTGTCTAGTAACTGCTGTGTAGTAGTACGAAAGAAGTTAAAGTACTCATCAGCCTCAGAGAAGATAATGTTGCTATCTGTAAGTATACCTAACCGGTTCTTAAAGAAGAATAGGTCTCGTATACGCTTACCGACGAACGACGGAAAGGGATTGGTGTTGTCGTCACCTGCTGATCTAGCCGCCCAACCACCTCGTGCGTTTCTGTCAGTAGGACCATAGTATAATGTACCCAACTTCCAAGGTAGATAACCTACAGTAGCTGCTGTATCTTTTGTCTCGTCTACCTCAGTCCATACATCTTCCCAGTCAGTACCTACACCAGGCTCAGTATCAGCAGCTGCTCTGTTTTCTACATCTAATCTGTAGTAGTTGCTATTGTGCTTTACATATAAAACATCATTAGGAGTAGATAGTCTAAAGTCTGTTATTGTATCACCATTAAAGAATGGAGTAAGAGTTACAGGCATCGTATCAGTTGTTAACAATGTATCGATACCTTCTAACGCACTAGTTTCTGATTCGTCTTGGAAATAACCAACTGTTTCTATCCAGCTACCATCACCAAAGTCAGTCTTATCTTTAGTGGAAAACCGTACATAGTAATCGTCTTGGTCGATGTCTGCATCACCTATTACTTTAACAGGGCCGAACCCATTGTAACACTTTATAGGTAACTCTGTAATGTTACTTACTTCTCTGTATACAATACCTAACGCTTGGTCTCCCAAACCGTCTTCTGCTCGTATATTAAATGGACCTTCTGTACTTGTAAGTTTAATAACAGAACCACCTAAGCTTACTTGGAAACCTCCATCAACAAACGATACAGTGGTTACTTGTACAGGGTCAGTGCCTACATTAGTGGATGAGTTAAAGGTAGCAGGGGGTACGTAGTAATCTCTATCTCCTGTTTTTACTTCTATCCAGCCGTGCCAACCTATATCACGACCACCAAAAACATCTTTTTTCCTTACCCTCCTATATGCTTTATACTGTAAAGATACAGGATTAGATGGGTTGAAACCACTGCCTTTCTTTAAGTTTCTAGCAGCTGTTATAACTCCTTTAGTTACTATTAATTCAGCTGATGCAGTAGCAGCTCCTGACTGTATGATATTAACTTGTAGTTTTACTTGGTACTCAGTCTTAACTTTCCTGCTTCTACCATAGCTTATTCTAGCACTAGCTCCACTCCTATCAACAGGTTCCTCTGTTTCTAAAGTATAAGTACCTGTAGAGTGTCCGCCTAACCAACCGTCACCTGTAGCAGATGGTCCTGGATTTATAGTGATAGCAGATACACCTGAGTTTGTATTAACTACACTTTCATTTATGCAGTCGTACAAATCCCTAGCTATAAAACCTGTATCTGCGTGGTTGCCTTTAGGCTCCACATCAGCGGGACCACTTATATAAGTAGCAGGTTGAACAGATGTATTACCGTGGCTCGTACTACTGTAATCGTGATGTTGTCCTTGTAACGCTGCGGCTACAGGTACTAACTTATCATCTACATATATACTGTAAGCTTTTTCATAGTCTCCTAACTTAACAACAATTAAAGCTTCATCAGTAGGTGGTGTAGACTTTTGTTCAGTAGCTTCACTTCGTTGTATGAATCTATTCTTATTAACAAGGAACGTATAGTCAGCTACTGTTAACGCTCGTAAGTCAGATAACGGATTAGCTACAGCACCTAACGATGCTTGTCCTCCTAAGCTCAGATAACTATTAGCTATAGAAGTTACAGCTACTGATACCTTTGTACCGTCTGCTACATTGATAACACCTATACCACCTAACGATACAGCTACACAGTATTGATTCTGTTCGGATCGTTTAACGAAGTGTGTGAATAACTTATCAGCATTCGTGCTATCTGTATTTATCTTCTTTGTATATTCAGTAGGAGGTCGTTTAACCAAGCCTTCAACTACCGTAGCCCAAGCGTTAATCTGTTCGTCGCACTGACCGGGAAACCGTAAGTTGTCAGGCTGTTGTGATACGCCCTGTGCGAGATTCGGTACACTGTTTACTAACAGAGGCATATATCTACTATCTATCTAAAACTCTAAGTACGCTGTAGTGGTCAAATATTGTACGATCAGCATTCTCGGAGTCGCTGTCTATCGCACGTGCTTTAGCTTCTATCTCATCTCTCAAAGCAAAGCCTTCGATCTCTCTACTGCCTAAGAATCTATTAGCAAAGATACGAGCTGCTTTAACTGTTATGTAATGACGGAATTGTTCGGGTATCTCCGTGAAGTCTAACTCAAAAGTGATGGAGGCTTTAACCTCCTTAGTCCATACATCCGTGTGTTTCTTTCTGTCGTATAACAAAAGACCACGTTGTACTGGATCGCTGTCTGTATAAATTTCTGGGTCTAAGTCTACTCTAAGCGTGTTGCTTGGTAAGTTAATCTTAGACGTTGAAGCATCGGGAGTAAGTGGATACTCGTGCTCTGTATTAAAATGCCAACCCTCTGACTGTATAGCTTTACTAGTCTCGTCGAGTACGGCTTCGGCTTGGACGACTGATACGGGTACTGCTGTACCTCCTAACGTATTAACAGGAGCTTCCCCGATAACACTGATCATTGTATTTACTGCGTTTAGTTTAGTCGTCAGAGCCATGATAAGTTATAAGTATAAAAAATACTCAGTGAGGGGAGCGGAACGAATCCAGACCTCCCCAACACCGAGAGAAGAGTTACGCTACAAGTTCGATAGCACACTCAGGACGGAGAACTCCGTGACCCATTGCGTACTTAGCAACGAACAATGTACCTTGACGCTCAATCTGATATTCAGACTCAGTAGCCAAGTCGAGCAACTTAACGGTTCCAACAGCAGCAGAGTGGGAAATAAGTCCCAAGCTGTTACGGAAGTCTCCGTTGTATCCTACTCCACTACCACCAAACACGTCATTAGCAGACGATCCGTCTCCAGTAGAAACAGCTGATAAGTCAGTTGATGGAATGTGGTTGGACTTGTAGATACTGATACCAGCGATCTGAGGAATAGAACCAGAAGCTAAACTTCCTTGGCCTCCGATGTCAGAGTTAACAGCAGAAACAAGGCTGAAGCTATTCGAGCTGTCTGCACCTGTTACTAATTTGTAATACTCTTGTGGGCGAAGAACGCAGAAACGACCGTCACTAGGAACGTCATTCTCGTCAAGCTTCTGAGCAGCAGTAAAGAAAGCAGCTACGAGGTCAGCACCGGTAGTAGCAGCAACAGTACCTGGAGTGTCAGGAGCTGAGAAGTCGTTGTTAGCTACGTCGAGTTGTCCACCTGAAGTTCCGACTTGAGTCAAGTTAGCGGAATCGCGAGCAGCAGCACAGAATACTTTAGCTAAAGCAATATCGAAACGTTTAGCAAGAGCCTTACCCAACTCGTTAGCGTAGACGCTGCGGATGTCGTAGTGGTTCTTTACGTCGTCGATGTTAGACAAGAAAGTAGAAGCAACAAGCATCTTATCGATGGTGATGATCTTTTCAGTCTTAGCAATATCGCTCAAGTAACTGTTACCTCCGTCAGCAATGTTCTCGCCTGGGGTGTGGTAGTTAGCTGAAGCAATGCCAGTTACAGGGAACTGTGCAGACTTACCGCTTTCGATGGTTCTGATTGTGTGTAGTGGTTTGAATACGTTAGACTCGTCAAAGGTTTGCAAAATCTCTCCAGAAAACTTCTTGAGAAACAAAGCATCGTTGTCGGATCCACCTTCAATAAGACCTACACGTGATGGGGATGTATTTCCATTTGCCATAATATATGATCTCCTATGTTAATTATTTGTGAATGTTTGTTATATGATTACCGATTGACTTTCACTTCTTTCGTCTTCACAGGATTGTCCGCCGCAGCGGGTCGAGGGACTAGTTGTTGCTAGTTGTCGATTAAATTTATCTATTAGTAAACAGGAAAAATGCTTGACTGTCAACCTCTTCGACCACTTGGACCAAAGTAAAAACCTAAGATACAAGGCAATATTACCGTGCATCCCATAAGGCTGATGTGTCCAGAAGAGATGGTGATCGGTGTTTGGTGGGCTTGGAAACTGATGAGTCCAAAGAAGAACTCGTTGACACCTTCTCCGTCTGCGTTTGTAAAGGTAACGATTTCTGCTTGGGGATAGAGGGTGCAAAGGATGATACAGCTACAGAGCGTAGACACCCCGATAACAGCAAGAATACGACGAGTAAAAGAAACAAACTCACCAGTACCTCCTTTAGCGATTTCAGCTTGTAGTCGAAGGAAATTATCAGACGAACGAGCCTCTCTCGCCATTTCAAGATCATGCTTGTTCTGTTTGGCTTCAAAGACATATCCGAACACGCCTTTAAGAATCGCCCCCATAGCAGTGCTACCACCGCCCGTGATAAATAACATAAGTAACTCGCCCATTTCACTTCAAGTCTCCGTATCGTAAGTTCTCAAGTAGTTCTTCATGTTTTCCTACTTGCTTCTCCATGAACATTAAACGCATATCTTGAGTAGCGTCTGCAGGTAATGCTCCAAGCTCTCCTCTAGGCCACTTCACTCGGAACTCCGCATTAAGTTCTACGTCGTGTTTGATACGCATGATCTCTAAGTCTAACGTATTAAGCTTGTTCCACAGGACGCTATAACCCCACACAGCTGTACCAACTATACCTATTACTTTAGCAACAAATGCAAGGTTAGCTTTAACCTGTGTGTTCTCGTTTAACTCTTTCATTACAGTCATCATAACGAAAAACCCCTAGCGTCAGCAAACCAATAACCAACGCTAGGGGAACTCTACCTATATATGAATGAACAACTAAATACTACTTACTTGCAAACGTCTGTCAATCTCTTCGTGATAAGCTTTATCACCGCTCTTATACCGAGGGTCTGATTGAGCACGTGCAAGCTCTTGCATAGAACGAAAAGGCATAGTAGATACACCATTTACTCCTCCTTGTGTAAGCTTCGGCTTTGCTCCTACCTCATTTTGATAGCGAGCGTAAAGACCTTGGACTGCTAACTTAGACATACTCATATCGGAACCCTCTATAGTAGCCTGTATAGAATTTAATTCTTCTTGTGCTAAGTTTTCATTGGCCCACTCTACCATTGATTCGTAATTACCTTGAGTTAAACTATTCAATTCCCCTTGCTGTTTTTCAGCTAGAGCAGCCATACCTTCAGCATAGCTATCAACGATGTGTTTAGGGTATCCTGCTTTTTCTAAAGCGTTATAAGTTTCCTCAGACATTTCACCATTATTAGACCAAAACTCTTCGCTCGCTTTTTCAAGAACTTGAGACGCTTCACTAGTATTCTCTTCACTTTGTTCTTCTTGGTCCTCAGCTTTCTCTTCAACTTGTTCAGACTCTTCCGTACCTTCTTCAGGACTTTGTCCAAGTTTCTTTTCCAATTCGGAATACGCTTTCGACATATCCTCTGGACTCTTGAACTTTTCGGGGAGCCATTCCGGGCGGTCGCTTTGCTCTTGCGGTAGTTCCTCGCTCTCGGTGTTGGTTTCTTCTTCGGGTTCGATTTCGCTTGGTGCTTTCTCATTTATCTCTACTCGGTGTAATTCAGCCATTGTTTGTTATTCCTCTTGAGGTGGTTCTTGTTGTTGAGTTGCCATGTACTGCTCTTGTGCAGCATTGATAGCAGGTGCTACAGCAGGTCCGCCCAACTTCATCATCATCTCTTGTTGTTGAGCTTGCTGCATAGCTTGTTGAATTTCTTCTTCCGTCTTGATTAAGCCTTCAGTCTCTATACCTAGAGCAGTAGCACGACGTTTAAAGTAATCACTAACGTTTAAGTATTGAGTAACAGCTTGTGGTCCTACTACTTGGTTAGCTCCAGCCAGGAACATATCTAATCTATTAAGATCATTACCACGACCTAGAGCTTCAACACCAGTAACAATAGTAGGCTTAACAATATCTTTAGGTATCTTAGGTAGACGCTTGTCTTTAGACATTCTGTCCATCAACCTAGTAACGATGGGTAGCTGTAGCTCCTGTGATAACAAAGAGTAAAGACCACCTAATGCAGCTTCTAACTCTTGACTGAGCATACGTATCTCTTCAGCTGTTACTCGTTCTGCATCTCTAACTACTCCTGATGTAAGTAGGAAAGCTTGGCTAAGTCTATCTGTTATACCAGCCATAGTAGCTTGAGCAGTACGGAAGTCGTTGAACTTATTAAGTTGTAACACCGATACATCTGCTTCACTACCTTGTACGATTGCTCCGTTAGGTGCTTCTGCTAAGGTTCTTGATCTTGTTGTACCGTTCGGGTTGACCATGAACAATACTTTAGCAGCAGCTGCACTACCTTCGACGATAGCTTTTGTAAGTGCTTCCAACGACTTGAGGTCTCCGATGTACTCCTCAACAAATCCTCTGCCGTAGTCCTCTCCATCAATCTGGGTGTAACGTAACGGGAGCCACGGGGACTTCTCGATTGGATACTTACCCACACTTTCTTCGATGAGGATACCTTTGACATCTTGATAAACGTTGAAGTGATCTCCTTCTCGTACTACCGCCGTATATAGATCACAAGTGTTTTCTTTCTCTTGCTTGTATACTTCTTCACGAACACTCTCAGGGAGCATCATTGGAGCTACAGTTTCTTTAATAGCTATGTGTGTAACGTTACCCATTGGATCACGCTTGATAACATAACGATCAAGTTTAAAGACACGCATCCCACCTTCGTCAGGTAGATACAATAAAGAGTTACCAGTAACTAATAAGTTCTTTAACGCTTGGAAGATACCGTTCCTAAAGTTCTGTACTTCTACTTCCTGTGATACACTACGCTCTACATCAGCTAATGCTTTCTCTAAGTCAGTACGCAGTTGTTCAGCTCCTTGTTCTCCTATATCTTCCTTAGCTTTATCCAACTCATACTTATCTATAACAAGTCGGAAGAAGGGAGCGTTAGGTGGAAGTAATGCCAGTAATAACTTACTGCTTAGATTTAATACACCTCTAGCTCCTATACCTTGATAAGGTGTGTAATACTTACTAGCGTGACTATGACCGTCAGGTGGTAAGACATAAGGAAGTGTAAGCTCAGAAGAAGTACGACCTCGATCTAAGAAAGAGTGACGTTGGTTCTCTAAGCTATGGTATAGCCCTTGTGCTGTTTCCTGCATACTTAGAAAGGTTCGTCGCTCGTCCACTCAGGCTCACTCAAGATCGTAAGTATCTCTTCGTGTGTGTACTCCGTCTTGCCGAGCAGAAAGAATGGTTGTGTGCCTTCGTACCTAGCTAATATCTTTGACCCATCTAAACTCTTACGACTGTAGGATTCGTCAATATCGATGAGTTGGTCAAAGTCGAAACCGCTAACCTCGGAAGTATCTGCTATAACATATGTTCTCATAATCAATAAGGTTTATCCGTTGTAAATGTAGCACCGTTGTTCGTGCCATCATTCGACCCAACACTATCAGTCACATCGTCTTCAAATCTCCAGAAGCTAACCATCTCAGGGTATAACTTATTACTGTAGATATTTGAGATTGTGGGTGCTGATAACTCTGAATTGAAGAAAGCTACTTCATCCATTTTTCCATTGAAGTAGTTACCATTGTAAGCCCTACCTAAATCTAGTGCTTGGGTATTTGTTGGGTTAGTAGTAGCGGCTGAAGCTGTACCAGCTGATGATCCATTAATATAAAAAGTAACTCCACCAGCACCGTCAAAAGTAACTCCAACATGAGTCCATGCACCTGTTGAAATTGTACCTGAACTTTGAGCAATCGTACCGTTATTGTAGTTTAGTTTATTACCTGTACTGTAAAATTGATAGGCGTGGCCTGAGCTTGCTCGTTTAGATACAAACATTGGGAAACCACTTAATGAATCAGGGTTAACCCAAGCAGTTATTGACATAGCACCTGATATACTTAAATCGCTTGAGTGTGCTACGGATACATAATCATTACTACCATCAAAGTCTAAAGCCTTGGTGTTAGTTGCGTAGCTAGTAAACGATCCATCACTAATATACCCTCGCCAATTCGCACCATCATAAATGATGTAGTTCTTCGTGTCTGTTTCAAAGTAAGCATCACCCGCAGAAGCAGATGGACGAGTTGATGATGTGGTTGTTGGTATTGTTGTTGGCATGGCTATTAAGAATCGTTGTTGAAGATGTACCAAGCACTACCATCGTAGATGTAGAAGTCATTGGTATCTGTGCCGAATGCGATGTTAACTTCTCCGCTTGGATTGGGAGGTGTGCTTGCTAAGATGTTCGCTTCGGTGTCTCGTGTGGTTACATTGAATGTATCAACAGTATTTAAGAATGTACCACTGATGCTTGCTTGTGTGAAGTTCGGACCATCAAGAGTAACTCCACTCACCCCACTTGATACGGTAGCTGGGTTGGTAAGATTAAATGTAATAACAGTATCGGAACCCGTGCTTAATGTCTGACCTGTATCTACTGTAAGTACAAGTGTGCCTGTTGACTGTGTCCAAGAACCGATACTACCAAACACAGATGCTCCCGACCCGCTTAAAGTTAACGAGCTGTCTGCTGTTTGTGAACCTGTAAGTCCAGCAAGTGTAATAGAATCTCCAGCGGATATGTCTCTACTTGGTTGAACGTTAAAGGTAAGGATGTTTGTGTTATCCAAATTCGTTTGTCCGTTCTCAAGCGTAGCTGTATCAAAGGTTCCTGGTGGTACAGTAGGACTATGTGGTGCGTCAAATCCGTAGAGCTTTTCAAAGGCAGGTCGAACGAAGTTACCGGGCAACGGTGTTATGTTGCTAGGTTTCTCAAGCGTTAACGGAAACTCAAGCGACATATCTTAGAGAGAGTCAACAGTACCGGAAGCGTAGACACTGTGAGTACCAGATGTGTAAGAACTTATATTAGCTCTAATCTTTTCGTAGTGTCCGTGGTCGTCACGAATCATAATTGATCCGTCCGTTGTAACAGATTGACTATGTATAACGTGCCAAGCAGAGGACTCACTGAAGTAAGCTTCGATGTCTACTGTTGCAGTACCTGCTACTGTGGTTGCTATTAAGAACGTCCATCCCTTAGAACGCTCAACTGAGAAACTATTACCCGCCCCTGACGAAGTGCCATCTGAGAGTAAAGTCTTTTTATCAAGTGTGCGAAGACTCATGTTTATTTATATTACTTTGTTTATTTACTACTATGAAGAAAACTGTACACCAGTACCACCGCTTCCACCCATTCCGATACTAGGACGACGACGAGCAGTAACTTGAGCCGTACCTCTACGACGTTTAGTAGGTTGAGTAGCTCGCTTTGTTGGTGCTTTCTCAGCCATAGCTAATGGAGGTGGAGGTGGTGCTGGCGGAGGAGGTGGTGGTGGTATCTCCGGCATAGCGGGCATCTTAGGTTGACTGAAACACATGGCTAATTCTGTACTTGTTTGGTTACTATATCTTGTTGAAGTTGTTCGTCGTAAGTCTGTTGGAGGTAGTCAATTACATGACGTTGTCCTGACTTATACCATATCACTCTGTCTTCGTCTGTCAAGAGGGGACATTTATCTGGGAACAGTTTGTCAAGTTTATTGATAAGCTCTTGTGACAGAGCAGGTAGTACTATTTCTTCGTTACTCATATAAGTTCTAGTTGTTTAGGTAGTTGATGTATCGGACACAGCTTTCGTCCCCATTGATCTGCCATAGCATCTGCTATACCTTGGAATGTTTTAGAGCGTAGCTTCTGTCGTTCTGCTTTGGTCTTAGCTTTAGCGAACGCTTCAGCGTACCAAGCCGGATGTTTCTTACCGCTCTTGAATGTAACAAACTCACCCTTACCCACAATCTTGGTAGGTTTTAACTTAGGTAGATTCTTTAACCATAGGCAAGTAGTCTTCTGTGCTTCATCCCCAAACTGCCAAGGCTGTATGATCTGATCGGGCTTTCGTATCTCTGAAGATATAACAGACACAGGATTCTCCACCGCTATCCGTTCGATAGGTGCATCCATAAGTAACCTAACAAAGTCCAATGCTTCCTCTCTGTTCTCCCATCGTTCCTCATTCTTACTTCCGTCTTTGTTGTACAACCATCTGTTACCACTAACTGCTAGGTAGGTACAGGGAGGGTGAGCTATCATCAAGTCCCATCCATCGTTAAGTATATCTGTAACAGAACCTTGGTAATGCGGACCGTCTACATCTGTAGGTAGTAAGTCACAAGACATTGCATCGTGTCCTTGTTTAATGAAGGCATCTCTCACTGCCCCACTGTATTCACAAGCTATCAGTACTTTCATGTTCTCTATATCCTAGATCGTCTAGCTCCTTCGGGAGTTTCCCGTTCTTGATTTGTTCTTCAGTCCACGCCCAAGCCGACGCATTCCAAAGGATAGCTGCCGCATGGTCCTCAGTACTATCGCCCTCCCCCAACGCCAACAGATGTCTAAAAATACTATCATACAATCTACTTAGT
>Ga0209223_10005478_pt1 | contig 11166 bp, 9 predicted proteins | sample COG_06_FD_184750 | JGI IMG/M metagenome (GOLD analysis project Ga0209223, IMG submission 184750) | Pelagic Microbial community sample from North Sea - COGITO 998_met_06 (SPAdes) (version 2) | ecosystem: Environmental > Aquatic > Marine > Neritic zone/Coastal water | place: Helgoland, sampling...
CCTATGATACTTTCTACCGGAATTGCAACCCTTGAGGATATAGAGTTAGCCTTGCGTGCGTGCCGTGACGCCGGGGCTACGGAGATTGGATTATTGAAATGTACATCTAGCTATCCCGCTCCAATTGAACAAGCCAACCTTCGAATGATTCAAGAGTTTGAAAGGAGTTTTAATGTAGTGCCAGGATTATCAGATCATACTTTGGGCGCTACAGTGCCTATGCTTTCTGTGGCAATGGGTGCGAAAATTATAGAAAAACATTTTATTCTAGACAAAAGCCTTGGAGGCCCCGATGCTAGCTTCTCTTTAGACGAAGGGGAGTTTAAAGAAATGGTAGATTTAGTTCGTTTGGCAGAAAAAGCTCTAGGTCAAGTGAGCTTTGAACTTACAGATAAGCAAAAACAAGGAAGGTCATTTTCTAGGTCTTTGTACATTTCAAAAGACATAAGGAAGGGGGAGTATTTTACAGAAGAAAATGTGCGAAGTGTGCGTCCTGGATTTGGATTACACCCGAAGTTCTACGACGAAATTCTCGGTGAGCGAGCAAAGACCAATTTGGAAAAAGGAGATAGATTAAAATTAAATAATATTGAAAAACATGAAGATTAATTATTGCTCTAAATGTCTCTTTCCAGAGACCAAGCCTGATTTGTTTTTTAACACGGAAGGTGTTTGTAGCGCTTGTCAAGCTGCTGAGACGAAGAATGAATCAATCGATTGGGAAGCGCGAAAAGAGGCTTTTATGAACTTAATGGATACTCATAGGCTACCGGATAATGAGATTGGTTATGATTGTCTTATACCGGTAAGTGGAGGAAAAGATAGTACATACCAAGCATATTTTATGAAAGAGATATGTGGAATGAATCCTTTATGTGTATGTTTTGAGACAACCATGATGACTGATATAGGTCGAAATAATTTAGACAACATATCAAAATTAGGTATCGATGTAATCTTCTTTAAAAAGAACTATGAGGCATACAGGAAGATGGTTATTGAAGGGTTTAAGAGCGTAGGTGACGAAATGTGGCCAAATCACCTGGGAATTTTCACAGTTCCAATTCATTTTGCGTTGAAGTTTAATATAAAACTTATTATTTGGGGAGAAAACCCTCAGCAAGAATATGGAGGCCCTGAAGAAAGCATAGAAAATTCTGTTCTAGATAGAAGGTGGATGGAAGAATTTGGAGGACTACTTGGTTGTCGAATCCAAGATATGATAGGTATTAATGGTTTAACAAAAAAAGAATTAACGCCATATTTTTACCCTGACGCAAATGAGCTGGAAAGTGCTGGAATCAAGGGATTGTTTTTAGGCCATTATTTCTTTTGGGATGCTAGGAAGCAACTAGAGATTGTTAAGGATAGAGGTTTCGAAGTTAAATTAGATGGCCCAGTAGAAGGTACTTATACAAATTATGAGAATCTTGATGAGAAGATGCACGGCTTGCATGATTATTTAAAGTTTGTAAAATATGGTTTTGGAAGAGCTACTGATCATGTTGGTATAGATATCCGTAATGGTCGGATGACGAGGCAAGAAGGTAAAAGCTTGGTCGAAAAGTATGATGGTAGATATCCTTGGGAGTCTATAAGGTCGTTTGTAGAATACTCAGGCCTTACCTTAGAGGAGATAGATGAAATCATTGATTCTTACACCAATCCAATGTTGTTCAAAACGACTGACAACGGTTCATTTGTTCGTGATGAAGAGAAAAACTTGATTTTACGAAATCCTCGAATTTGAAATGACGGTAGGAATATTGGACTATGGCTTAGGTAACATTCGCTCTGTTGAAAAAGCCCTTTTAAACATTTCTCATAATCCGAAAATTGTTAAATCTCCGGAGGAATTTTTAAGTTGCGATGCAATGATTCTTCCGGGTGTTGGTACCTATAAAGAAGCGATGTCCCTTTTGGATAAAAAGCACTTTACAGAAGCAATAATTAGGTTTGCAGACGAAGGGAAAATTTTAATAGGCATATGTCTTGGCATGCAAATCCTCTCTGATCGAGGAGTTGAATCGGGGTTGACAAATGGTTTAGGATTAATTCCCGGCGAAGTGGTGAAGATTCAACAAGTTGATAACAGAAAAGTCCCACATCTTGGATGGAATGATGTGTTCTTTACTCAAGATTATGCTAGCCAATTGAATGGTAAGGATTTTTATTTTATTCACTCGTTTCATTTTAAAGTAGATGCTAAGGATAATGTTCTAGCGACTACCAATTATGATGGAGAAATAATCGTTTCAGCTGTAAATAAAGGCAATGTTTATGGTTTTCAGTTTCATCCTGAGAAAAGCCAAAAAGCAGGTTTGTCTCTATTAAATAAAATTCTCAGTGCTTAAGAAAAGGGTTATACCGGTTCTAACAACAAACGGATTTGGCCTTGTTAAAACAAAGCAATTTCAAAATCCAAGAATGTTAGGGAATCCGATACAGACGGCTAAAGTTTTTAATAATCGAGATGTCGATGAGTTGATATTTCTAGATATATATGCTACTCGAGACAATAGAGCAGTAAACCTTATTAACGCCCAGAGGGTAATTGACGAGTGCTTCATGCCTGTAGGTATTGGTGGTGGAATTAAATCTTTAAAGCAAATAGAAGATCTTCTCAAAATAGGTGCTGACAAGGTGATAATTTCTACTGCATTCCTTAAAGATATTGATTTTGTAAAAAAAGCGATAGATGTTTTTGGATCTCAGTGTATTACCATAGCCTTAGACGTAATTAAAAGAGATAAGGAATATCTTCATATTAATGACTTTTCACGCAACTTATCGCAACTGGTTGATTTAGCTAACTCTATTCAAGTCGGAGAGATCATTCTGACATCTGTCAATTTCGAAGGTGAAATGAAAGGCTTAGATTGTGATTTGTACGGGAATATTCTCCCAAAAATAAAATGTCCAGTCATTGTTCATGGAGGCGCTGGAAAACCAGAAGACTTTACCAAAGTTCCAAACCAAGAATTTATTTCCGGATATGCTGGCTCCTCGATTTATGCATACACTCAATATACCCCAAATGATGTAAAGTTGCGTTTAAAAGATTCGGGAAGTAACATCAGAGTAACAGAATGAATTCAGTCTTGATTAATTGGTTGGCTAATTATTCGCCTACGACTTTGCAAAAGGGAGACGGACTCTTAATACATGTTTAAGTGAATATTAACCTTTTTCGAGCCATCCATTTAAGCAGACTTAGAATTGAGCCTGCGGTTAAGAAACAAGCATCAAAAGGTATGTACAGAGAGTGTTATATGCGCTACCTGAGAGTGTTAAGTCCTTTAGGTGAAATACCTCTTTTCGTAACTGAAAGATATAATTGGTATTTAGATGGTGAAAATCATTCGCAGTCCAAAACGGGTATCGCTTTTAGAGAATTAATTGAAGCCGGACTTTCAAGGGAGACAATTTGGCATAGGAGACCACATAACCCATGGCAGCATTTCGTCATAAAGGTATTTCGAATTGGTTGTAGATTGCCTCGAATGTTTATCCTTGTGGTGAGTAAATTTTCAATCCTAAAAAAACTCGACCTAGTCGCCCTACAGGTTATTGTTGGTTATGTAGGCTTTAAGGGTTTGTTTAATTCGCATAGCCATTTGATACCAATAATAAATAGTGATATCAGTCCTACCCTTCACATGCAATGGGCAGGAGCGTTGGCTGCCGGAAACAAGGTAATGTGGTGGCAAGACGATTACCACCATTACGACGGATTCCCAGATGAGCATTTTTGCTCCTACAAGTTTGATTTTGCAGCCGTACTTAACAACCATGGATTAAGAACGGCAAAACTGAAAAGTAGAAATGCGTCGCTTTTTGTGAGACCTTCGCTTACCATAAAACCAATGCGATCGATTCCGGAGAATCCCCGCGTGGGTTTTGCTTCCAACGTTTATTTTGAGGCAAATGAGGAAGATTGTGAAAGAATTGAGCATCTAATGCGGATATTGGAAGCCGAATTAGTGTTAGTGAGATTGCATCCCAATTCAAAATTACATGAAACTCAACCGGAAAATCCATTGATGTACTTTGCACACAGAGAGCAAAGTATAGAGGAGTTCGTGGAAAGCGTAGATATAATCTTTGTGGGTGTTTCAGCTGTTCAGTTAAAGCTGCTTTGTACCGGAGTTCCCGTAATTCATATATCCGGATTTGATCAGTTTGGCTTTGATTTATACAGGTATTGCCAAATGGGTCTAGTGTATGGAAAGCAGAATATAGATGAAATTCGTTTAGAGGATGCCCAGAATTTTTACAAAAACCCTGAGCACAGCAAAAAACTTAAAGAATATGTGCAAGTTGAGCATTCTATAGCCCAACCTCTCAATAATCTAAAATATTATGTTTAAAGCCATAATCCATAAACTGGTTCTATTTAGAAATTTCGCTATCTACAAGAAATACGATATCGTAGCGTGTTTAACCAATAACCCCATCCCAATAGATTCGGAGGCTAAATTTGTAGTTTCCATTGCCAGCTATCCCAAACGCGATCCACTATTGCCTGCAGTTTTTCAGGCTTTGTCACGTCAAACTATTGTTCCCCAAAAATGGATATTGGTGTTGTCAACTGAAGACTACCCCGATGGTTTGCCAAAGCATCTTAAAAAACTAGAAAGGCGAGGTGTGGAAATTCTTTGGGTAGAGGATAATCCTTATGCAGTGAAAAAGCTTATGCCGGTGATAGAGCATTATCCGCAGTTAGGAATTGTAACCTTGGATGATGATATCATATATCATTCATTGCTTTTGAGCGGTTTAGTTTCTTATGTGAATGAACGGGAATGTATCGTTGGATATGTTGGCAAGGCCATGATTCAGAAAGAAGGTAAGTTGGAAATGTTGTATCGTGAACCGAGCCCCGCAGATATAGCAACTAAGTCTGAGCAAGTCTACTTAATCGGTTGGGGCGGAATATATTATCCACCTCGTAGTTTAGATGAGCGGGTCCTGAATATGCAAGCAGTACATAAAATCGTGCCCGGACGTGGTTCAGATATATGGTTTTGGGCGGCTGCTCACGCTAAAGGAACTGAACAAGTCTGTCTAGGGGTACCACAAAATTATAACCTTGGTATTCCAATACCACAGAATGATGAAACCAAACCTAAAGATCAACCGCACCAAGATGTTTTATTTGATCGTTTTCAAATGGCGGTAGATTATTTTGGGATACGAGAGAAGTTGTTGGAAGTTTTACCGGAGAAAAAGAGATAATGGCTAAAGATTTCAAGTTAAGGCTAGGCCAACAAATCCTTTATACGCTGTTATCGCCGGCACTTGGTATATATAATCTATTCAAAACAAGAAATGAAAAGCTAATACTCTGGGGGGGCACCTTCTTAATGGCCATTTTGGGGAGTGTTTATGTCTATGTGAAAGGAGGTGACGGACACACACACATGCGGCACATAGAAAAAGAATACATGGATATGTCTGTTGTTGATTTCTTCGCCAGGATGGGAGATATTTTAACATTAAATGTTGAGCAAGGTGTAGTTGATCCCTACTTACATATTTTATCTTTTATTTCCGGAAGTATTTTAGGCACACCTGAGTTATTGCACTTTTTCGCTGGTGCTTTTTATGGCGCCGTTTATTTCACGGGTGTTCTGTTTTTACTTAGGAATCTAGATTTTAAGAAAGCTTCATTCGTTTTAGGAATACTATTGACCGTTTTCTTTATTTATCGCAGCATAACCGGCTTGAATGCAGTGCGTTGGTGGACAGCGATGTGGATGGTTTTTTCAGGTACTCTAGGCTTCTTAAGTACGAGAAAGAAAAAATATTTGCTTTTGGCTTTAGCATCTATTTTGGTGCATTTTTCGTTTATCGGTTTAATTATCCCTATTATAGCAGGATACTACATTCGAAATTTCCGAAAGTTATTATTGATTATTTGGATCTTTTCTTTTTTTACAGTGGGAAGTTATGATATCATAAAACCATACGTTCCGGACATAGGTGTCTTTAAGAGTCGCGAGGCAACACTAACTATTAATCCTAGTACTCAACAAATTGATTCTTCAGATTCTAACGTGCGTTTTTACAGGGAGTATGGTGAAACAAGCTTTAGAGATTATAGTATTCCTTTTTTATCTGTTGTCCTGTTTTTCCTTTTTATTCGCAATGGCAATTCAAATTGGTATTGGTCCCTTTTTGCCATGGGGGTTACTTTGTATACGTTCGCAAATTTCATGGAGTTTTCACCATCGGTCTCTGGTAGAGCGAAATCAGGTGGTAGTGTACTGATATTGGCTAGTGCCATTCAAATATTGGGCAGTAATGTTCAGTTTACCTACAGTAAAAATGATTTTAGAATAATTAAGTTTTTAGTGACTATTTTCTTTTTAAGTTGTATCCCTGTAATTCTTTTTCAACTTTCGTATATTATCACTATGCAGAGTGTGTTTACTCTAGTACTTCCTGTATTTTCCTGGTTCTTAGGTGAGGCTGATTTTAGCATTCGTGAATTTTTAGGAAGCTTCGTATGATGACAGTTTTATTTTTCATTATTCCAGCATTCACTCCATATGAAGGGGGTGTCCAGCGCTCTACGGCTAAACTTGCAAGTGTTTTCAAAAATAATGGCTATAAATGCTTGATTGTATCTCTTTCTCACGGAAAAAGAGATGAGTGGCAAGGCATACCAATCATTTCATTGAAAGATATCAATTCTAAGTCTTCACAAGTCGAATTTAAGGCCATACTTCATGATTATAGCGTTGATGTGGTTATCAATCAAATGGGCTCAGAACTCGATATAACGCGTTTTATAGTAGAAGCTAAGGGTAGGAAGATCCGATTAGTGAACACCTTGCGAATGAATCCTCTTAGCTTCGTTCAAAATTCGGAGTATATATTAAGAGATAAATTAAAAAAGGAAAATCTGTCATGGCTTTATTCGGAAATCCTACAAAGAGTTGTCGTTCTATACCACAGAAAAAAGCAGAAAAAAGTTCTGAATTATATTCTAGAAAAAGTCGATTATTTTATCACTTTGAGTCCTTCCTTTATTCCAGAGTTGGAGTATTATGGAATTGACACTGAAGAATACAATCAAAAGCTCTTAGCTATTCCAAATATGTTCCCGGCAGTCGTAGAAACAAAGCATTTAAAGTCTAATGTAATTTTATATGTTGGCCGTTTAGAAAAGATGCAGAAAAGAATAGATCTCTTAGAAGAAATTTTCAGGAGATTACATTCTAGAATGATAGACTGGGAATTTTGGGTGGTTGGAGATGGACCTGATAAGAAAGGTTTTGAAGAATATTGTCAGATGCACAAATTAGAAAGACTTAAGTTTTTCGGTTATCAAGACCCTACGCCATTTTACCAAAAAGCTAAACTATTAGCGTTTACATCGGGTAATGAAGGTTTCGGCAATGTTTTAATTGAAGCGCAGCAGCATGAAGTGGTTCCTGTGATGTTTAATTCATATTCCGCGGCTCCTGATTTGGTAAAAGATGGAAAGACAGGCAAATTAATAAAGCCTTTCAATGTAGATGAATATGTTAACGAGGTTTTGGAGTTAGCACAAAATGTAGAGCGCTTAGAACAATACGCCCAAGAAGGTAAAGAGCATGCAAGGGCTTTTGAATATGAAGCCATTTCTAAAAGGTGGTTTGATTTACTTCAGGAAATGAAAAGCTAAAAAATTAATTGAGTTATATATGCTCTTTCATACTTTAAATTTTGTCTATTTTTTCATTATTTTTTTTGTGCTTTACTGGTTTCTTCTCAAACGAAATCTTAAGGCTCAGAATATACTTATATTGGTTGCTAGTTACGTATTTTACGGCTGGTGGGATTGGAGGTTCTTATCCTTAATCGCCTTAAGTACTATAGTAGATTTTCTGGTTGGGTTGCAAATGGCGCGAAGCACCACTGAGAGAAATCGGATATCTCTCTTATGGATTAGTATTTGCTTCAACTTAGGGATTCTCGGTTTTTTCAAATATTTTAATTTTTTTGCTGAAAATTTTGCCATCTTACTAGAGTCTACGGGCTTCGAAGCGCATGAAACTACTCTGAACTTAATTTTACCAGTTGGAATTAGCTTTTATACATTTCAAACATTAAGCTATACAATCGATGTTTATCGTAGAAAAGTCAAACCCACCTCAAATCTTATTTCATTTGCTGCCTTTGTAAGCTTTTTCCCACAGTTAGTGGCAGGACCCATTGAACGGGCTGCACATTTACTACCTCAGTTCTATCTTAGGCGAAAGTTTGATTACGCCCTCGCAGTAGATGGCAGCAAACAAATTTTATGGGGATTATTTAGTAAGGTAGTTATTGCTGATAAGAGTGGGGAAATAGCTAACTTAATTTTTAATAACTCTTCAGAGTTACATGGTTCATCGTTGATTTTGGGCGCTATCTTTTTTGCTTTCCAGATATATGGCGATTTTGCTGGTTATTCACATATTGCTATCGGGGTTTCACGACTATTAGGATTCGATCTAATGCAAAATTTTGCTTTTCCCTACTTCTCAAGAGATATAGCTGAATTTTGGAGGCGTTGGCATATCTCGCTATCTACCTGGTTTAGAGATTACCTTTATATTCCTCTAGGGGGAAGTAGAGGAAGTACAGGTTTAAAAGTACGTAATACCTTTATCATATTTATAGTTAGTGGATTTTGGCACGGAGCCAATTGGACTTTTATCTTTTGGGGTTTTTTAAATGCTCTTTATTTTTTACCACTCTTATTGACCAATAAGAACAGAACAAATACCGATACCGTTACCGCAAAGTGGTTTTTCCCAAGTTTTGTAGACTTCAGTAAGATTATAGGAACATTTTTATTGACATGCTTGGCATGGATATTTTTCAGAGCAGATAATATAGAACATGGCTTCCAGTATGTTGGCGGTATTTTCAATAACACCTTTTCCATAGATCCGTTTTTTGATACAACCATTTGGGGTAATATTTTAATAACTCTTGCTCTTATTGCATTCTTTTTGATTTCAGAATGGTATGGTCGCCATGGACAATTTGGCATACAACGTCTTTTTGTGGGTACTAATCGACTGGTTAGATGGTCTTATTATGCGATGCTCGTATTTCTAATTATGATTTATTATCAAATTGATCGTAGTCCATTTATTTACTTTCAGTTTTAGGGAATGAAAAGATATTTTTCTAAACTTTTTCAATTTTCTTTATTGGCACTGGTGCTTTACGTTGTTGGTGTTTTAGTATGGGGTTCTATTCCGTATTCTTATATCGGTTCTAACTTTTTATACAGGCAAGGTGCCTATGGTCATTTAAATACAAGAGTAAAGGAAATTCCAAATTACGGGGATGTAGATATACTGTTTGTAGGTAGTTCGCGAGTGTATCGAGGTTTTGATCCTAGAATTTTCGAAAAACAAGGCGTTAAAATATTCGTTTTGGGCTCCAGTAGTCAAACTCCTATACAGTCTTATGTTTTATTAAAGCGCTACATAGATGATTTGAATCCAAAACTGGTAGTATTTGACTTGTTGCCAAGTTCTTTTGCCATTAAAGGGGTGGAACCCACCCTGGATTTGCTAGCAAACGATCGAATTGATTATTTAAGTCTGGAAATGGCGCTGGAGGAAAATGATTTGATGGTTTGGAATACCTTTATCTATGCATCAATCATGCAGTTTTTCGGTGTTCACAATGTTTTTCAAGAACGTGTTTACAAACCTGAAGAAAGAGACACCTATATTTCAGGAGGTTATGTACATAAAGAGCTTAAATATAATTTGCAGGTTGAATGTGGGAATGATAGTGTTCATTGGGAAGCCCCATCACAGCTTCAAATTAAATATTTTGATAAAGCGAAGAGATTATGTTTTGACATAGGTGCGGAGCTGCTTTTTATCAATATGCCAGTAGCGCATTATGAGTGCTTTAAAAACAACAAAGAGTTGATAGATCTTCTTGGTTTGACCGAGAGCCTTGTTGACTTTAATGAAATTTTGATTCTTGATGATTCCCTTCATTTTTATGATGACTATCATTTAAACTCCCTTGGATTACAAATGTTAAACAATAATTTTATTGAGTCTGTTAAGCCTAAATTTTAGACGTTTAGTATCTAGAATAGATACAAATTTGCTAGGAGATTTCGAAAATCGAAAGATTCTAATAATTGAGTCAGATGACTGGGGGGCTACGCGTTTACCTTCCAGGCAGATTCGCGATGAACTGATAAAGTCAGGTCTGAATTTATCGGAAGAAATATACACAATGTATGATGGTCTTGAAAGCGACAGTGACGTTGATGATTTATCAGAAGTATTATCTAGGTATAAAGATAGCGAAGGGAATCATCCTAGCTTTACTTTAAATTATGTTCTCACAAATCCCAATTATGAGAGAATAAAGGAATCAGAATTCAAGTTGTACAGGCGTGAGGTCATTACGGATACCTATGAGACGTATTCCAACTCCAAAAATGTACTTTCGAAAGTTCGACAAGGTATGGTACAGGGATATTTCAAAGTACAATTTCACGGAATGGAGCATGTTAACGTTCCGTTATGGTTAAGATTGCTTAGAAATAACGATGAATTGTTTATGGCTGCTTTTAATAGAAGGTGTTTTGGGCTGAATGCTTCTAGTTATAAAGGTTTAGAGAATATTCAAGCCACTTACGATTCCTGCGATGAGAAATACATCTTATCTTCAATAGAAGAGGGACTCAAGTTATTTGAAGATCTTTTTGGTTATAGGTCAACAACATTTATTCCGAACAATTACGTTTGGAATCCAAAATATAACGACTTTTTGATTGAGAATGGTGTGTTAGGTCTTCAGGGTATGAAATACACACTTGTTCCTTTTTGTTGTAACAAAGGAAATAGAAAAAAAATTCGAAATAAAAGTAGTTTTAATGGACATATTAGACAATTTGTGAGAAATGTTGATTTTGAACAGACTGCGGCAAACTACAATTTGAATAACACATTAGCTGAAATAGATTTAGCCTTTAAATTTTCAAAACCAGCTATTCTATCATCACACCGAATTAATTATACTTCGAGAATAAGCAAAGATGTTCAAGAGAGTGGGCTAAGTGAGCTTGATAAGCTACTAAGCAAAGTGCTGCATAGGTGGCCATCAGTAAGTTTTATGACCACCCCTCAATATCTTGAATATCTG
>Ga0209223_10005481_pt1 | contig 11163 bp, 13 predicted proteins | sample COG_06_FD_184750 | JGI IMG/M metagenome (GOLD analysis project Ga0209223, IMG submission 184750) | Pelagic Microbial community sample from North Sea - COGITO 998_met_06 (SPAdes) (version 2) | ecosystem: Environmental > Aquatic > Marine > Neritic zone/Coastal water | place: Helgoland, sampling...
TACTTTTACATTCCGATCAAGGGTGGCAATATCAAATGAAAAAGTACCATGAATTATTGAAAGGTAAAAACATCATTCAAAGCATGTCTAGAAAAGGTAATTGTTTAGATAATGCTATTATTGAAAATTTTTTTGGAACTTTAAAGTCAGAATTGTTTTATCCCAAAAAATATAATTCTATCGAACAACTAGAAAGGGAGATTAAAAACTATATTAGCTATTATAATAATGATAGAATATCTGGGAGACTAAAAGGAATGAGCCCGATAAAATATCGAGCTCATTATTCTAATTAGTATAATATTAATCGTCCAACTTTTGGGGTGCTGTCCACAAGTGTTGGTTTTTTTTTAAATGAATAGTCATTTTATCTGTTCAAGGATTGTAGTTCCATTAAAAATCTACCTCCTTCTTCCGCCTGAGTATGTCATGGCTTCTCCTTTTCCAAAACCATAGCTGATGCCAAAAGTGACAAACCTTCCACGTTGTCTAAAATTATAGGTCTCAAAGGTAGGTTGATTTACAAAACGTTCATAAATTCTAGAGCTAAACGCATCTCTAATTCCAATGTTGATAATAGCTTTTCCTTTGAAAACTTTTTTCCGCAAACCAGCATCCATAAATGCATATCCAGAATTAATCCCTTGAACGGTTTCATAACTAGATCTATAGTTTCCTGTGAATTCGATGTCAGTATCATAGATGTATTGTAGTTGCTTTTTATTAAATCTACTAAGTTTATAGACTAACTAGAATTAAATTTTTATATTCGTATATGCTTTCAAAAAAGACAAAATACGGATTAAAAGCCTTGACTTTCTTGGCGAATAGAGAAGAAAATTGCCCTGTTCAAATTTCTGAAATAGCGAAAAGTGAAAATATCTCACATAAATTTTTAGAAAGTATTTTACTTACATTAAGGAAAGCCAGTTTGTTAGGTTCTAAAAAAGGTAAAGGAGGAGGTTATTATTTATTGAAAGAACCTTCGGATATTTTAATGACAGAAGTGATACGATCCTTAGAGGGGCCCATTGCCATGGTGCCTTGTGTGAGTTTGAATTTTTATGAAAAATGCGACGATTGTCCAGATGAAAATGCATGCAGTGTTCACAAACTTATGATTCAAGTTCGTGACAGTACGTTGCAGGTTTTTAGAAACACTACATTGGCAGATCTAACTCAGAGCTAGATCAAAGGTATTGTTATTTGAAAATGAACACCTCGCATCCCATTGCTTCTATCTATAAGTTTTATGTTCCCCTTGAGTCGGTCGATACATGATTTAACGGTTGTTAATCCAATTCCAGCACTATTATCATTCTTTGCACCTATCGTTTCGAATAATAAAAATACTTTTTCTCTATATTCTTTTTCAATTCCAGGACCGTTGTCTTCATAGCTGATTTTCAGATCTTTTTTTGTTTTCATAAAAGTAATTTTGATGAGTCCTAGTTCTTGATCTGAGTATTTAATTGAGTTAGAAATGAGGTTTTGAAAAACAGTAAGAAAGATAATTTCTGAATGTGTGATTTTAAAATCAGCATTAATGAATTCGTATTTAAAATGATCTGCATGAAAATTTTCGCTGATACTAAAAAGCAAGCTTTTCATATCAAAAACAGTAATTTTAATTTTATCGGTTGTTTTTTGCGAAAAATCTAACATTCCAGTGGAAAGGGTGTCCATATAACTTACACGTGATAATATCAAATCTATCCAATCATTCGCCTGTTTGTCAAGTGAATGTTGGTAGTCAGATTTAAGCCATGAAGCAATAGTTTGGATTCCTCTAATGGGAGTTTTTATATTGTGAGTAAGGCTATGAGTAAAAGAATTGAGTTTTTGGTTTAAAGCTTCGGTTTCTTTTTTTCTTCTAACAGACTTATATTTCTTCTTAGTTGAAATTGACTTACAACTTGTTGGGATAAAGCTTCCAAGGCTTCTAGCTGGGGTTTGTTTAATTGTTTGGGTTCATGATCAATGACACAAAGGGTTCCAAGAGAAAATCCATCGGGTGTGTTTAATGGAGCACCTGCGTAGAACACCATATTGGGTGCATCGTGTACTAAAGGATTGTCTTGAAATCGAGGATCTAGTCGAGAGTCCGGAACCATTAAGATTTTATTAGGTGCATTAATGGCATGAGCACAAAAAGCAATATCTCTTGGAGTTTCTGTTGCATCAAGTCCATGGTGTGATTTAAACCACTGTTTGTCTTTAGATACAAGTGATATTAACGCAATTGGACTCAGACAAATTTCAGAGGCAATTTTTGTAATGTTGTCGTATTCTTTTTCTGGAAGCGTGTCCATTATTTGAAAACTAGTAAGTGATTTTAGTCTTCCAAGTTCGTTTTCGGGAGTTGTTGGGTAAATCATAGCTTTTTTTTTAAGTATATCTTTTTCAGTTGGTTATAACAATTTACTCATTTATTTTTGTTCTATAAAAAAATATTGTGTTTTTTAAAACCTACCTTTTTTGTAGGGTAAATGCAACCTTCCCGTTATTACTGAGGAAATCCATCCTTTTTTTATTGTAAAATACTTGTGAGGTTGTAATGAAGTTCTTATTTTTGCGATATAATCTACTAATCCGATAGGGTAATAGGTTTAAAACGATAGAAATTAGAAATTAAATGATACTAGATAGAATACATAACGATAAAGAAAATCAAAGCTTCCGACAAGGGGTTGCTTCTGATAAACCTATTCGTAGTGTTGTGAAAGCAATTAGTTGGAGAGTTATCGGTACGGTTGATACCATGGTAGTTTCTTATTTTGTTGTTTCAGATGTAGAAATGGCAGCATCAATTGCAGGCGTAGATTTTGTTACAAAAATGATTTTGTATTTCTTTCATGAAAGATTATGGAATACTATAAAATGGGGACGATAATGAGTACACTATACACCGAAGCACAGCTTCAAGAAATAAACGATTCTTTAAAAGGTAAAACACCTCAAGAAATTGTTGCATGGGGATTAGAAACGGCTAAAAATCCATTGATAACTACAAACTTTCGTCCGTATGAAGGTTCGATTTTGCATTTGACAACAAGTCAGCAAAAAGATTTGAAAGTAATTTGGTGTGATACGGGGTACAATACTCCAAATACCTACCGTCATGCAGAAGCTTTGAAAGAACAGTTGAATTTGAATATTTATCTGTATGTACCGCAGCAAACATCATCTCATAGAGATATAGTGATGGGGATTCCTCAAATAGAAGATCCAATGCATAAAGTGTTTACAGAGCAAGTGAAGTTGGAACCTTTTAAAAGAGCAATGGCAGAGCATCAACCAGATTTATGGTTTACGAATCTAAGAAAAGGTCAGACTGCTTTTAGAGACAGTATAGATATTGTTTCTCAAGGAGCAGATGGGGTTATCAAAGTAAGTCCATTTTACGATTGGTCAGATGAGCAATTAGATGCTTATAATGAGGAGAATGGTATTCCGAATGAACATAAATACTTTGATCCTACAAAAGTATTGGGCAACAGAGAGTGTGGATTACACGCTTAAATGATTTTCAGTTTGAGAATTACGATTCAATAAATAAACAATTACACGATTAAACGATATATAATGAGTACAATATTAAATTCTAACGCTTTAGAGAACGAAGCTATCTACATCATGAGAGAGGTAGCTGCACAGTTTGAGAAACCTGTGTTGTTGTTTTCAGGAGGTAAAGATTCGATTACTTTGGTAAGGTTGGCACAAAAAGCCTTCTATCCAGCAAAAATACCATTCCCATTCTTGCACGTTGACACAGGGCATAATTTTCAGGAAACAATTGATTTCCGTGATAAGTTATGTAAAGATTTAGGGGTAGAGCTTATTGTGCGCAATGTGCAAGATAATATTGATTCAGGAAAGGTTCAGGAAGAATCTGGTAAGTATGCAAGTAGAAATATGTTGCAAACTGAAACTTTATTAGATGCATTGGAAGAGTTTGGTTTTGATGCTGCGATTGGTGGAGCTCGTAGAGACGAGGAGAAAGCCAGAGCTAAAGAGCGTATTTTTTCTGTAAGAGATGATTTCGGAGGATGGGATGAAAGAAACCAAAGACCAGAATTGTTTGATATATTAAATGGAAAAATCGACTTAGGTCAGAATGTTCGTGTTTTTCCAATTTCTAACTGGACGGAATTAGATGTTTGGTCTTATATAGAAAAAGAAGAAATTGAAATTCCTTCTATCTATTTCGCACACAAACGTAAAACATTTGTAAGAGATGGAATGATCTGGACGGCTGATGATGCAGTGGTTTATAGAGAAGAGGACGAGGAAGTTGTTGAAAGAATGGTTCGTTTTAGAACTGTTGGTGATATGAGTTGTACAGCAGCGGTTTTGTCTGAGGCAGTAGATATCGCAAAAGTGGTTGAAGAAATTAGAGATTCTTCTATTTCAGAAAGAGGTGCGCGTATTGATGATAAGCGTTCTGAAGCAGCCATGGAAAAACGTAAACAACAAGGGTATTTCTAAAATTTTCTTAGAAGATTTGCCCTTAGCTTTTGGCTTTTAGCCTTGAGTAAAAAATTAAAAGAATACTAATTGCTAAAAGCCAAAGGCTAATAGCTAATAGCTGAACAAAAAAATGGAAGTTTTAAAAATAGCAACAGCAGGAAGTGTAGATGACGGGAAAAGTACCCTTATCGGTCGTATTTTGTACGATACGAAATCATTGACTGATGATAAATTGGAAGCAATAGAACGCAGTAGTAAACAAAAAGGATTTGATTATTTAGATTTTTCTTTGGCTACAGATGGTTTGGTTGCAGAGAGAGAACAAGGAATTACAATTGATGTAGCGCATATTTATTTTTCTACAGCGAAAAAAAGTTACATTATAGCAGATACTCCAGGACATGTTGAGTATACAAGAAACATGGTAACGGGAGCTTCTACATCGCAAGCGGCAATTATTTTGGTAGACGCGCGTAAGGGAGCTATTGAACAAACATACCGTCATTTCTTTATCAACAACTTATTGAAAGTAAAGGATATTGTGGTGGCTGTAAACAAAATGGACTTGGTAGATTTTTCTGAAGAAAAATTCAATGCTATCAAAGCGGAGATTTCTTCATTAGCAGAAAAAGCAGACTATAAAGGACAAAATATTACGTTTATTCCTGTGAGTGCATTGAAAGGAGATAATGTAGTTAACAAATCTGACCAAACACCTTGGTATGATGGAGAAACAATGTTAGAGCATCTTGAAGCTTTAGATGCACAAGATGTTTATGAAGTTTCTCAAGCACGTTTGCCTATTCAAACAGTAATCCGTCCTAAAACGGAAGAGTTTCATGACTTTAGAGGATTTGCAGGTAAATTGTATGGAGGTTCTTTAAGTGTCGGTGATGAGGTAACTGTATTGCCTTCTAAAACATCTTCTAAAATCAAAGCAATATATCACTTCGATAAAACATTTGACAAAGCAGAAAGAGGTTCTTCAGTAAACATTACTTTAGAAAGCGAAATCAATATTTCTAGAGGAGATTTGTTAGTGAAATCTTCTGAGTTACCAAAAGAAGCAAAACAAATTGAAGCAAAAATATGTTGGATGGATGCTAAAAATTTGGTTCCTGGAACTAAATATTTAATCCAGCATGGAGCCAATAGAGTTTTAGCAAAGATTGGAGATGTGAAATCTGTAATTAAAACTGACTTTACTGGAAAAGATGCTGTTGCATCTAAATTAGAAATCAATGAAATTGGCGAAGTTTCTATCAAATTAGCCAAACCATTATTCTATGATGCTTATGCAGATAATAAAGCAAACGGTTCATTCATTTTAATCGATGCACAAACTAACAATACCTCAGGAGTAGGGTTTATCCAATAAATTAGTTTATTGAGTAAAGAGCACTAAGTACTGAGTAATAAGTTTAAAAAGAAAAAATTAGTAGTAATTATTGTTTAAAGGTTTAACAAAAGTATTGAAGGAAGACTTTATACTTTGGACTTGATACTTTAGACTACAAAAACAAAGTTTTTGACATGCAAAGTTTTAGATCAGAAATAGAAAATCCTATCGTTGAGAAAGATATCATCGATTTGGCAGATAAAATTCAATTGTTCCATGAAGGAAGAATTGATGAAGAAAAATTTAGAAGTTTACGTTTGGCTCGTGGAGTTTACGGTCAACGTCAGTTTGGTGTTCAAATGATTCGTATCAAATTGCCTTATGGTAAAGTGACAAGTGATCAATTACACAGAATATCTGATGTATCTGATGAGTATTCTAGAGGACGTTTGCATATTACAACACGTCAAGATATTCAAATTCACTACGTAAGTTTGGACAGAGCTCCAGAGTTGTGGGCTGAATTAGAAAAGAGTGATATCACATTGCGTGAGGCTTGTGGTAACGCAGTAAGAAATGTTACAGCTTCAGAAACTGCAGGAATTGATAAAAATGAGCCTTTTGATGTTTCTCCATATGCGCATTCCGTTTTCCAATTCTTTTTAAGAAACCCAATTTGTCAGGAATTAGGACGTAAGTTCAAAGTTTCTTTTTCTGGAACAGATGATGATACGGCTTTAAGTTTTATGCATGATATTGGTTTTATCGCAAAAACGAAAGTAATCAACGGAGAGGAAGTAAGAGGATTTAAAGTAATGCTTGGAGGAGGATTAGGTTCTCAGCCTCGTTTTGCAGATGTAGCCTTTGATTTCTTAGAAACAAACAAAATCATTCCTTATATGGAATCTATTTTGCGTGTTTTTGATAGATATGGTGAGCGTTCTAAAAGAGCAAAAGCTCGTTTGAAATTCTTTATCAAAGATGTAGGTTTAGAAAAATTCAATGAAATTGTTGCTTTGGAAACGAAGGCATTGTCTAATCAAACTGTTGAAATCTTATCAGAAGGATTTGATACTCCGGATGTGTCTGGAATCATAGCGCCAGAAGTAACTGTAGATCAAGCAGCTTTTGATGCATGGAAAGCTTCTAACGTTATTGAACAAAAACAAGAGGGTTTATTTGCCATTGGTGTTAAAGTAAATATTGGTGATTTTTATACAAAAGAGGCTCGAATATTAGCTGATTTGATTAAAAATTATGCAGGAGACGAATTGCGTTTCTCTTTGCGTCAAAATATATTAATCCGTCACGTACGTGAGGACTTGTTACCATTCTTTTTCCAAGAATTAGGGAAATTAGGAATGACTGATTTAGGATACGAATCTATTCAAGACGTAACGGCTTGTCCAGGAACAGATACTTGTAATTTAGGTATTGCTTCTTCTACAGGTATTGCAGATGAATTAGGAAAAGTATTAAGAAACGAATATCCAGAGTTTGCTGATGATAAAGATTTGATGATTAAGATTTCTGGTTGTATGAATGCTTGTGGACAACACAATATGGCAAACATCGGTTACCAAGGAATGTCTGTGAAGTCTGGTAAATTAGTAGCTCCAGCTTTACAAATTTTATTAGGTGGAGGAATTTTAAAAGATGGACAAGGGCGTATTTCTGATAAAGTAATTAAAATACCTTCTAAAAGAGGACCGGAATCATTGCGTTTGATCTTAAATGATTTTATCGCGAATGCTGATGGAAAAGACTTTATCAACTATTACCTAAAACAAGGAGAAAAATATTTCTACGATTTCTTAAAGCCATTATCTGATGTTACTAATTTAGAAGAGTCTGATTTTGTCGATTGGGGGAACGAAGAGAAGTATGAAAAAGCAGTAGGTATTGGAGAATGTGCAGGTGTGGTTATTGATTTGATTGCTACTTTATTGTTTGACAGTAAGGAAAAAATTGAAAATGCAAAAGCATCTTTAGCAGAAGGTAAATTATCTGATGGTATTTATTATGCATATAGTTCTATTGTAAATACAGCAAAAGCTTTATTAACAGCAGAAGGAAAGAAAACAAATACACACAATAAAATTATTTCTGACTTTAACGAAGTATTCGTTGCAACAGGGAAAATTAAATTGGATACTGATTTTGAGACTTTTATTTATCAAATAAATCAAAATGAAGCTTCAGACGAATTTGCTGGAAAATACCTAGCAGATGCTGAAAAGTTTTACACTTTGGTAGATCAATACAGAGAGCAAGAATTAGTTGAAGCATAATAGCTATTTTGAATTAGGAGTTGTTATTTTTGCAGCTCCTAATTTTTAAAATAAAGAGAATGAATAAGCAACCAAAATTAACATTAGTAGGAGCAGGCCCCGGAGATCCGGAGCTGATTACTTTAAAAGGAGTAAGAGCTTTGAGAGAAGCAGATGTTGTTTTATACGATGCTTTGGCTAATGAAGAGTTATTGGAGTATGCTGAAAATGCAGAGAAGATTTTTGTTGGAAAACGAAAAGGAATGCATAAGTTCATTCAAGAAAAAATACAAGAATTAGTTGTTAAACATGCTCTAAAAGGCAAACACGTGGTACGATTAAAGGGAGGAGATCCTTTTATTTTTGGACGTGGTTCTGAGGAATTGAAATTTGTAATTCAACACGGAATTGAAATTGACATTGTATCAGGTGTAACATCAGCAATTGCTGCTCCGGCAAGTTTTGGAATCTCTTTGACACAAAGAGGAGTGAATGAAAGTTTTCGTGTGATCACTGGAACTCGTTCTGATTTGAAGTTGAGTGAAGATATTGAAGCTGCGGCAAACTCGAATACAACCATCGTAATTTTGATGGGGATGAGTAAACTTGAAAATATTGTGAATATGTTTAAGGCAAAAGGGAAAAATACGATTCCTGTTGCTATTATTGAAAATGGAACCAAAACTCAAGAACGTTTGGCAGTTGGGACTATTGACACCATATTAAACATTGTGAACGAAAAAGGTTTGACAAATCCATCTATTATTGTTGTAGGAGAGACAGTAAAGGAAAGTGAAGTTTTATATAGCCAATTGTTAACTCAAAAAGGAAAATCATTGTAATGCAGAATCAATTATATCCTGTTTTTTTGAAAGTTACCGAACTGAATACATTAATTGTAGGAGGTGGAAATGTGGCGTTAGAAAAATTAACATTCTTGTTAAAATCAAGTCCAGAAGCAAAAGTGCAAATGGTTTCTCCAATGTTTAGAGAAGAAACGATTGCCTTAGCGAATAAACATGGAATTGAGATGTTTGAGCAGCCTTATGATGTAAGTTTTTTAGAAAACAAGCATATCGTAATTGCAACAACGGATTTAGAAGCTGTAAACAAACAAGTACATGCAGATTGTAAAGAAAGAAATATTCTTGTCAATTTAGCGGACAACCCTCCATTCTGTGATTTTTATATGGGAGGCATTGTGACAAAAGGGAACGTAAAAATTGCCATATCAACAAACGGAAAATCACCTACCATGGCGAAACGTTTGAGACAATTTTTTGAAGAGGTAATTCCTGCCGATATTAATGAATTGGCAGAGAATTTAAATGAATATAGAAAAACTATCAAAGGGGATTTTGAAGAAAAAGTGGAAGCTTTGAACGAATTCACCAAAGGTTTGGTAGCGAAGAAGAAATAATTGAATTAGTATAAGGCGAAATAGTATTTTATTACGATTTTTGCAAAACCAAATAATTTAAAATAATTACAAGATGATTGAAACAGATATATTAATAATTGGAGCCGGGCCGGTTGGAATGTTTGCCGTATTTGAAGCGGGATTATTAAAATTACGTTGTCATTTAATTGATGCTCTAGCTGAACCGGGTGGTCAGTGTACAGAAATTTATCCAAAGAAACCTATTTACGATATTCCTGCTTATCCAGAAATTTTAGCTGGTGATTTGGTAAAAAACTTAGCGGCACAAATAGAGCCATTTGAGCCTACTTACACTTTGGGTGAAAGAGCTGATACTATTGAGAAATTGGAGGATGGAACTTTTGTAGTTACTACAAATAAAGGGACAAAACATCATGCACCTGCAGTTTTTATTGCTGGTGGATTGGGATCTTTTGAGCCTCGTAAGCCGCCTATCAAAGAAATTGTAGACTTTGAAGATAAAGGTGTTGAGTATATTATTAAAGATCCGGAAATTTATAGAGATAAGAGAGTCGTAATTTCAGGTGGAGGTGACTCTGCATTGGACTGGGCAATTTTCTTAGCTGATGTAGCTTCTGAAGTATCTTTGGTACATAGAAGAAAAGATTTCCGTGGAGCTTTGGATTCAGTGGAAAAAGTAGCTGAATTATCTAAAGCAGGAAAAATCAACTTGATTACGGATGCAGAGGTGAAAGAAATTCACGGTGCAGACAAAGTTGAATCAGTGATGATCAAACACAAAACAGAAGGAGAAAACATCAAAGAATGTGATCACTTTATTCCTTTATTTGGTTTGTCACCTAAATTGGGTCCTATTGCTGATTGGGGATTAGAAATTGAGAAAAACGCGATTGTTGTAAATAATGCATTGGATTATGGAACAAACATTCCAGGAATCTTTGCGATTGGAGATGTAAATACATATCCAGGAAAATTGAAATTGATTTTGAGTGGTTTCCATGAGGCTACAATTGCAGTTCAATTTGCTTACAACATCATCAATCCAGGAAAAAGATATGTAATGAAATATACTACGGTAAATGGGGTTACAGGATTTGATGGAGAAAAGAAAGAAGCTAAAAAAGCAGTTGTTAAAACTATAGAGTAACGAAATGTCAGATATTAAAGTAAAAATTACAGATAGAGAAGGTGTTGTTCACGAATTAGACGCTCCAACAGATATGGGGATGAATATCATGGAATTGTGTAAAGCTTATGAGTTGCCTGTGGAAGGAACTTGTGGTGGAATGGCCATGTGTGCTTCTTGCCAGTGTTATGTAAAGTCTGATCATGAATTGCCAGAAATGGGAGATGCAGAAGAGGATATGTTGGATCAAGCTTTTTATGTAGAAGACAACAGTCGTTTAGGATGTCAATTACACATCACTCCAGATATGGATGGATTGGAAATTGAATTAGCACCAGAAAGCGAAGTGTAAATTTTACTTCAATAAAGAATTATAAATCTCTAATGGAAACATTAGAGATTTTTTTTGTTTTTAAGAAAAAGAAACTAGGATCAATACCAAAAGTTGTGGGGTCGTTTAAAAATTCAGAACTTTGAACATAAATTTATAGTATGTTATCTGAATCTTTATTAGCTGTTGCTAACTTGTTATTACCCGAAGTTTTGATTGAATATT
>Ga0209223_10005482_pt1 | contig 11163 bp, 8 predicted proteins | sample COG_06_FD_184750 | JGI IMG/M metagenome (GOLD analysis project Ga0209223, IMG submission 184750) | Pelagic Microbial community sample from North Sea - COGITO 998_met_06 (SPAdes) (version 2) | ecosystem: Environmental > Aquatic > Marine > Neritic zone/Coastal water | place: Helgoland, sampling...
GAGGCCGTCGCTCTACCAGTTGAGCTACTGGCCTAAATTTTCTCCTATAAATAGAGACAAAAATGCCGAGCGTTAATCTCGGCACAATTGTAAAATTGTTTAATTACTTAATAATCTTTGCTACTACGCCAGCTCCAACTGTTCTGCCGCCTTCTCTAATCGCAAACTTCAGACCTTCTTCCATAGCGATCGGGGCAATCAAAGTCACTGTCATCTTAATGTTATCACCAGGCATAACCATCTCAACACCCTCCGGTAATGCACACGCACCAGTAACATCAGTTGTTCTAAAGTAGAACTGAGGTCTGTAGTTGCTAAAGAAAGGGGTATGTCTTCCGCCCTCTTCTTTACTTAAGACATAGATTTCTGCTTCAAATTCCGTATGAGGACTAATAGAGCCTGGAGCACATAGAACCTGGCCTCTTTCAACAGCATCTCTCTCAACGCCTCTTAAAAGAACTCCACAGTTCTCACCAGCACGTCCTTCGTCTAGAGATTTTCTGAACATTTCAACACCAGTACAAGTCGTAGTAGTTGTGTCTGTAATGCCAACAATTTCAATTGGGTCCCCAGTCTTAACAATCCCTTGCTCAATTCTGCCAGTAACCACTGTTCCTCTACCAGAAATAGTGAACACATCTTCCACAGGCATCAAGAAAGGTTTTGCAATTTCTCTTGTTGGCTCTGGTACAAATGAATCCAATGCTTCGATTAGCTTTTGCACGGCTGGAACTCCGATCTCTGATGTGTCGCCTTCCAATGCTTTTAATGCACTTCCAACAATGATTGGAGTGTCATCCCCTGGAAAGTCATACATATCAAGAAGTTCTCTGACTTCCATTTCGACTAGCTCTTGAAGCTCAGAATCATCAACTTGATCCGCTTTGTTTAAAAAAACAACAATTTTTGGAACGCCAACTTGCTTAGCAAGAAGGATGTGCTCTCTTGTTTGAGGCATTGGGCCATCAGCTGCACTTACAACTAGGATAGCTCCATCCATTTGAGCAGCACCAGTAATCATGTTTTTAACATAATCAGCATGTCCTGGACAATCAACGTGAGCATAATGTCTAGTGCTAGAAACGTATTCAACGTGAGATGTTGCAATGGTGATACCACGCTCTCTTTCTTCTGGGGCATTATCAATATTTGCAAAATCGATAATTTCTCCACCATATGTTTCAGAAGCGACCTTTGTTAAAGCAGCTGTTAAGGTAGTTTTACCATGATCAACGTGACCAATCGTTCCCACGTTTACATGGGGTAAAGTTCTTTCGTATTTTTCTCTAGCCATTTCTTGCCTCTCTATGTTTTCAATTAACTCTAAAATCTACCTAAAAATGGAGCTCATAACCGGACTTGAACCGGTGACCTCTTACTTACCAAGCAAGTGCTCTACCGCTGAGCTATATGAGCCCGAATTACAGCAACCAAATTTAAGGTGGCGTATTATCTCTTTAATAATAGATAAACTCAACCTTTTTTGCGGTAAATATTTTATGAATGGTGGAGGAGGCTGGATTCGAACCAACGTACTCGTAGAGAACAGATTTACAGTCTGCCGCCTTTAACCACTCGGCCACTCCTCCATATCAAGGTTGCTATTTTTGTTCTAGAATGGATCGAAGTCAACTATATTATTAATAACTTGGGTAAATTAATACAAAATGAGGTCCTCAAGGACATTAATCAGGATGATCTGGACTGTTATTTTTTTAACACCATAGATTCAACCAATCTCTTTGCCAAGCAAACTGAGCTCAAAAAACCTTTTTTAGTTGTTTTATCTGAGCAGCAAACAGCTGGCAGAGGTCGGCATGGTAAAACATGGCATAGCCCAGAAACAGGTAATATATATTTAAGTGTTAAATATCAAGCAAAGGAATTGGAACCATCTCTGAGCTTGGTTATTGGTCTATTAATAGCAGAGGCTTTAGACGAGTCATCGGGTCAGCAAGTGAACGCTACTTTAAAATGGCCTAATGATATCTTATTAAATAATAAGAAAATTTGCGGCATTCTCATTGAGTCTGAAGTGGTCGATTCTAAAATTGAGTGCACCATCGGCATTGGAATTAATTATTCAATTCCTAAAAAAGAATCTTGGTGGGGAGACCTCGAAGCTTTCAAGGAAGTGCTGCCAAGAGAAAAATTAATTAGCACTATTCTGCAAAAGATTATGTTGTATAAGAAAAATAATTATCTGAATTGGCAAGAAGCTTGGCATCAAAGGTGCATGCATCAAAACTCTGAAATCGCAATTCTTACAAGTCATCAAAAAGAAGTAAAAGGAATCTTTAGAGGAGTGGATAATCAGGGTAAAATGCTTTTAGAAACTATTGATGAAATACAATCTATTAGCGCTGGTGAGTGCTCAATCAAGGATCTCTATTAACAATATGAAGCACATAATTTATAAAAAACAGATTGCCTATAATCAAGGAACTTTTTTAAAGAGAGTCGTTCTTGGTGCTGGATGTTTTTGGGGAGTAGAAAGAAAGTTTTGGTCTGTGCCTGGTGTGGAGATGACCTCGGTTGGTTATGCAGGCGGACATGCCTCCAACCCATCTTATGAGTCGGTATGTACTGGATCAACCGGTCATACTGAGGTTGTTAAAATTCAATTTAATCTCTCGGTTATTACCTTAAAAGAAGTATTAAAAATTTTCTGGGAATGCCATGATCCCACGCAGGGCAACAGGCAGGGTAATGACATAGGCACACAATATCGCTCTGCATGTTTTTGTGAGAGTGAGGAAGACCTGAGAGTGGCAGAAGAAACTTTTCAACACTACCAAGATAATCTTTTGGCAGCAGGATATGGCAAAATCACCACTGAGTTAAAAGTTCTTGAGGAATACCATTTAGCTGAAGAGTACCACCAGCAATACCTTGAAAAAAATCCAAATGGTTACTGTGGAATCGGTGGAACTGGATGCTCATTTGATGCTAGGTAGATAATCTGTATAGCAACTTCCATCATTTGTTTTAATATTGTAAAATTCGGACCCTGCCGGTATAGCTCAGTTGGTAGAGCAGTTGATTTGTAATCATCAGGTCACGAGTTCGACTCTTGTTGCCGGCACCATACACAGAAAGGGTTTCAGAGCATCTTAACAAATAATTTGTAACCCTTACTTCTAAAAAGTAGTCTTATAGTGGTCCAATCTTGATAAGTTTTAGATAATCTTCCTTATACATAGTCTATTAAAAAATCTCTTATATAAGAGGTTAAACCTAACCATCAACTCTTGTATGTATATAGTGCATTATATTTGCACCATTAAAGAGTCTTCTTCATTTATGTCTTCTTTTCTTTGAGGGGCTAGGCAGGAGCACCACCCCACCCCACTGGTATGTATATAACCCATCTAAATTTTGTGCCGATTTTAAAGCCTTAACCAGTTTGAGAAGTCTTCAAAACAAACTCAAGAACCTTCAAGCTAAATAAGATTGCCACTGCTACACCAAAAGCCTTGCCAAGTTCCATAGGATTCACCATATTTATCTTTCAATGCTATTCTCGCAAACTTTTATCCCATCTATAGTTTCAGTGAAATCACTAGCCCCATTCTTGTAAATGCAAATTCTATTGAAGCCTGATGGATAGCTAGACTTAAGATAGTAGGTAAATCTTCCGCTTTCTAGCGATGTTTCAGATGTATTTTCTGGCAAGTCTGAATTGGTTGCACAACCAACAATTCCAAAGACCATCAAAACTAAAGCAAGGGTGTGTTTCATAATCATCCAAATATTCCCATAATTAATGATGGTCGGGATGGCCGGATTTGAACCGACGACCACCTCACCCCCAGCGAGGTGCGCTACCAGGCTGCGCTACATCCCGAATGTAATTAGAGATTATATATGTAATATTTACAGATATAGAAGATATAATTTTGCGTCCATATCTAAAGTAATTTGATACTTCTTGTTACTGTTATCAGTGCAACCTATAGTAAATTTATTATGGTCGTCAGCAAATGCCAATGGCGATAGGAGTAATAGGGCCAGTAGTTTTGCCATACTCTGAATATACACAGACTTTATAAACTTTGAAAAATTTTGAAGTTTTCCTGTGTGAAGAGTTTTAAGAAACTATTGGCTCCCTATTACCAAGTGCTTTAGGGATGTTACATTCAAGATATAATTATTTTTACAAAGAAGAATTTGTATTTCCTAAGGTTTCCTGGGTTCGCATTCTCTCACCAGCTCGCTGAGCTTTTTCTAAGGTCTCCCTGCTCGCCTCTTCCATTCTCTCGAACTCTTGCTTGGTATAACAAAACTTCTCAGGGATTCTAGAGCCTATAATTTTTTTAGTCTGACAGATTTTTTCAGCTTCTTCTCTCTTGCCATCGATATCGCTAGATAACTTTTCAGAGGTAGATGCACAGCTAGACACAAGAGCAATAAAAATCATTGATATAAAGAGTTTGTTCATTGTAAGTAAAGGTATTAGAAGAAATCCAATTATACTCTAGACCCAATAGCAAGGTACTAAATAAAATATTAAGAGTAAAAAATTAGTCTCTTAGTGTTTATTGAGTTCTTTAAGCCTGCTGAGCAAGTTTTTGGCCGCAATCGCAATGATAATGGCAAAAGGAGCTCCGGTGACGAGGACCGAGGTTTGCAAAGCTGACAACCCTCCTCCTGCTAGCAGCGCTGCTGCCAAGATGCCCAAAGACACCGCCCAAACTATTCGAGCCAACATGGGTGGGTCTGACTCAAAGTCGCTGTCACTCGATGAAGACAGCATCGAGGATACTAGAGCGCCAGAATCTGATGAGGTCACAAAAAAGGTCAGAATGATAATAATGGACAATCCCATCAAGCCCTTGGAAAATGGAAATTGCTCTAAAAATGAAAACAAGGCGATTGAAATATCCTGATTAATGGCCTCAGATAAGTTAACACCAGTGAACAGCTCTTGGTATATCGCTGCATTACCAAAAGTACCCATCCACACAAACACCATCAGCGAAGGAATTAAAACAACACCTAAGATAAATTCTTTGATGCTACGTCCAAAGGAAACTCTGGCAATAAATAACCCAACAAAAGGTGACCATGCAAACCACCAGGAGTAGTAAAAAAGAGTCCAGTCATTCTGCCAGGATGTTTCTGAATATGCTTCGGTCCAGGTAGCCAAAGTAATAAAGTTTTTAGCATAGGATCCAATGTTTTGGATGATGCCATTTAGTATGAAGCTCGTAGGGCCGAGAATAAACACAGCCAGCAGCAACACAATGCACAGAGCAATGTTAATTTCTGAGAGCCTTTTGATGCCTGAGTTCAAACCTAGCATGACGCTAATGAGACCTAAGACTGTAATAACAGTAATAATTAGAATAGTGTTAGTGAACGAGGGTTGCATGAGATTAAGATACTCAAGACCTGAACTAATCTGAGTGGCGCCTAGCCCAAGCGAAGTTGCTATGCCAAAAATAGTTGCCAAGATAGCCAAAACATCAATGCTGATTCTTCCAATTGAATTGCTGGTAAATCTACTATCTATCATGGCGCTAACCCGAAAAGGTTTTTTAAGGTTGTAAGCGCTAATACCAAAACATAAACCAACCACAGCGTAAACAGACCAGCCATGAAGACCCCAATGCAAAAAGGTAAAATTCATCGATCGATTAGCCTTGGCAGCCAAACTATCTTCACCGGCCCCAGTAGGCAATGAGCCAAGATGAATGATAGGTTCTGCCACACCATAAAATAGCAGCCCAATCCCAAGACCTGCGCTGAAGAGCATTGCAGTCCAACTTAAATAAGAAAACTCCGGCACGGCCTCTTGGCCACCAATTTTTATATGGCCAAACCGACTAAAGGCTAAATAGATTGTAAATAATAAAAAGCCATTCGCAGCCAAAATAACCATCCAGCCTAGAGAGTTTGAGATCCTGCTTTGCGTTTGAAGAAATAATTGACTGGCAAACTCTAAATTCGTCAGAGTCCAGAAAACAAACAATGAGATGAGGGCCAGTGAGATAAAAAATCTCTTAGGGGCGATGTCTTTTAACATGCAACAAGTCTACACATTTTTCAATGCAATAAAAAATTCTTAAAAAATAAACCCTGTTTTTTCATTAAATCCCACAAATTTCATTCTCATTTGTTATGGTGTTGTCAATGTTTAATTTTATAAGCAGTGTTCTTTACTCACTCCCCATTTCATTTGAGGCGTGGTCGAGTTGCAGTTTAAGATCTCATCATTCTGTCTAACTAACTTACTAATATAACCTTAAAGGGGACTCCCATGGACTATTTGCGTCATTTAAAAACAAACTTAACCAAGTTTTTTAATAAAAAATCTTTAGACAAACTAGGCAGTAGATCTATCTCTGCATTGTCGGCATTGGCCATTCTCAATGCTGCTGCTTACAGCGGTGTTATCTCTGCTCAGAATCAAGCAACCATGGAAGAGGTTGTTGTAACCTCAAGAAAGAAAAGTGAAAGTCTTCAGGACGTTCCCCTTTCTGTCGCTACTTTAGGAGAGCGCTATCTTGAAGAAAAAGGCATAAACGTCTTTGAAGATTACTTGTTGCAGTTACCTGGTGTTACAGCTGGTGGCTCAGGCCCGGGACAAAGTACCATTTACATAAGAGGTCTTGCTTCCACTACCCCCAACCTAACCACCTCCGGTGTCGGAGGCTTAGCCCCAAATGTATCTTTTTATCTTGATGAGCAGCCGCTTGCATATCCAGGAAGAAATCTAGATGTTTATGCTGCTGATGTATCTCGAATTGAGGTTCTATCTGGACCACAGGGAACTCTATTCGGAGCTAGCTCACAAGCGGGTGTTGTTAGAATGATTACTAATAAACCTGTGATTGGTGAGTCAGCAAGCAGTCTGGAGGTTGAAATGAGATCTATGCCAGAAGGTGATACTGGCTCAAAATTTGAATACATGAATAATATACCTTTGACTGATAGCTCTGCTTTAAGATTTGTTGCTTATAGGGATGAAAGAGGTGGGTACATAGATCAAGTCGCTGGATCAGTTAGTGTAAAAGATTCTGCTGCCTGGAGACCTGCTGGAACCCTAAGATCTAATGGGCTCCCTGTTTCTTCAGCTAGAAATGGTTGGAGAGCAAATGCTGATTTAACTAACGTAGTTACCCCAAGCTCAAACGCACTTGTTGAAGAGAATGTTAATACGTCAACTTACGAAGGTTTTAGAGCAAGCATCAAATCTGAACTTAATGATAATTGGGATGCTCTTGTTAGCTTTGCAACTCAAACTATTGAGTCTGATGGTGTCTTCTTTGCTGATCCTACATTAGGTGATCTAGAAGTTAATAGATATCACGATGATCGTATTGAAGATGAATTTGATAATCTTAGCCTTACTCTTACAGGCTCCATAGGTGACTTAGAGGTTATATATGCTGGAGCCTACACTGACAGAAAATCTGATCAAAGAATTGATTACACTGACTATCTATTTGTTGGTCAGTACCTGCCATATTACATTTGTGATTACTATGTAACTTACACAACCTATGCTCCTGGCAATGTTCCAACTGGTGATTGTGGAGGCCCTGACATGTATGTTGACTCAATAGTTGCATCTGAGGTTCAAACTCATGAGCTAAGAATTAATGCTCCCTTAAGCGATACTATGAGTCTAACAGCTGGAGTTTTCATGAGTGACATGGAGCTTACTGAGCACAATATGTTTACTTATCCTGGCTCCCTGGTTAGTGATATTGGGTGGGGTCCAAACTGGGCTCTAACTGATACCTCAGTTACAGGCGTTCCGCTAACAGGCAGTGCATCTAATGCTGGAGCTGGCTGGCATTCAGGCAGGGGTCCATATGAAGCGCCAGTTATGTTCATCAATGATATTAAGAGAACTGATAAGCAACAGGGTGTTTTTGGAGAACTGAGCATTGATATGTCTGAAACATCTGAGCTGACGCTGGGAGTCCGTTGGTATGACATAGAGGTAGATTTAGAGGGAAGTGCAAACTCTGCATTCTCCACTGGCTTTCTAGCTGCTGGAGCGACTCATAATGACCGTCAAAGATATGGAACTAATCTGTCTAATAAATACAACGGGCCTGGAGGAAACTCAGGTAATCCTGGGTTAGATGCATTGAATTATCCAGATAAGGCTTCAACAGATGGTGTTATTGGAAAGGCAACCTACTCATGGAATCCCTCTGAAGATCTCATGTATTACGTCACCTGGTCAGAAGGGTTTAGGCCTGGTCTATTGAATCGTCCTGGTGGAGACTCTACTCCTGATGGTCTCTATACAGTCCCACCTATCACTGAATCAGATGAAGTGACTAATTTTGAGTTTGGTTGGAAATCAGTGATGAATGATGGCAGACTAAGATTTAATGGTAGTTTATTTATGGTCGATATTGCCGGCCTGCAAACTTCAATTCTTGATCCTAGTATAACTAACTTATTCTTCTCTGATAATGCGGCTGATGCTGAAATTACTGGTCTAGAAGGCGATTTTGTATATTATCCAGATGCTGAAGGTTGGATGGTCACAGGGGCATTCTCGTTGCTAGATACTGAAATCACAAAAACTCTTACTACGTCTGGTGATGTGATCGCTGGTAAAGAGTTAGCGTTTGCGCCCGGCATGCAAGGCAATATCGCAGCCAGAAAAGAGTGGTCCATGAATTCTAACAATATGGGTCATTTCCAGGGACAATTTACATTCTCGGATGACAGTTTCTCAGACATTATTGAGCCAAATAAAGAACAGCAAGATAGCTATAGCTTTGTTAATATTAGAGCTGGTGTAAGTAACGATATGTGGCTTGCAGAAGTCTACATAGATAATCTTACTGATGAAAGAGGTGAAATTAGCAATAATTTTGTCTTTGATAGAGCTCGTGTAACATATATAAGGCCAACTACTCTTGGCTTAAGATTTAAGCGAAACTTTAATTAACTTATATCATTAAAATAAAAAGGGAGCCTTAGCTCCCTTTTTATTTTTTAGGTAACATCTTTACCATTTTTGCTAAAATAATAATTAAATGAATAATAATGAATTTAATGCAGATGCAGCCTCTCTTTCGGTAGATCTAAGTGAAGCAAGGCAAGCTGTAAAAGAAAATAGGTTTCAGCATGCACTTGATCTATTTGAAATTATTCTAGAGACTGACCATGATCATATTGATAGTCTATATCTAGCATCTGTTTCGTCTAGGTACTTAAAAAAATTCGATGAATCTAGAAAATATATTGAGCGATTGTTGTTTATTGCGCCTGATATGGGTCGAGCATACCAGGAACTAGGGCACATGCATCGTGATATGGGCAATTTGGCCAAAGCGGCAGTTCATTATAGACAAGCTTGCGAGCTGAATCCTGCGCTTTTAGCGTCATGGAGTTCTTTATATAAGTATTTTGTAGAAAGTAAAAATAAGCCAGCGGCAGATCATGCTCGCGAACAAATTGAAAAACTGCAATCTCTTCCTCCCGCCCTATTGTATATAGATCAAATTATGAATGAAGGGAGGCTAGGTATAGCGGAGACTCAATGCAGGGCCTTTTTGAAAAAAAATCCTACGCACACTTATGCAATGTCGCTTTTATCTGAAATTGCCAATCGACTTGGATATTTTGATGATGCAGAGTTTTTGCTTGAGAAGGCTGTAGAGTTTGAGCCCAATGATGGTGAGCTAAGAATGAAATATGCGCAAATTTTAAGAAAAAAACAAAAATTTGCTAAAACAATGGAGCAAGTGAATATTTTATGCAATCAATATCCTGAGAATCATACTTATCAGGCACAAAAGGCAAGTGAGGTTATGCAAAATGGAGGCCATGAGGAGGCGATAATATTGCTAGATAATATCCTTAAAAAGAATCCATATAATTTCAGTACATTTACATCAAAAGGCCACGCTCAAAAAACTCTTGGTCAAACTGATCAAGCTATTCAGAGTTATCAATCAGCATACAAAATAAAACCAGACCATGGCGAAGCTTTCTTCTCGTTGGCAAATTTAAAGACTTATTCCTTCTCCGCTAATGAGCTGCAAGGAATGAGAGATCAGGTTCAAAGAGTAGATTTATCTCTAAGAGATAAAGCTTATTTTCATTTTGCTCTTGCTCAAGCTTGCGAGTCAATCGGAGAATTTGAAGAGGCTTTTATCCATCTTGAGCAGGGCAATAAAATTAAAAGAGATCAGAGTAAATACTCTATTGAGCGAATGGACGCCGAGCTCAATAGTCAGATTGATATTTGTGATATAGCCTTTTTTGACGACCTTGGGAGTGGGGGCAGCGATACCAAAGACCCTATATTTATACTAGGTTTACCAAGAGCTGGCTCAACACTTATCGAGCAAATCCTAGCATCTCACTCCATGATTGATGGCACTCTAGAGCTTCCAAATATTCTTTCAATAGCCCAGAGTCTCAGAGGAGATGATATATATGGAAAAGAAGGAAATTACCCAAAAAGCATGAAGTCATTAACTCTTGATCAAAGAGAGTCCCTAGGCAAGAAATACATAGACGAAACTCAGATGCACAGAAAAGATGCGCCTATGTTTGCAGATAAGATGCCAAACAATTTCCGACACATCGGGTTAATTCATTTAATCATGCCCAATGCCAAAATTATTGATGCCAGGAGGTATCCACTAGACTGCTGCTTTAGTATGTTCAAACAATTATTTGCTCAAGGCCAAGAATTCTCATATGGTCTCGCTGAGGCTGGGAGCTATTACAACAGTTACGTCAAGCTCATGGATCACTGGAACAAAGTGTTACCAAATAAGATATTAAGAGTTAACAATGAAGATGTGGTTGAGGATCTTGAGGGACAGGTGAGAAGAATGCTCGACTATTTAGAGCTACCCTTTGAGGAAGAATGTATTGCATTTCATAAAACAGAGCGGTCAGTGAGGACAGCTAGTTCTGAGCAGGTCAGAAAACCCGTGAATAAAGATGGTATGGGTCGCTGGAAGCCCTATGCCAAGAATCTGAGACCCTTGTTGGAAAGCTTGGATCATAACCTGCTAATGCGAGATGATATCTCGCTTATCAAGTAGCCGCGTAGACTATTAGCTCACAAATTCTCTAGACACTCTTTTGAGTCATGCATAAAAAAAGGAGCTCCGAGGAGCTCCTTTTTTACAAACTAACTTATCTACTTAGATTGGTTATTACTAAAAT
>Ga0209223_10005484_pt1 | contig 11161 bp, 8 predicted proteins | sample COG_06_FD_184750 | JGI IMG/M metagenome (GOLD analysis project Ga0209223, IMG submission 184750) | Pelagic Microbial community sample from North Sea - COGITO 998_met_06 (SPAdes) (version 2) | ecosystem: Environmental > Aquatic > Marine > Neritic zone/Coastal water | place: Helgoland, sampling...
AAAAAGTTAAAAAGATCATAAATTTTAAATGATTTTCAATCATTCAAAATTTACGATAAATCCTCCTTTAAAAAAAAGATATTTTGGTCTAGTTTTTGGGGGTCACTATAATTTAGCTATTCAAAATATTAGCAAAAAATGGAATATGCCAGTTCAGAATTGGAGTTTTATTATTGGACAGTTGGATATATTTTTTACAGATAGGCTGAAATTGGATTTAGCCTAGGAATGGATTTGACACGGAATTTTGAACACTCCCAGAAAAGCATCATCTTCAAATTTACCTATGAGGCTATAGATCCACTGTAAAAATAGGCAAAAACTACCTGAATTAACGAGTTAGATGAAGTAATATATTATACTATAAAGATGACTTAAGCGCTGAGATGAATATTTACATATCAGTTAAAAAATCAACTTTTCCAGAATCCATATCATAGATTGCTCCAGAAATTTTTATTGCGCCAGAATCATCTAAATCTTTAATAATTTTACTTTTGCTTCTAATTTGATTTATAGCGTTAATTATATTATGTTCACAAACTTCATGAACAAATTCTGGATTTTTTGAACTATATTCACCTTCATAGCTATCTTTAGCTTTTTTGACAGCGGGAGATATGTTTTTTGTAAGATATTTTATATTACCAATATTAACATCATCGATTGCAGCTTTTACAGCGCCACAATGCTCGTGACCTAAAACAAGAATTAATTTTGCACCAGCAACTTTGGTTGCAAATTCCATGCTTCCTAAAATGTCATTATTAACAAAATTACCCGCCACTCTTGCAACAAATATATCGCCAATACCCATGTCAAAAACATCTTCAACAGGAACCCTGCTATCAACACAGCTAAGAACTATTGCTTTTGGATATTGACCATCAACAGTTTTTCTAATCTGATAATTATGATCTCTAACAGTTTTATCGCCCTTTACAAATCTTTTATTTCCATCTTTAAAAATTTTAATAACCTCATCCGGTGTCAGCTTATCTTGCTCTTCTTTTGTTAAAACATCTTGTAACTTCTCGCTCTTTGCGTAAGAAGCTGATTGAATAGATAGCATTAATAATGCTTGTAAGATAATTTTAAAAATTATTTTTGTCATGTTGATTGTTTAAAAAATTAAAGCTTTAAGTCATAATAAGATACATGATTTTGTAAACTCTTCTAGTAAGTAATTAATAAGCAATAAATTTTTAATAAAAATACAATAATATTAATTCTCGATTTTTAATTGATTTTTTAACATAGATTCAATCATTAATAATGAGTTTAAATTATTAAATGCAGGATTAAAGATGGATTTGATATGCTGTACAAGTTGCGTTGTAAACTTTAATCTTGTTAATAATTATAATTAGATTTAGCGTAGAAAATATTGATGTCGATATATTCTTGTTTTTTTTAATAAAACATGACCCAAATCTTCCAAGATTTAATCTGAATATAAGCTATAGATTGAGATTTGGCATTATATTAACCAGTTCATAAATGACGATTTTATACTTCTTAACTTTCTGATATTTGATCTAAAATTTAACTAACAAATCTTGTATATATCGCAATAGATGAAAATTTCTTCATTAGAAAGTTGAAGCGTTACAGGCTCTAAAAAATTCAATCCCTAAATAAATAATATGACAAATTTTAACGAATTAAATCTAAGTGCTAAAATTCTTGATGCTCTTACCAAAAAAGGCTATACAACGCCAACGCCAATTCAATCCAGGGCCATTCCTCACTTACTAGAGGGTAGAGATTTTTTAGGAATAGCCCAGACTGGAACCGGAAAAACTGCAGCTTTCTCTCTACCTATTTTGGATAATTTATCTAAAAGCAATATTAAGGTTGAGTCCAGCAATGTCAGGGCCTTGATTTTAACGCCAACAAGAGAATTGGCATCGCAAATTATTGATAACATAAAGCTTTATGGCAAAGATCTAGGTTTTAAGCATTCGTTAATTTTTGGCGGAGTAAATATAAATGGTCAAATAAGAAATATCAAGCAGGGTAATGATATTATAGTTGCAACCCCTGGTAGATTAATTGATTTGATTAATCAAAAATATCTTAAATTTTCTCAATTAGAAATTTTAGTACTTGATGAGGCTGACAGAATGTTGGATATGGGATTTATTCATGATGTTAGAAAAATTATTACTAAGATTCCAAGCGAAAGACAAACCTTATTCTTTTCGGCAACAATGCCAAAAGATGTAGGTGTTTTGGCCAATGCAATATTAAAAGATCCAGTTAAAGTTGAAATAACCCCAGAATCAACAACGGTTGAAAAGATTGATCAAAGAATAAATTTTGTTGAAAAGGGCAATAAGCCACCCTTGTTGAAATCTATTATCAAGGAAAATGATGAGAATAGCATCTTGGTTTTTTCAAGAACCAAGCATGGCGCCAATCGCATTGTTAGTTTTTTAGAAGAGAGCAATATAAAAGCGGCAGCAATCCATGGCAATAAATCACAGGCAGCACGAGAAAAAGCTTTAAATGAATTTCGTTTGGGCAACATTAAAATTTTAGTAGCCACTGACATTGCGGCAAGAGGCATTGATATTCCAGGAATTACTCATGTTATTAATTATGATATACCTGAGGATTCGCAAAATTATGTTCACAGAATTGGTCGTACAGCTAGAGCCGGCAAGGGTGGTATTGCCATTTCTTTTTGTGACAATTCTGAAAAAAGTTTCTTGAGAGATATTGAAAAAATTATTAAAATAAAAATACCAGTCGATGAATCTCATAAATTTCATAATGTTGAGTCTAGCACAAGCTATAAAGATGATTCAAGAAGAGATTCAAATCTTGTTAAGACAAGAAATACTAATAAAAAAAGCGGCTCAAGAGCAAAAAATAATCGTGAACCATCATATTTTAGTCAAACTAGGGGGAGAAAATCGCAAAATAGTAAAAATATAGAGGGAAGAATTAATTTTAGCGGGGATTCTTTAGGTGAAAAACAAGATGAAAGAAAAAAGAGGTCAGATTTTAAATCATCAAACTCAACAAGATTTTATGATAATGATAATCAAGAGAAATCTTTTAACAATAAAAGAAGCTCAGATAGCGACTCAAGATTTGCTAAGAAACCATCAAGATTTAGTAGTTTTAAAGGCGATAAAAAGGTAGAAAAAGAAAAAGTTTGGGAAAAAGGTTGGGAAAAGGATCGAAGAAGAGTTGGGGCAAGAAATCAAGAAGAAGGTGAAAGAGGTAATCAAAATTCTAGATTTGGCAATGATGAAACAAGGGGCAAGGTATTTCATGATAGAACTAGAAAGCCAGAATTTATAACAAAAAAAGAGGCTAATAAGCAAGAAAATAGTAATAATGACCTAAGATCAAAATCTGCAGATAGAAAATTTGGCAATAAAAAGTTTGGTGATAAAAAGACGTCTTCCAAAAGTGGATTTGGCAAAAGATTTGGTGATAAAAAATTAAGCAATAATAGATCTAACCCTAAATCAAAAAATCGTTATTAATTATGATAAAAATTAAAGATATTTCAATTTCCTTTTCTGGACGCACGGTATTTGAAGATGTGAATATCACATTTAACCGTGGTGAAAAAGTTGGTTTTATCGGACAAAATGGCAGTGGGAAAAGTACATTTCTTAAATTAATTTTAAGTAAATTAGAGCCTGATAGTGGAAAAATTGAAATTCCACAAGGATATAAAATTGGCCATTTGGATCAGCACATTAAATTTACTCACAAAACAGTTTTAGACGAAATTTGCAGTGTTTTACCAGAGGAAAGAGAGTATGAAGGTTGGAAAGGTGAGCAAATCTTGATGGGCCTGGGCTTTTCAGCTGAAGATATATTAAAAAGCCCTAATGATTTTTCCGGTGGCTATCAAGTAAAAATTAACTTAGCCAAATTACTGCTCGATGAGCCAAATATGCTACTTTTAGATGAACCCACAAACTATCTAGATATTCATTCAATTAGATGGTTAAAAAGATTTTTAAAAGATTGGGATAATGAACTAATTTTAATTACTCATGATCGTGATTTTATGGATAGCATTATCGATCATACTCTTATAATCCATCGCCAAAATTTAAAAAAAGTAAGTGGAGATACAAAAAATGTGCGTGAAAAAATTATAATCGAAGAAGAGATGTATGAAAAAACACGAATTAATGAGGAAAAAAAGAGAGAGAAAACCGAAGAATGGATTAGTCGTTTTGGAGCCAAGGCAAGTATGGCAAGCAGAGCTCAATCAAAGATGAAAATGCTAGAAAAGCAAGATAAAAAAGAAAAATTAGCTAATATTGAAACTCTAGATTTTGAATTTAACTGCTTACCTTATTCAAGTAAAGACAGTCTTTTAGAGGTTAATAATTTAGCTTTTGGTTATGATAATTGTGAAAATTTAATTCAAAATCTATCTTTAAAAATTACTGCGAAGGATAAAATATGCATAATTGGCAAAAATGGCAAAGGAAAATCAACCTTACTTAAGCTTATAAATGGTGATCTAGACCCAATATCTGGCGACATAAAGCTAAATAATAAGGCAGAAATTGGTTATTTTGGTCAAATGAATATTGATAGATTAAATTCTGATTTAAGTATTTATGAAGAAATGCAAAATTATGCACCTAAAATAAGTCAGACAAATGTGCGTCGAGTTTGTGCAAATATGCTATTTTCTGGAACTTTGTCTAATAAAAAAATTGAAGTGCTTTCTGGTGGTGAAAAAAGTCGCGTCATGCTAGGAAAAATACTTTTAAAGCAATCTAACTTACTATTGCTAGATGAGCCAACGAATCACTTGGATATGGATTCTTGTGAATCATTACTTGCTGCAATTAAAAAATTTCAAGGAGCCGTTTTAATCGTAACTCATAGTGAATATTTTTTAAAGGAAATAGCTAATAAATTGATTGTTTTTGATGATAACAAAACTTTTGTTTTTGAGGGAAGTTACAAAGAGTTTTTGAAAAAAGTCGGCTGGAGCGATGAATAATAATGACCCATTTTGATGTAATAATAATTGGTGCTGGCGCTGCTGGATTAATGTGTGCTGGAGCTGCGAGTCAAAAAAATAAAAAAGTTTTATTAATAGAATCGTCAAAAAATATTGGCGAAAAAATTAGAATTTCTGGTGGTGGCAGATGTAATTTTACCAATTTGAATATTGCAGCAGATAATTTTATATCGCAAAATCCCGCCTTTTGCATTTCAGCTTTAAAAAAATTTAGTCAATTTGATTTTATAAATTTAGTTAAAAAGCATAATATTTCTTATCACGAAAAAACCTTGGGCCAACTATTTTGTGACAAATCATCCAAGCAAATTATTGAAATGTTGGTTGCAGAATTTAAAGAGGGTAATGTTGATATTAAAACGCAAACGCAAATTAGCGAAATAATAAAAAAATCAGATAGATTCATTATTAAAGCCAAAGATAGTGAGTTTAGTTGCAATTCTTTGGTTATTGCTACTGGAGGGCTTTCGATCCCTAAAATGGGCGCTAGTGATTTTGGTTATAAAATTGCTAAACAGTTTGGCTTAAATATTGTTAAAACTAAACCAGCTTTAGTTCCCTTAGTGGCAAATAATGAGGTTTTGACAAAAACTAAAAATCTTGCCGGAATTAGCATAAAGTCTTTGGTTTCTATTAATAAAAGAAAGTTTGAAGAAGGCCTGTTATTTACTCATAAAGGTTTGAGTGGACCTGTTATTTTACAAATATCTTCTTATTTAGAAGATGGCGGAAAAATAGAAATAAATTTTGCAAATGATATTGATATTTTAGAGTTTCTAAAAAATCACAAAGAAAAATCTTCCAAGCAAGAAATATCAATCATCTTGGCGCAAATTTTACCAAAAAGACTAACATCTTATATTGTGAACGAGTGTCAACTGCAAGATCAAAATAGACTGGCAGAAATCAGTAATAAAAAATTAGCAATGATTGCTAAAAATATAAATAAATGTCAGTTTCAGGCTAAGACAACTGAGGGATATGCTAAAGCTGAAGTTACCCTTGGCGGGGTTGATACCAATGAAATATCTCCCATAACTTTTGAGTGCAAGAAAGTAAAAAATATGCATTTTATTGGCGAAGTTTTAGATGTAACTGGTCATTTGGGAGGTTATAACTTTCAATGGGCTTGGTCTTCTGGATTCGCCGCAGGTAATAATTTAATGTAAAAAATAGTAAAATATAAGCCTATTTTAAAATTTAGTTTTGAATAAATTTAAAGCTTAAAATAAACGTCGCACTTGCAATTATTGATTTTGGAAATTAAAAATCACAGCTGATTTATGCCAAAGATCTTTTTAATACTTACTTACTTTAGTCAAATTAGTTTTAAGACAGAAGATAAAGCATAAATCATCAATTACAAAGTTTAAATGGTATTGACACCTAACTTGATATAAATAATGACCACAAGCACAAAAGACTTTGAGAGCACTTCACAATTTTTCAGTACTAATATTGTTTTTATTAGTGAGCTTTATCAAAAGTTTGTACAAAATCCATCTTCCGTAGATTCCTCCTGGGCTGAGTTTTTTGTAGCTAATGAAGATGATATAAAGTCTGTTTTAATTGACTATCAAGGTCCATCTTGGGGCAAGAAAGATATTAAGGTCATCGCCGCTAAGGATTATGATATTTCAGCAATATCTGATAAAGAATCTCCAAATATTGCGAAAAACATTAGTAAAGAAGCTGTTAAAGAACTATTATTACTTAAGTTACAGCGCTTAACTATTGCTTACAAAAGATATGCACACTTAATTGCCGATATCGACCCTTTGGACTTGTTGCAAAAACAATCTGTTTCCGAGATTGAGATTTCAACCTATAATATTAGCGATTCTGATCTTGATGTTGAAATAGATTTTTCAGGACTACTTGGACTTAAAAAAGCTTCTGTTGGAGACTTTATTGATAAATTAAAGCAAGTTTATGCTAAAAATATTGGTTGCGAATTTGAATATATAAGGAGTCAGGAAGAGAAATCTTGGCTGGCAAGTGAGATTGAAAAATCATCTTTTGTAGATGTGAATAAGGATGAAAAACTAAAAATTTTAAATGAATTAATTAGGTCAGAAAGATTTGAGCAATTTTTGCATAAAAGATTTCCAGGCGCTAAAAGATTTTCAATTGAAGGTGGAGAATCTACAATTAATGCCATAGAAAAAATCATTGATTATGGCGCTAAAAATGGTGTCAAAAAGATTTGTTTTGGCATGGCCCATCGTGGTCGCCTTAATGTACTAACTGGCGTTATGGGTAAGCCTTATAGTGATATGATTGCTGAATTTCAAGGTGCGGTTTCTATCCCAAAATCTATTACTAAATTAGGTGATGTAAAATATCACATGGGTTATTCTGCAACTAGAGAGATTGCTGGTAATAAAATAGACTTATCCTTGGCTTTTAACCCATCTCATCTAGAGGCAGTTAATGCTGTAGTGACTGGAAAAGTAAGGGCTAAACAAGATTTAATTGAGGATTTTAGTCGCGATTCAGCTTTAGCGGTATTGATGCATGGAGATGCCGCCTTTATTGGTCAAGGCTCAGTTGCAGAAAGTTTAGTTTTAAACACTGTTGAGGCTTATAATACTGGAGGAGTTATTCACATTATTACAAATAATCAGATTGGTTTTACTGCCAACTCTTGGGATTCAAGAGGTACACGCTACGCTTCTGATTTAGCAAAAATGATTGATGCACCTATTTTTCATGTAAATGGTGATGATGTTGAAGCTGTTGTGAAGGTGGCTGAAATTGCTATAAAATATCGTCAGAAATTTAAAAAAGACATAATTGTTGACCTGATATGCTATAGAAAATATGGCCACAATGAGGGGGATGAGCCAATGTATACTCAGCCTATTATGTATAATAAAATAAAATCCCAACCAACGCCGCAAAATATATATGCTAAAAAAATTATTAACCAGGGTATAATAGCCAGTGAAGATCATCAAAAATTAGTAACTAATTTCGATAAAAATCTTAGCGATGAATTTGAAAAAGCTAAAGATTATAAAGCAAAAGCTGATTGGTTACAGGGTATATGGAGCGACATAAAGGATGGCTCTAAAGAGGATTTTGTTACTAAGGTTTCTAAAAAAACTCTTAAAGATATAGTGGCTAAAATTATAGAGGTGCCACAAGGTTTTTCTGTCAATAGCAAAATTTTACGACAATTAGAAGCTAGAAAGAACGCAGTTGATCAAGAAAAAGCAATAGATTGGGGTTGCGCTGAGAGTTTAGCTTTTGCCTCCTTAATTCATGAAGGATTTCCCGTTAGGATCAGTGGCCAAGATTCGGGAAGAGGAACTTTTTCGCATCGCCACTCAATATTGCATGACTCTAAAACTGGCGCTAAACACAATATATTTTCTAATTTACATGATTTAGATATTAAATACGAAGTTTTTGATTCTGTTTTGTCGGAATATGCAGTGCTAGGTTTTGAATATGGCTATTCTTTGGCTAATCCAAATGCTTTAACGATTTGGGAGGCTCAATTTGGTGACTTTGCTAATGGTGCACAAATTATTTTTGATCAGTTCGTAGCTTCATCAGAAAGCAAATGGTTAAGAAAATCAGGATTAGTCATGCTATTGCCTCATGGCTATGAAGGGCAGGGGCCAGAACACTCTTCTGCAAGGCTAGAAAGATATCTACAAGCTTGTGCTGACAATAATTTGCGCGTGGTTAACATTACCAATCCAGCTAATTTTTTCCATGCCCTAAGAAGGCAAATGCATAGCAAGGATAGAAAGCCTTTAGTTGTAATGTCACCAAAGTCATTATTGCGACATAAATTAGCAGTCTCAACCTTGGATGAATTTTCAAATAATAATTTTAGGCCAATTATCAATGAATCTGAAAAATTAGTAGATAATGATAAAATTAAGAAAGTTATATTATGTAGTGGCAAAGTTTATTATGATTTGTTTGAGGCTAGAGCTGCTAAAAAAATAGATGATATCACTATAATTAGAGTAGAGCAGCTTTACCCTTATCCACAAGAAGAGATCGTAAAAGAGCTTAAAAAATATAAAAATGCTGAAATTATTTGGTGTCAAGAAGAGTCAAAAAATATTGGAGCTTGGAAATTCATTGAGGAGCTTATAGAAAAATCTTTGATTGATATTAATCATAAATCCCTAAGACCAAAATATGTTGGTCGCGTTGCCTCAGCTTCACCAGCAACAGGTTACGCCTCTTATCATAAAGAAGAGCAAGAAACTTTAATAAACGAAGCCTTAAAATAAAAATAAATTAATTTAAAATATGACTATAGAAATAAAAGTTCCAGCATTAGGAGAGTCGGTATCAGAAGCGTCAATTGCTAAATTATACAAGAAGTCTGGAGAGTCTGTAGTGGCAGACGAGCTTATAGTTGAGCTTGAAACTGATAAAGTGACTTTGGAAGTTAATGCTCCAGCTAGTGGAGTTATATCTGATTTAAAAGTTAATGAGGGTGACAATGTCAAGGTTGGGGATTTAATTGCCTTGATGCAAGAAGGTGGCGCAGCTACTGTAGTAAGCTCTGATAAAAAAGAAGACTTAAATAACAATCAGTCGGCTCAAGAGCAAAAAACCACGCCAGCTGTAGCAAATCAGTCTTTGTCGCCAGCTCCCAAAAAAATTGCAGCTGAAAATAATATAGATACCACAAATATTTCAGGTAGTGGTAAAGATGGTCGCGTTACGAAAGGCGATGTTTTGCAAGCTGTTGAATCAAATAGCTCAGTTGAGTCTGAGTTGGTTTCTAGTCAATCTGAGTCTAAGCCAACTGAGAGAGTTAGAATGTCGAGGCTTCGTCAAAAGATTGCTGAAAGACTTAAAGAGTCGCAAAATACTGCGGCAATTCTTACAACTTTTAATGAAGTTGATATGTCTGCGGTCATGGAATTGCGTAAACAATATAAAGAAGTTTTTGAAAAGAAGCATGGTATCAAATTGGGATTCATGTCTTTCTTTGTTAAGGCTTGCATCACAGCATTAAAAGAAATTCCAGCAGTAAATGCCGAGATTGATGGCACCGATCTTATCTATAAAAACTTCTATGACATAGGTATAGCAGTTGGATCACCTCAAGGACTTGTAGTTCCAGTTTTAAGAGATGCTGAAAAAAGAAATTTGTCTGAAATTGAAAAAGGAATTTTTGACCTTGGTATCAAAGCAAGAGATGGCAAATTGACGATTCCTGATTTAACCGGCGCCACATTTACCATTTCCAATGGTGGAGTTTACGGCTCTCTGCTTTCAACGCCAATAATCAATCCGCCACAATCAGCTATCTTGGGTATGCATAAAATACAAGAAAGACCAATGGTTGTAAAAGGAGAAATAAAAGTGCGTCCCATGATGTATTTAGCTCTTTCATATGATCATAGAATCATAGATGGCAAAGAAGCGGTTACATTTTTGGTAAGAGTTAAAGAAATACTTGAAGATCCACAAAGGCTTGTTTTAGATATATAATCAACATTGCGCCAATTATCTTTGATAGCTGGCGCAAGAAGTAGTATTATTTGTTTTTTAGATTATTATTATTATTTTTAAGCTTTAAATATCTTGCTATGCTAAAAATAGCCATGCTTACTGTTAATAATAAAGTTGCTAGATATGATAAATTTATATAAAAAGAGTAATCAAACATATTATCCATGCTATTTACTTACAAATAATCTTATAAAAGATTTAAAATGGCATTATACATTTTATTAATAACAATTTCAATATTTAATACTGCATTAAATATAGTAATTAGTATAATCGGCATATTGCTTGCAAAAAATAAATACCACTTGTATTGTTCTTAAACTAATTGCCTAGATAGCTCAGTCGGTAGAGCAAAGGACTGAAAATCCTTGTGTCGGTGGTTCGATTCCGCCTCTAGGCACCATTTATCACAAAATTATCACCCCCCTTTCTTGTCTAAAAAAGTCTTTGCTACTGATCTGTAAACCACTTCCTTATACACTTGCTCATAATTTGCTGCTTGAAGCTTGGTGTTTTTGATAAAAAATTACTGGTGGACATTTTATTGCAGTGTGGATTCTTTTATTGTTATAGTAGTAAATTTGGTGGGATATGGCTTCAATTAACTCACCCAATGTTTCATATGTAAAACTCCAAACTTAACCTGAC
>Ga0209223_10005496_pt1 | contig 11138 bp, 9 predicted proteins | sample COG_06_FD_184750 | JGI IMG/M metagenome (GOLD analysis project Ga0209223, IMG submission 184750) | Pelagic Microbial community sample from North Sea - COGITO 998_met_06 (SPAdes) (version 2) | ecosystem: Environmental > Aquatic > Marine > Neritic zone/Coastal water | place: Helgoland, sampling...
CAAACCAATATTTTACTGGAGAAAAATTTTTTCTATTTAAAATTGCATTATAAATTTGATAGTCTGTTATCATAATATAGTTGTAATTTTCATCTAATGTTTTTAAGTAAATTAGCAATTCATTAATAGTTTGTTTTTCTAAATTTGAGTCTTGAAAATTTATAGTTTTCCAATTTAAGTTTTTAAATATAATATCTATTTGTTCACCTTTAAAACTACCTTGTAAGTCATCTTTTTTTAAGTCATCCCAAGCTCTAATTTTGACATATTTTTCATAATAAAAAGAAGTTGTAATAGCCAAGTATATGACAAATAGAAAATTTAAATATTTTAATTTATTTTTAAAAAATTTTTTATTAAATAAAAATAAAAATATAAGTATGAATAAATAGATATAGAAATAATAAAATTCAAATCTTAAAATTCTAAAAAAAGCATAAGATATAATAATATAAAAAAAATATTCAGTAAATTTTGATTTTGCAATGTTGATTGATAAATCATTGTGAAGGAGTCCTAAAAAAAAGGGCAACAAAGCAAAAGTAATAGGTTGGTTGTTTGAGTGAATTTCATAAAAACAAATAATAAAACTCAAACCAAATAGAACAATAAAAGAATCTTTTTTATTTCCTTTTATAAAAAAAACAAAAGATGGAATTAACAAAAATAATAAAAAAAATAGTTTAGAAATATTTTCATGAATATGTGACAGACTAACTTGATTAAATCTAGATTCACCAAGATCCATAGCAATGGTGACATATTGATTAAAAAAAAGCTCGATGGAAACTTTATTGATAAAAAAATAAAGTGAAATTATAAATAATGAGATTAAACTAGATGAAGTAAGTACCTTAAAGTTGATTAGATTAATTTTTTTATATATCTGTGAAAGATAAATAATAATTGTAAATATTATAAAATAACTTGTTGGAACTTGCTTTATAAAGAAAGCGATAGTAAAAAAAAAGGGACTTAAAAACAAGTAATAGTTATTGTCTTTTTTAAGCCCAATAATAAAAAAAATAAAAGCAATCAAACTTATTATTAATGAATGATGTTCAACAGTAGGGTTTCCTGCTGGGGGATACATCAAGATACCTGCAGATAAGGAATAAAAAAAAGTATGAAAAATTTGAAAATTATGTGATCTTAAAAAAAAATAGATAATTAAAGTGTATAAAACATTTAATATCGATGAGTGAATAACCAAAGAACTCCAACTCACTCCTAATGTTTTATAAATTATTGATTGCCATATATCTAGGATAGGTCCTGTTATTGAATAATAATCTTTAAATGGAAAGTCACCAGTAAGCACCCTATATCCAGAACTAAAATTTTGTAAATCATCCAGTGGCATTAAACCCTGATGACCAAAGTGATAATTTATAAAAAAAGATGAAAATATTAAAATTGTTAAATTAAAAATCTCTATTTGTTTTTTATATTTTGAATTAATCAACTTATTTTTTTATTATCTTAACATATATTAAAAAACCTGGGAAAATTTTAGTTAAAAAATTATCAACAATTATCCATAACGTAGAAATCTTAAAAGAAAAAAAAGCAAGAAATGGACCAATCAACATAAATGTATTTTTTTCTACTATCTTAATCTTTAATTTATTTGTAATTTTATTAATATTAAAACGATTAAATTTGTTAATATGCTGATGCTCATAAGAAACTTTTGAGACTTTATTAAGTATTAGCTCTAGCAGTGGCCAAAAAGATAAATAGTTTGGAGTGGTAACATGAATGACACCATCTGGTTTTAATACACGGAAAATTTCTTTAAATAGAATATAAATTTCTTTATCAGAGAGATGTTCTAAGAGCTCAATCAATGAAATAGAGTCAAAAGTATTATTGCTGAATGGAATTTTTTTTTTATATGAGTGAAAAATTTTATTTCTCCCCCCATATTTCATATTAGCATATTTAATTTGCTTAGATGAAATATCAATACCATAACTCATTTTATTACTTAGCAATGATACAAATGTTCCACTACCACAACCTATATCAAGATGAGTATCTTTTTTATTAATCTTTTTTTTAATATTATAAAATTTTGTATAGTGCCAAGCACTGCGGACACCTTTATTTTTATGAAATATTTCATCATAAAAACCAAAGTCAATATTGTTGTAGTTGTATTTTTTTTTATCAACTCTTTTTGATGAAATCATATTTTAAATTGTTAAATAATATATCTTTAATCTATTTAATATTATAAATATATTTTTAAATAATATTAATTATGATTAAACTATCTGTTGTAATACCTGTTTTTAACGAAGGGAAAAATCTTGTTAAATTAGTGAAGGAAATAAGAAAAGAAAAAGAACTTTTAAATTTAAGTAATTTTGAATTAATAATAATAGATGATGATTCTACAGATAATTCAAAAATTATCTTAAATAAAATTGAGCAAAAAAATAAATTTTTTAGATATTATATAAGAAGAAATAAAAAAAGAGATCTCACTAAATCTTGTTTATTAGGATTCGATAAGGCAATTTATTCAAATATATTAGTGATGGATGGTGACCTACAGCACCCACCTAGATTTATAAAAAAATTATTGAACTTTTTTATATTAGGTGATTATGATGTGGTAGTTGGCACTAGAAATCTAAAAAAAAAAGATCTAGGCTTAAGTTATATTAGATACTTTAGTTCATTAATTTTAATTATAATTATAAATTTTTTATTAGGTACTAAAACTAAAGATCCGATGAGTGGATTTTTTTTATTTAAAAAAAAAATATACAAGAAAAACAAAAAAAAATTATATGGTGTTGGTTATAAAATATTAGCAGATTTAATTTATTCATCTAGTGATAAGTTAAAAATAGCTGATAAAGATATTTTTTTTGACAAACGTAAATCTGGAAAAAGCAAAATGAATATAAGTGTTTTATTACAATTAATCATATTTGTTATGACTAAATTTTTTAAACGATTTTAATATGTTAAATATCTGTCAAGTTTCATTATCAGGTAATATTCCAACAATTTTAAAAAATATTGAAAATTTTAAGAAATATTACCCTGATTTTAAATTATATATAATTTGTCCCAATAAAGAAAAAAAAATATTTCAAAAAAAAATAAATTATAAGTACTGTAAAATTATTGAAGAAAATAAAATTATCTCATTAAAAAAATTTAAATTAATTTCAAATAAGTATTTTAAAGATAATAATTACCACAAAGTCATTCAGACTAGATTAACTTGGTATTATCAACAAATTTTAAAGATTTCTTTTATGTTAAATTTTATAATCAAAGAAAAAAAACCAATTCTTATGTGGGATGCAGATACTATTTTACTTAAACCATTTCAATTTTTTAAAAAAAATTTGACATTAAAATATGGAACCACATTAGAATATTACAGTGCGTACTTTATAACTAATAAAAAAATACTTAGAGTATTACCGAATTATTTTATTGCAATGACCAATCAATTTATTGGGTTAACCCCTAAGGAGGGAAAATTTTTAATAAAAAAATTAAATCATATAAAAAAAAAAAAATATGATACGCCTAAGTGGTTGACGGAGATCATAATTTCATCAATTTCAAAAGTTCATAAAAGATATGATGGATCTATGTTTTCAGAACAAGAATTAATTGGTCAATCAAATTTGCTACTTTCAAATGAAAAGCAAAAACTTATTCATGGAATAAGAGCAGGTCTTAATGGAAAATTAACAGACCTCCAGATATCAATTATAAAAATTCTTAATTATAGTTATGTATGTTATGAATATTCACATCCCAATATTTTTAATAAGAATATGCTTTCTAGATATCAGACCTGGGGATCTTTTATTAAAATAATAATTAACAAAACATCGAATAAGTTTTTTAGAGGAATTAAACATGAAATTAAATTTATATTTAGAAATAAATAATGACTAAAGATTTGAAAATATTTTGTGTAACAGACAAACTGATAAAAAAAATTGAAAAAACAAATTTAATATTAGCAGCAGTTGGAAAAAATAATTTACCGGATAATTATATAAAATCTTCATCTGGAATAAATATTCATTTTAAAGAACAGTATTACTCTGAACTTACATTTCATTATTGGTATTGGAAAAATATGTTAAATAAAGAAACTATAGACTGGGTTGGTTTTTGTCAAAAAAGAAGATTTTGGATTAAAACTCGAGATAATCGACATAAAATTAATAATGAAAATTATCTTGATTACCTACTAACATCGCCAGAAAAATCATGGAACAATTATTCTTCAATAATATGCAATCCCATAAAAACTTCTGGTTCAAAAAAAATTAAAATTATAAAAAAAGGGTGGAAAAAGTTAATTAAAGATCCATCTATTTTATTTAATACAAAAAAAGAAACAATTAGATTTCATTTTGATATTTATCATGGAGATGGAATATTGAATGCAGCAATTAATCTTTTACACGAAAAGGATAAAAAAGATTTTGATAATTATGTTAATTCAAGAGATTTTTTTAATCCACACATAATGTTTATCACAAGACCAGAAATAGCAGAAAAATGGTTTATCGATCTATTTGGTTGGTTAAAAAAATGTGAAAATTTATTTAGTTTTAATGAATTAAAGGGTTACGAAACAAGATTGTACGGATACTTAGCAGAAAGATACCTCTCTTTTTGGTTTAAAAAATATACAAACTATAAGGAACATCCCTGGATATTTATAGACAACTAAATATATTAATATTTTAACCATGTTAAACGTTGACTAACTTAGGTTATCATCTATTAAAATAATTATTGTATGAAGAAAAAAATTATTACATTTTTTAAAACAATATTAATTTTAGTTTTAGTTATTATTAGTGTTAAATTCATTTTAGATAATAATTATTTTAAGATAACTGAAAAAATTTATTCAAAACATCCCAATCTTCAATATGAATATCGAAATAAATTATTTAAAAGAAATAAATCTTATATCAACAATTTAAAGAATGATTATAACGTCAAGTTTCTTCCAGAAACACAATTTACTAATTTAAATTTTGTTAAAAAAAAGATTAATTTTTCAGAATCTTTCAAAAATACACACAATGAAAATAAAATTAAAGGAGGATATACTTTTAGGTATAAATCCTTTTTTTTAGATAAATATGTGGGAGGAATTTTAATAACAGATTTTTATGGAAATACTTACTTTGTTAAAAATAAACAAATCATAAATAAAACATCTTCAGATATCAACCCATTGATAATAATAAATAATTTAGAGCCAACAAAAGTTTTAGATAGTCTAGTAGAAAAAAATTTATTATATATTTCATATTATACAGAAAAAGAAGGCTGTCAGTTATTATCTGTATCTAAAGCTGAAATTAGCATGAAAGAAATGAAATTTGTAAAAGTCTTTTCATCTGATGAATGTGGGAATTATGTTCAAGCTGGAAGAATGGTGATAAATATAAAAGACAAGAACAATAACTTGCTATTATCAACAACAAATCAAACTCCAGACAGAATTACAGAAAGACCTCAAAATGATGGCTCTATTTTTGGTAAAATTATTTCAATAGACTTAGAAAACAATAAATCATCAATTTATTCAAAAGGTCATAGAAATATTCAAGGTTTATATATAGATAACGATGTTATTATTTCTACAGAGCACGGGCCTAGAGGTGGAGATGAAATTAACAAAATAGAAAAAGGAAAAAATTATGGTTGGCCAATAGCTTCTTATGGAGGCACGTACTCTAAACAAAGTCAAAAAAAAATTATATATTTAAAAAGTCATGAAGATAATAATTTTATAGAACCAATTTATTCTTTTGTTCCATCAATTGGAATTTCAGAAATTATTAGATTATCAAATAACTTTTCAACATTATTTCAAAATAATTTTATATTAACCTCATTATTTGATAGAAGTATTTACCGAATTAAATTTGATAATAGTTTTAATAAAATTTTATTTAAAGAAAAGATTTACATAAATGAAAGAGTTAGAGATATAAAATATAGTAATGAGTTATCAGTAGTATTATTGGCATTAGAAGAAAAAGGAGAATTAGGAATATTAAGCATAAACAACTGATCTATATAAATCAGGCATAATAGTTAAAATAAAAAGTTTTTTAAATTATCAAATCAATTTAAATAATAAGTAATTAGAGTTTTGGATGGCATAAAATCCATTCCATTTCACATGGCCGCCCCTCAGACATTAAAATCCATCTAGTATCATCATTTAAATTTTTTAGCTCATTCATGAAAGGATTTCTTTGAGAATTTTTAATATTTTCAATTATAAAATGTTTTTTTAACAATTTATCAAAATTAAGTTTTTTATTTTTATTTTTTTCCATAAAAGGGTGTTTTTCAATTAAAAGGTAACTTGTTTTAAAAAACTTTAGATTATTTTCAGTAATAATTTTATACTCCATCCCCTCTATATCAATTAAAAATAGGGTTTTTTTTAATTCAATAGGATTAATTAGCTTATTTGTTATGTTAAAATTTGCTTCAGAAAAAATTTTTACTTTTTTTTCTATTTTATTTAATTTTATATTTTTCTTTAATGTTTTTTTTGTAGTGTCATCTATCTCAAATGCTAAACATCTTTTTAAAATTCTATTTTTTATAAGACCAGTTAAATGAAAGCCTTCAGCTGCACCAAAATTTACCAATGTCTTAATTTTTTTTTTTTTAGATAAATTATTAATTACTTCTTGTACTTGTTTTTCATAAACACCTAAAATTTTAGAACCTAAGTCAAAAGACCATTTTTCTTCAGGAATTATTCGGGTATTTTTATAAGGACCTAGAGCGACTCTGCCATTATAAATTTTATGTATTTTTTCTCCTATTATTTTTTTTTCTAGGTTAATCATTTCACCTAAAGAAAGTCTACGTTTTTTTTTTAAAAAAAGTTTCTGTATAAATTTATTCATTTTTTAAATAATAATTACTGTTATGATTGTATTAAATCATATAAAATCTTTTTTGATAAACATAAAAATAAACTATTAAAATAATGTATCAAAAATCAAAATTAATTGAATATATTCAATATTTAAGGGCTATTGCTGTAATTTTTGTTTTTTTTTATCATTTAGAAATTTCTTTTTTTAATAATGGCTTCTTAGGTGTTGATATATTTTTTGTTATATCTGGTTTTGTTATAACACAAATATTATTAGGTGATTATTATTTAAATTTAAAATTTAATCTTTATAATTTTTATATAAAAAGATTCAAAAGAATTTATCCAGTATTATTATTTTTTTTTATTGTAACTTTATTAATACTTATTCTATTATCACCACTCGATCTTTTTCTTGGAAGATTTCATGTAATTTTTTTCTCTCTTTTTAGCTTATCTAACTTTTATTATATGCTTAAACCTAATGATTATTTTTATGATATCTTTAGTGATCCACTGATTCATACATGGTCGCTTGGAGTAGAGGGGCAATTTTATTTATTTTTTCCTATTTTTTTATCAATAACTTTTTATTTATTTAGTGCAAGAATCAAAAAAATAAGTATTGTTTTTTTTATATTAATTTTTGTTGGTATAATTTTTACTTATATTAACCAAGATAATCCAAAGTTAGTCTTCTATTCTCCATTATTTCGTTTCTGGGAATTTTTATTGGGTGGTTTTGCCTTACTTATAAGTAGAATTTTTACTAAAAAAAGTGCCATTTATTCAGCTATTAGTTTTTTACTCATAATATTTATAGTATTGAGTGGCAATACATTTACACATTTTCAAAAAATTTCTTTCACGTCTTCTTTGGTGGCTTTATTGTTATTTTTTTGTGATGATAAATATTTAATAAGAAATAAAATTTCTCATAATTGTATTATTTATATTTCCAACATATCCTACTCATTCTATTTATGGCATCTACCAATTATTTATTTTTACAAATTATACCTTGGTATAGGCATTATTGATATCGCTGTTATTTTTTTAATAACATTAGTATTTTCATCTATTTCTTATAAATTTATAGAGCAAAAATTTAGATATATTAAATTTAAAAATAATTTTTTTTATACTATTGTTTCAACTTTTTCGATTTTTTTATTATATATTTTTTTTGTGTCTAATACATCATCAAACGCCAATCAAATAAAACTTTTTTTTAAGAATATAATTTATAAATCTAATTTTTTAGAAAAAAAATTAGATTTTACTGAAAGGACTGTATTTTATAAATTTAATATTAATAACAATCAAATATATACTTTTTGTAAAGATGATTCTGAAAAGCACAATATATCTAAAGATGGATTAAGAGCAGAGTGTTTAAAGAATAATTCTACAAAAAGATTATTTTTTATTGCTGGCAATAGTCATACAGCGAATTTTATCCCAATGTTTAATTCTTTAAAAAACGATTCAAATTTTTATTATTTACACACTTCAATTTCTAATATTAAAAAAACTATTTTAGAATTAGAAAGATTGATGAACAACTATGAAGAAGTGGTATTTACTACCCATGTAAGTAAAATTGATGATTTAGAAATTCTTTTTGACTCATTGAAAGAAACAAAAAAAAATATCAAAATTCTAATACTTGGTCCAATTCCACATGTTTCAACTATTATCGATCCCTTAACTTGTTTAATTAAACAACAAGATTGTTTTTATAGTTCGAAAGATGACTTTGAGAGTAGAAAATTAGACAATTTAAATAAGGCAGTTCTTGATCATATTAATACAAATGATAATGAGGTTTTCTTTTATAAGCCTTATAGACACATGTGCCCTGAGGATTTATGTTATGTATATAATAAAAAAATTGATTTCTTAACACATATAGACGATAGCCACCTTACAATGGAAGGATCTTTGTCATTGCGAGAGCACTTTAAGATTTTTTATAAAACTAATTTTAATTAAGGATATTTTTTTTAAGATATTTTTCTCTATCCTCATTTTTCATACCCGCCATATGTATTATGATTGGATTATGTTTTTCCATACTCAGATCAAGTTTTGATGGTATCGAATTCCACCTACCAGACAAAAATTTTATTTTATCCAAAATATTATTGCCAATATGATCATTTAAGTTATGATTCAAATCTGCTCTAAATCCAATAATATCCATAATTGCTGCTTGTTCCCACCATGGATGATTAATAAATTTTTTATTATTCCAAACTTTAGTTAAAAAATTAAAATTATAATTTGAAGATTTTAACAGTATTACACCAGAGTTAATTCTTAATATTGTTAATTTTGTATTTTTATATTTTGTACCTTTGTGGACCTCGCAGTAGTGCTTAGCCATATATATTTCTTTTTTTTCATCGATTATTTCAGAGATATTTTTTTCATAAATATTAAAATATGAATCTGCATCAACCCACAATAAGTATTCAAAATTATTTTTTTGTATCTCATCTAATAAAATTTTAATTTTATTCCAAGCATATGGTCTATCCATTTTTGGCATTTTAACATTTTCAAATACATAGTCATACTTTGCAGCATATTTTTTAAAAGTCTTGGAAGTTATATCACCAATGTTTTTAAATTTATCGTCATATGAAGTTACAATTTTAATTTTATATTTTTTGGTATTTTTTATTTCTTTTAAATCATCAGATTTATCTTTAGGTGTTTCTATTTTATATTTTGGACTAAAATTTTTGTTAAAAAAAATTTTTATAATTTTAAATATGTTTTTCATAAATATATAATATATATCGTAATTTAAATAAAATTAGTTTCAATATTTTTAATTATCCATATTAATTGACAAACTAATTAAGTTTCTGGAGAGGTGGCTGAGTGGTTTAAGGCGCACGCTTGGAAAGTGTGTGTACTGTTAAAGGTACCGTGGGTTCAAATCCCACTCTCTCCGCCATCTTTCATAAGTTCTTATTTTTCAAATAAGATTTAAATATTGTGTTATTGTATTTTAAAAATGAAAAAAAATATAAACATTTAGTTCTTTATAAATTGTTTTCTTTATTACCAAAAAAGTATTTAAATTTTTTTAATTCATTCTTTAGATTTAAGTTACACTATCACATTAATTACTTGCTCAAAAAAGATTTATTAATAGATGTAGTTTATGATATTGAAGCTTATGAGGGAGAATGGTCTCATTTCATGCAGAATACATGTTTGAAAAATAGTTCATTTTATTTATTTGAAGCCAATAATAAACATGAGCATATAATCAAATATAGAGGTTTTAAATATCATATGGGAGTTTTATCTGTTGAAATAAAAAATGTTAATTTTTACTCCAAAAATCACCAAGGAGACTCTTATTATGTGGAACAGACTAATTATTATGAAAAAGATTTAGAGCCATTAAGTCTAAAGACAGATACTTTGGATAAAATAATATTGGAAAAAAATTTTAAATTGCCAAATCTTATTAAAATGGATACACAAGGCTCAGAATTAGATGTATTAGAAGGTGCGTCTAAGTCTATAGATAAATGTAAACTTATTTATTTAGAATGTCCTGTTATAAATTATAATAAAAATTCTCCAAATTTTGTCAATTATATCGAATATTTAGATTCATTAGGTTTTATACCATTGGATGTTTGTGATATTGCATATGTAGATAAAATACTTATTCAAATAGATATTTTATTTATAAAAAAGAATTTGGTAAATAAAATTTTTAAAAGAAATAAAATTTTAAATATACTTAATTAATTATTTTGACATAGATATATCTCTTTAAAAGGAAAATCTTTATCAAATAAAGAAAAACAGTCTTTTAATGAAATTATTTTCCTCTTTTTTTATAAAAATGTTATAACTATAAATTCTCTTATAATTAAAATATATGAAAAATAACTCAGCATACCAAGCAGACTCTATTAAAGTTTTAAAAGGTCTTGAAGCAGTTAGAAAAAGACCAGGAATGTACATTGGTGATACCGATGATGGAACAGGCTTACATCATATGGTTTATGAGGTTGTCGATAACTCAATAGATGAAGCTTTAGCAGGACACTGTAAAAATATTGATGTTAAAATAAACTCTGACGGAACAATTACAGTTAGAGATGATGGTAGAGGAATACCTGTTGATATGCACAAGGGTGAAAAAATGTCTGCTGCAGAAGTTATTATGACTCAGCTTCATGCTGGA
>Ga0209223_10005504_pt1 | contig 11121 bp, 8 predicted proteins | sample COG_06_FD_184750 | JGI IMG/M metagenome (GOLD analysis project Ga0209223, IMG submission 184750) | Pelagic Microbial community sample from North Sea - COGITO 998_met_06 (SPAdes) (version 2) | ecosystem: Environmental > Aquatic > Marine > Neritic zone/Coastal water | place: Helgoland, sampling...
CAAGTAATGAACTATATACAAATAGTATTTATACATATAACATTAATTGATAGTTATACTTTGTAAAAAATAATTATAAAATTTATTATACGCTTTTTTAGGTGTTTCTATAAACTATATCTTTTGTTGTTCCACTCTTTTACACCTTTTCTCATTTAAAACGCCGACTTTATAGACCTTATAATTTTTAAGTTTCCGTCTCATTCGTGAGGTTTTCTTTACATATGTTGTATCTCTTTTATAAGCACCCTTAAATATATTAGTATATTTCTCTTTTGGTATTTCACGGAGAACTTTGCTAATATTTTCTTTTAGTTTTGTATGTGTTAATCCGTCTATCTTTTGTAAGAGTGATTTTAGCATACTAAAATAATTCTCAATGCTATTTGTAAAGTGTTGATAAGGCACGGCATATAAGATATTATTATGCTTACTAATTAATTCTTTTATGCGTTCGTTTCTATGCGAACTGGCGTTGTCTAAAATAATTAATTTATCCTTGAATTTTGTAGTGATATATTTTTCTAAAAACTCTACTAACCGATCCGTGTTTATTCCACTTTTTTCATATAACTCCCACCCTAAAACGCCTTTGGTAGAAATCGCAAAAATCCCTGTATATTTCTTAAAGACCTCTTGTGATTTAGTTTTTATCACACATCTTTTACCAATATAACTATAACAATGATGTCTTTTTTGTAGTGATTTTATACTGGTTTCATCAATACAAATAATATCATCTAAATTATATTTGTTCACCTCTTTATAAAAATCCTTAATTTTTGCATTTATGTCTATTTCCTTTCCAAAGCGTTTTGTCGGTTCGTGTCTTATCCGTGTTATTTTCAAAGTAATATTATTGTCCCTTACGATGCGACTTAAATGAAACCTTGATAATGTTAAAGTTGGGTATTTTTCTTTAAGTTTTACTAATAAATCATCCATCGTAATCGTTTTATTCTTTTTAATTCTGCTAAAATAAATTTCACTTGGTCTTTCTGTATTTTATACGCTATTGGTTTCCGATTGTGTCTTTTAATTTCTTCCTCTTCTTGAAATCTATCTACCCAACGCATTAAACTTCTTACCGAACATTTGAATATTTTACAAACTTGTTCTTGGGTTGTATCTTCGTTTAGGTAGTAATTAATTGCTGATACTTTATAATCCTCACTTTTATGTGTTGTCATTTAATATTATATAATAATTATATTATATGATATTAAATATTTGTAGAATAAAAAAATATATAAAATTATACATAATAAATAAAGTTCGTAATTAACTTAGACCTCAATCAATTTAAGTTTCTTTTTACTATTTTTTCGGTTTAACCTCTTCAACTACAACGGGTTCGTGTGATTGAATAATAGGTTCAGAAATTTTTTCAACCTTAGATTTAATTTTCAATACCCGTTTGGGTTTAATCTTTGGTTTAATCGGTTGTTCTATTACAGCCTCACTACAACTGGTTCTTGTATATGTATTTTCTTCTTAATAACCCTTTTCGGTTTGAATTCAGGTGTTGAAACACCCCCGTCGGTTTGCTTAACCATATTCTTATAACCGACGATATTTGTATCATTAATTAATTTGATGTCTTCTTCTGATAATTTGAAATGTTGATAGACTTCCTCATCCGTCCATTCTTTATTTAAGGGTGGTAATGGTATCCATTTACATGTTGATGCACTTGTATGTTGTGAGTTTTTTCGTATTGATAACATAAAGTTAGGTAATCTACATTTCATATAACTTAATAATGATTTTGCTTCATCATATGTATCTATTTCAAATGATATGTATGTTTTACAATGAACTTCATTAGGAATTCCAATAAATGTATTACCAAACCCACTATTTGCCGTAAATGCCCCATCGGGAGTAATAACCTTATATTTTGATATATCAGTTTTAATTTCTTTCTTATCAATATATTTTTCAAATCCTTTTTGTGATGATACATAGCATTTAATAGTATCTTTTGTATTTTCTGACATTAACCTTTTATCATTTGTTTGTATTTTATGATAATCTTGACTTTTATATAAGGTTATAATTGATTCAAACATTGCTAATTTATCAATAATCGCGTGAAATTTACCATCTACAAATACATCATATTTGTTTAATTTTGTGATTGAACCATTTAATCTACAATCACCTTTATAGTTAGTATCTTTTAGAAAGTAATTTACACCCCCTTTAATATCAACTGTATTTCCAAATATTTTACACGCATCATCAAAGTGATTAATATAAACAATATCTGTTCGCTTTAACATATTCTTACGAAAACTATCTAATCCTTTGCCACCTGAAAACCATCTTGAAGGTATTACATAACATAATATGTCGCATTTATCAATATAATACTCTACAAACTTGTTATATAATGCTTTTGCACCTGTTGATTTTAATTCTTCATTATATGGTGGGTTCCCAATTACAATATCAAACTTAGTAATACCAAACACTTTTCGTATATCTAATTGTAAAGAATCGCCTTCATACAAATTGAGTTTGAACTCATTATTGATATTAAAGATTTGTTTGACAATGAAACAATTCTTCTTATTGTATTCCGCCATAAACAACATCTTTTCTAAAATGTGTTTCTTGCGGTATTCCTCATCTTGTATTTTATTCTTCAAACCATCCATTAACTTGTAATAAATAGCAATCGCAAAGTTTCCCATTCCTGTGGTAGTATCACCCCATTTTAAATTTTCATCTTCGAATATATTTTTATTATAAGTTTCTTTATAGTATGCTTCTAAATCACCTAACATATCGTTATTAATAAAACTCATCGGCGTGAAAACTTCACCAAACTTTTTTTTTTCTATCACTTTGGGTTTCAAACATTCATTAATTAATTCTAACAATTCCTTAGGATTATCTATTAAACTTTGCAACGACATCTTAAAGTTAATTGAGATATTATATGTATTAGAATTCTTATCAAAATATTTTGAAACTATATTTTTTATAATATTTATTAAATCCTTCTTGTTCCACCAAATCAAACACATATCATCAAACATATTCAATAGTTCAGGATTTTCTTGTATGTCGTTTAACATCTTAACGAAATCCTTATTCGCATTCTTAATCGTTAAGATACAAGTTAATGGTATTACATACGGCAGTACATCTTTGGTAAATGAGATTTTAATCTCCTTTTTCTCAGGTTTTTCTTCTTCATCACCACTATCCGATTTTTCGGATTTATCACTATCATCCCTAACTTTTTCTTTGCCTGATGGTAGTTGTTGTAGTTCATCATCTTCGTCTTTGATTTCAATCGTAGTATTCACATTATTGTCTTTTAATGAACTGGTAAAGGATTTGTTAATCATCTTTTGTGTGGATGTATCAAACTCTACATAGTCATTATCCAAGTTTCGCAATAGAGACTTGAAACTATTAATTGGATCGGATTTCCAAATTTTCATTAATTTAGATACAATTGCATCACTATTTAACTTCTTTTGTTCCATCATATCCACATCAATATTAATTAAGTGGTTTTCAATTAGATACTTGATTTTATCTTCGGTGCTTTTATCATTCTTATATATTGTGTAATTCACACAAGTATTAAGAACCCGACTTATATTTAAATCTACCACAAACCCAAATTTCTTCTGAGAACCTTCGGTCATACATCTATACATTTGTTGTAAAACTTTATCAGATGAAAGGGTATTATTCATTAAAGCGACCACATCACACATATTTAATGTAATGCCTAAGGTCAGCATATTACCCGCCAATAAAATCAAACCTTCTTTGCCTTCCGCTTTTGCAATTTTTTCTTGTTTTGTAATATCTTCCTTAATATCTTTTGCTAAATCTTTATTCTTACGATTAATACATAACACATTATACTTTTTGAGGACATTATCTTCCTTAATTAGTTGTTCTAAACATTTTGAAATCTCATTAATATTATCACTTGGTAGAAACCAAATTTGTGTAAAAGGTGTGCGGGTTTCTTTATCAGAACATATTTTCAAAATCCGTGAAAACATAGATTTATCACCATTTCTGAAATCTACTTCTTTGTTTGAACCCGATATAAAGCGTAAGATGGTTTTAACTTCATTTTCAAATTGAAACTTAGTCTTTTGTTTATTTAGTGCAAACAATACATCAAAACAAAATCCGTACTTACTACCCATAATTTTATCTTTAATTATATCGTATCTTTGACTATCAAACATCGTTGTAATCAAATACAAATCGGGCATATTTTCATAGGGTTTAAACATATCAGTAAGAAATAAACCTTTATTAGTAAAATACTTAATAGTTGCGGTAATACTTGTATCACCATGTTTTTCTTTTAATTTATCAACATTTGACTCATCTACCAAAATGCTTTTACAGATTTGTTCGTCTTCAATATCCCAATACATTTGACATTCTTCGGGTATATTCCATTCACGCAAAGGTTTATTATAAGTTGCGGTTAGATATACTTTAATAGTGTTCTTGGATGAGTAAGAATCTAAAATAGATTTGGATAAATCAGTAGTTCCACTAAAATGGTTTTCATCAAAACCAATAATATCCAATTTCAGATTCTTAATTTTCATAATAGTTTTATCATCAATATATTTTTGTAATAGTTGTTTAGACATAACGAATATATTACTATCACCCAATACCAAACTCTCAATCATTTTAGATCCATCAATATGATGTATTTTGAATGATTCAAACTCTTTAAATTTGTTAAATAAGTCATCCGTAAATTGTGGTGCTGTTTCTGTTGGTGCTGGTGTAATAATCAAAACATTTAATTTTTGTTTGATTTCAAACTGATTGATAATTAAACCACCAAACATATAAGTTTTACCACTTCTACATTTACAACCCCATAGAAAGCATTTATATCCTTCTTCAATAAGATTAGATGTTTTTTGTGTAATAAGTTCTTGATGAAATCTCAAACATAAATTACATTTAGGGGATAAATAGATTTCATCATAATTAATTTTACCAATTTTACTTGCCTTCATATGTTTAAGCATATCCGCTTTAAAGCGTAAGAAACACTTATTCAAATCATTCTTATCCAAAATATTTTGTTCGGTCATATACTTCGTAATATAATTACTTGATTTGTTTGCTTTTTTAACCTTTTCCAACACGGACTTCTTATCGGGGACAAGTAAGCAAATTTTAAAATTAGGATAAATATGTTTATTTGCATCAATCACAGAAATAATATTTTGAACCTCGTAATAAGCAACTGATTTTTGTTTAGTAATATCATCTTTACTTTTAGGATATTTAGAACTGATAAAAGTAAAGGTATCGTCGGCATTATTGAATAAGGATATATCCGAACATCCACTTGAATTACCACTCACAACTTTTTCAGTTAAATAATGTGTAAAGGTCGTGAGTGGTTTTAGATTTCCATTATTCATATTACCAATCATATGCGTAAAATCAGATTTTTGAAAATGATTACAAAATCCAAATTTAATACACACATCCCATAAGCGTTCATATATAAAACCTTTTTCGGATTGATTATTACAAGTATCCAATATACTATCAACACTCTCAAATGTTGTAATATGTTTCATAAATTCTTCAACATTCATATTCTTCATCGTGGCGAAACTCATTTCTTCTGTATTATTCATTAAGGTATAATATCTCTAATATAAACAATTTAAATCAATTTTTTATTTTTTATATTAAAAAAAATAAAAGAATAATTAACTACATTTAAAAATCGGCGTTTTAAATGTGCAAAGGTGTAAAAACATATAAGGATATAATGATATATATAGATAACAAGGAAAGCAATTCCTTGCGCCTTATTTTTACATTAAATATAGCCTTAGTGGCGTATGTCATCGTGCCCGAGCGGTCTAAGGGGACAGACTTAAGATCTGTTGTGCATAAGCACGCGCGGGTTCGAACCCCGTCGATGACATCAGTTTACATTGCTATATTTAAAAAATCTCTAACATATATGTTACATAATCATGTATGCCATAAGCCTCTATATTATCCGATGATATATGATAGTACCATTTAAAAGGTATTATAAGAGCCATATTATTCAATTTAATTGTTGATATTTCGGCCGATGCATCAGGCAATCCATTTACAGTATTCGTTTTAGGATTACATAATGTAACCTCACATGGTTCTTTGGAATATACTAATAAATATTTATATTTGTTACGTTGCCAAGAATCAGTAAATGTAATATTTTTTTTTATAATATTTTGTAAAAACCAATTATATAATAATTCATTCATATCATTGATTTTATCATTTATAACTATTGGTTGTCTTTTATATAATAAATCAAAATCAAAATGAGTTACATTTGTTTGATATATCGAGAATTCATTATCGAATATATAGTATAATGAAGAATATATTATTAATATTATAATTAAAACATATAAATAATCGTACATGTTTTAATATATGATAATAATAATTTTAGCTAAATATAAACATATAAATAATATATTTCATAATTAAGAATGAATGACGCATTGAGGAGTGCAAAGGACTACAACAAGATACGAAAATCAAGAAGAATAGAAGAGGGAAAAAGAAAGCAAAACGAAAGAGCCCTTAAAAAAAAAAAACAGGAAGATGAAAAAGAAGAAAAAAAAAAGGAAAAAGCAGAAAAAAAACAAAAAGATAAAGAAGAAGAAAAAGATAAAGATGAAAACAAACTTACTAGAATCCAATCTGTTGTAAAAATTAAAAATAAAGTACGGTACGGTAATTTTGAAGAAAAATATATAAGTATATATGGTAAAGGAAATGTTAGTGATACAACAAAACTCGGTACGGTATGGCAACAAATACACAAAGTTAGGATAGACGATTTAAATGAAATAGAAGAAGGTGTAATAATAAATAAACTCGAAAAAGCTGGTGCAAAAGTGGAGGAGATCGACGATAATGGAGAAGTTAAAAGAATACTTCCGCCCGATTCTAATATTGACGATGAATCTGCTAACCATATTAAAAATGGCGAAATAACTTATAATAGTAATATTATAATACCATACGATAATGCTTACGACGTATATGATAAATTAAAAGAAAATGAACTAAACGAAAATGTAGAGTTAATAGATAGAATAAACGATTTTGATCAAGGTAATTATATACGCCTAGAACAAACTGAGAAAAATTTACGCTATTACTGTTATTATATTCCTGTTATTATCAAGGCGCGTATAAGATTTGCTAAAATTATGAAATATTATCAAGAAAAAGAAATTTCAGATGAAAAAGAAAGAAAAAGGGGAAAGATAAATGAAGAAAAAAAAGCAAAAATTGCGAAGAAAAATGAAGAAAGAGATGATATCATGAAGGATTTTGATGCTATTGACAAATCTATTAAAGCGAAAGAAGATATACTAGGTGATAGCTCATTATTATCCCTTCCTCTCCCTTTCACAAAATTATCAAAAGCGTATTGTTATATACATCCGATTAATGTAATACTTTATGATAAAACAATTGAGCATGGATTAATATGGAGTAAAAAAAACAACGTAATAAATAATGATGATTATGTTGATGTAAATAACTTTTTTATTAAAAAAAATGATAATGATTCACCAAATACATTTAAAGATAGTTTTAACGAAGAATATAAAAAAAGTGCAAATAAAGACATAATAGATTTGTCAAAATATAAAAAAATTGTTAAGATAATAAGAACCCATGATTTTTCGCAAGGAAATTTATACTATAAATATGAAGACGATAACTCTACCTATGTATGTGAACCTACAAAATTTGATTACAAATACAAGCAGAGGTCATTTGATAAAGAAGCCTATTTTAAGCGACATCAAATTAGTGATGATTTAAAAATAGATAAGGCAAAAATAAGGGCATTACAAGAAAGTTTAGATGATAAAATTTTTGGGATAATAGACTTAGCAGAGAAAAATATAAACTATAATAAAGAAAATACATATAAAAGGCAATTTGAATCTGATAATATTACAAGTAAAAACGCTAACACACTGGCGTATTACATTTCCTATGTATATTTTTGTTGTGTTACATATGTTTTAGACACTTTATTCGGGGTTGTAAAGTCGTTGTTTGGTTCCAAGTGGAATAATGTAATGACGGGATTTGTAATATTAATATTTATTATCATATTAATTATGGTTGGAATTAGTGCGGGGGGGGAAGAGAAAAACGAAGGTCCGAATAAAAAACCAAAAGAAGAAAATAAAGACTTTTTTGCAGTTATAAAATCTATACCTGCTGATATGACTAATATGTATAATAGTGCAATAAAAATATCAACTGACGTAGGTAATATGATGTCAAATAGTAGACGTACCGTAAATGATATAACAGACGCAATAACAGGCGATGATAATTCCGAAGATATCAATAGGCCTTCACTTGATGATGGTAGAGGTGGTGATAATTTCATACATTTTGGTAGCGGCGGTGCCAGCGTTGATAGTAAATATTCAATGAAGGCACAGCAAATTGTTCCTATTATTAATAATATTAATTATAATAAACAAACTCAATTAGAAACGATCAATGATACCATAACGCTTGGTGTGAAAGATATTTCAGTTAATGCTGGTGAGGCGCAAATGTATGTGCCTGATTGTACATCTAATAATTATTTTGATGATGAATGTAAATTAAAAGAGCATGTTCTTGACAGTAAAGTAGAAATAGTTAAAGAATCGGATTATGAACAAATTGAAATTAATGATAAAACTAAATAATCTAATATACTTTTAAGTAAGAGCTAATAAATGAGCGAAGTGGATAAATGTAAAGATGTCCCAATTACAGGACAAACTAAAAAAGAAGATATTGATAGCCAAGGAAATTTATTAGAATATAACTATATAACAAAATCTTGTACAATTGGTGAAAAACATTTGGGAAATAATCTAAAAGTTGTTGATAACAAATTAGAATATAAAAATAAGTTTTACAAAAGTCTTCCAAAAAAAGCACATTGTAATATGTATGGTATTGAAAAATGGCAGGACTGGTTTACTATACCATATTACTTCATAAATAATAAATATCAACAAGCGACAAATGAAGAAAATAAAAAGTGTTCTTATTCTGTTTCAACGTGCTATAAATATTGTGGGGATGAATATGTAGTAAAAAAAAATATAGATAAATGTGAAAGTATTAATACATTTGAAAGAGGAATTTATAAAGAAATATTAATGTTTGATCCTTTTGCTATAATATGCATAATATGCACTAAACACGACAATGGAACCACTAAAAAATATAAGGAACTGGAATTAGAAGGAAGCTATGAATACAATTTGGAAAATTTTATACTTCCTGATAATATTAAACCTTATATTCAACGAAATGGACAACCCACGCCTTCTGAGAAAAAAGAAGCATACGAAAGTATAGAAGGAGATGTAAAAACGGCACATGATTTAATAGTAAAATATATTAGTGATATAGTGTCTAACGAAGAACGTAATGATATATCAATAAGAAACAAAATAGTTAATGATGTCAACCGTTTCTATGATTTATTTGATTCTCGTGATAAATATTATATAGAATATTTAAAAAAAATAAAAGCAACGGACAGTCCCGGTTTTGGCAATTACCAAGGTGCTAGATTTGCTTACGAATTGGCACAAAATTTTAAAAAGAGTAATGCTACTGATGCTACTTACGGTGTAACTATCACACACGCAGACCCAGATGTGATAAAATATATTAGATTCTTGCTTATTTATTGTTGCAATTTGTGTTTTAGCGATAAGTATTTACTAAGAGAAAGATTGGAAAATTTTACAATAATAACATCGTATGAAAAGCTACAAGAAAAAGACGATAAGGGTGATATACTATCTGGTAAATACGAACCAATATCAGAAGAGGAGGGGCCCCCGCCGCAGGGTGACAAAGAATCTCCTACCACAAATACATTCAATATAAATAAAGAGGAAATAACAGTATTTGAAGAATATAGCTATGTATTTAAATATTTCAAAAATTTATCAATTTTGGGACCATTTTTATTATTATTAATAATGATTATATTTTTAGGTTATTTCATATTAGATAGACTTTTATTGTTAGGAAGATTTCTAACTATATTTAATTATATATATTTATATATCATTAATTTGCTAATGAATCTAATGTATTATACAGCAACAGGTATAATTAGGATATTAGGGGCTTTAATAATTAACCCAATATATATGTTTAGTCTTAAAATACCAGTTGTAATAATAACGATATTAAGTATGTTTGTAGCATTATTAGTTATTTCATCAATACCTGGTCTAGATTTCGTAAAGGATTTAGCATTTATGATATTAGATTTTGTATATATTTTAATTGTTCAATTAGTAATGCTTTTTATTAAATTAATAGTTATTATAGCATCTAACATTATGTTTTCAGTACCAGCGACAATATTTATAGTATATACAATGTATAAATTAACATATGAACAAATTGGCATTATAACAAGTCCTCATTTGGATTATGACCCATTTATAAAAAATATAATTTTGATATATTTTATAAAAATGAGAAATGAATATTATATAAACTTTATCAATAATCATATTAAACTTATTGAAGCAGTATAATTAAAAAAAACAAACAATTAAGCTACTCGCAACACCCTGACTTGCAAGAATTCTCTTGCAAGATATAACTGTAATAACAATCAACATAGTTATTTTCCGAATCTTCTTTGCTCATTCCTTTAATACTATTCCAGACATCCCATTTTGAGCATTCTTTAATATAAATCATCCACGGTCTCTCCTTATTACAATCACCTACTGTTGCTTGTTTATAGTATTTATAAAATTCCAATTTAACTGAATCAGGCAAATTGTAATCATCCAGATTTATTTTTTCGAGTTCTTTCAATACTTCGTCAAAAGATAACCTATTTGTCATTTTTAAATATTTATATATATATTGTTCTTATATAATGTTATTTAAGAATTATGTGTATATATATTATGAAGTAGATAATGATTATAGACGAATATCTTGATTATTCAAAAAAATACAAGGAAAAATATGGTGAAAATTGTGTTATTTTGATGCAAGTAG
>Ga0209223_10005506_pt1 | contig 11115 bp, 8 predicted proteins | sample COG_06_FD_184750 | JGI IMG/M metagenome (GOLD analysis project Ga0209223, IMG submission 184750) | Pelagic Microbial community sample from North Sea - COGITO 998_met_06 (SPAdes) (version 2) | ecosystem: Environmental > Aquatic > Marine > Neritic zone/Coastal water | place: Helgoland, sampling...
TTTGAACTTCCTTCCGCATACTCAGAGAAATATAAATTTACCAGTGCTGCTAAACATGAACCATCATCAGTATTTGCTGATGCATCATAATTTCCAGCAGCAGGATCAGTACAACCAAGTACTACAGCTACACAAGATCCATCATCAGTATTTGCTAATGGATTGTAGTTAAATGCTAATGAATCTGTACATCCTAAAATTGTATTAAAGAAAGTACATGTGCCATCATCAGTATTGGCAGTAGCATCATAATTACTTGCAGTAGCATCTGTACAACCAAGCAAAACTGCTACACAAGAACCATCATCAGTATTTGCTAATGGATCATAATTAAAAGCTGTTGAATCTGTACATCCTAAAACAGAATATGTACATGAACCATCATCTATAGTTGCTGCTGCATCATAATTATTTGCAGTAGTATCCATACACCCATAAGTAATAGAAGTACATGTAGTAAAGAATCCTAAATCTGACCAATAATCCTGTGGATAAACAATCCATTCTGAGTTTACCGCATCAGTACCTGCTGAAGCAACCCAATCATCATTTCCTTGTGTAACATCACATTTTCTAACTAATGTATGATCTTTTGTAGCATCTGCAACTCCAGCAACACTCCATCCTGAACCTGGATCGCCATTCCAATCTCCAATAAAATCAACAATAACATAACCACCTGTTGCAGGATCCATTGGTGAACCAGGATTAGAACCATATACTAACGCTAATCCATCATCTCCATTACTTAAATAAGTATAAGTATGATCTGAAACTCCAGAAATTGCAACATCAGAATAAGGATGTCCAACGATATATACATCATTAGGTAAAATTACTGCTCCTGAAGGGAAATCATTCCAGTACTCATAAACTCCAGGAGTTGTAGGAGCATTACTTACTGTAGGAAATGCATAATGTGCTAGATCAACAGTATCAGAAGTTGGGTTGTAAATCTCAAAATATTTATTACTTGAACTGCCTTCTGCATATTCAGAGAAAAATAAATCAACCATTGGAGGGATAGGATAGGTACAACTACCATCATCTATGGAAGCAGTAGCATCATAATTAATTGCAGTACTATCAATACAACCAAGATTACTTGAGAATGTACAAGTACCGTCATCAATATTTGCATTTACATCATAATTAATCGCCAATGTATCCATACATCCATACACAATCGGTGGGCAATCAGCCATAGGATGCGCATAAATAGTAGTTGTTCCAATACCAAGACCTACAGTACAACTATTACATGCTGGGGTTACACTTGGGATTGCAGCAGTCCAATTTGTATCCACATTAATATCTGATGAAGGATCACATACAACAATTGAATAACCATCTCCATCTCCTATACCACTGGCCCAACTATCATCATAATCAAGATCAACCACAATTCCATCTTGTGTATTTAAAATAGTGATTTGTTCTCCAGAGGTAGATAAATATCCGGTTGACCATTCAAAAGTAGGTGCAAAACCAAAGAATGTTTCAAATCCACATCCTGCTGGATACGTATTACAAGGAGAAGAACCTGTAAATGCATCTTTAGCTAAAATCGCATATTCTCCTGCTAGTAGATCATACTCAGGAAATACAAATGAAATAGCATCATCTATTCTTAATCCACCAAGTGCAATTGTATTTACAGAGTTATTATACAGTTCAATATAATCTAAGTTGTCATAATTTCCTGGATCATTATACATAAGTTCAGTAATAGTTAATCCCGATGATAAGTCAGTATTATTAAAGACTACTATCAAGGTATCATTTGTCATCACATTTGTTGCAGAGTCAACTAAACCAGTTACATATACATCAGTATATTGACCTATAACTAAAGGTGTAGATAAACTTAATGTAATTGTATCTCCATTAGCATTTACACTAGCAGAAGAGACTGCAACACCTGAATAATTTGAAACATCTGATCCATTAGTAACTGATTCAGAAGTTGTTAAAACAAGTGTACTATCATTAGCAGCATCAAGAGAGGTAACAGTAGGAGGTGTTAAATCACCAACATCTAAGAAAACTCTAAAATTATCAAATGCACCAAAATCAGTTCCTCCATTTTGCTTTGCTGCAACTCTTAATCTTACATAAGTTACTCCTGCTGGAGCTGTAAATTCTTCAGTTGTCCAAGCATCAGTATTTGAATAATTTGTAGTAGTTAATCCACTCCAAACAGTATCATTATCCCATGCTATTTCCCAACCAATATAGTCGGTTCCATCAAAACCATCAGTATAATAATCGAAAGCAACTTTTATTGGAAAAGTCCCTCCCCCAGGTAAAGTTACTGGATCAAAAGTTAAAGTATGCCAGTTTGTTCCAGGATCAGCAGGCCAAGTGCCTGATAATGTAGAAGTATAAGGATTATTAATATCCTGCATACCATAGTAATGAGTTCCTTCCGAAGCAGAAGAAATATTACCAAAAAAGGGAGCTACAACATCACCATGATTGTATATTTGAGGAGTTGAAGTTGTAGAAACATAAGTATTTCCACAAATTCCCCAAATATCAGTTGGAGGGGAATAAACTGTGTAAGGATTTGGAAACTCGGAATAGTTCCATGTTCCAGAACCTTCAAAGCTTTGAGCAACAATGTTAGCTTGTGAAAAAGCACCTACACTAAAGATTGTACCCACCATCAAAAGTAAAAAGGATTTGTAAATATTTTTCATAATAAAAATAAGATTGATTAATAAGGCTCCAAATATAGGCCTCAATTCTAAATTTCTATAAAAATTGATATTAAGGTTATGAAAAGATTATTAAGAAATAATTAACAACACTATAAGAATGAAAGATGGAGTTTTAAACAAAAATAAAACTGATAATAATTAACACTAAGAAATAAGATAAAAACTTTTAAGTTTGTAACTTATAAAAATTAAAAAAACAATAAGATGGCAGTAGAATTTACAGATGCAAATTTTAAAGAATTAGTTTTAGACTCAGGAAAACCAGTATTAGTTGACTTTTGGGCAACTTGGTGCGGCCCATGTAGAGCAATTGCTCCAGTGATAGAGGAATTGCATACAGAACTTGATGGAAAAGCAGTAATTGGAAAAGTAAATGTTGATGAAAACTCAGATACTCCAGTTACTTACGGAGTAAGAAATATCCCTACTTTATTAGTATTTAAAAATGGAGAGGTAGTTGATAAAGTTGTAGGTAATCAACCGAAAGCAAAATTACTTGAGATTCTTGAATCTCATATGTAAGATTAAAGCAAACTAATGAAAGGGCTTAATAGCCCTTTTTTTATTTATGAAAAACCTAGAACACATAAATCTTCCATTTAATATTGAACTATTTGCAAAGCAAGTAGTTGAGGGGTTTATTACTGGGAAACATCAAAGTCCTTATCACGGTTTCTCAGTAGAATTTGCTGAGCATAGATTGTATAATACAGGAGAAAGCACCAAACATATTGACTGGAAACTATACGGAAGAACTGATAAGTTATTCAATAAAAGATACCAAGAAGAAACGAACTTAAGGTGCCAATTAGTTATTGATGCATCATCATCAATGTATTACCCTAATTTTGAAAAACCTACCTTAGAAAAACCTAATAAATTACTATTTTCAGTGTATGCTTCTGCAGTAATGATGAATCTTTTAAAAAAACAAAGAGATGCAGTTGGGCTTAGTGTTTTTACTGATAAATTAGATGTGCATACTCCAAACAAAACAACCCAAAGGCATCATAGGGTAATATATCATGAGTTAGAAAATTTATTAAAAGTAGATGCTAAAGCAAGCATTAAAAAAACAGCTTCTATTGATGCTTTGCATCAAATATCTGAAATGGTTCATAAACGATCATTAGTTATGATTTTTACTGACTTTATTTCTAACGATAAGACTTTAGACGAACAATTTGAAGCATATAAACACTTAAAACACAATAAACATGAGGTTATTTTATTTTATTTAAGTGAACCTACCACTGAAATTAACTTAGAATTTGACAATAAACCTTATAAGTTTATAGATATTGAGAGTGGTGAGGAAATGAAATTAAGTCCTCATTTATATGCGGAAAGCTTTAAAAATCAGTCTCAAAATCACCTTAAGGAATTGAAATTAAAATGCTTGCAATACAAAATTGACTTAGTTGAAGTTGATATAAATAAAGGGTTTGATACTATCTTAAATTCTTATTTGCTTAAAAGACAAAAAATGTTTTGAGGTTTGTAAAAACAATTTATATTTGCAGCACTTTTTAAAGTACGGTCTGGTAGTTCAGCTGGTTAGAATACATGCCTGTCACGCATGGGGTCGCGGGTTCGAGTCCCGTCCAGACCGCCAAATAAATAGATAAACCTCTGTTTTTCAGAGGTTTTTTTATTTACCGTTGTCGAAATCGTTGTCGAAATAAATCTTAATATTTTTTTTAGTAATTTTGGTTTTATGCTGAAAAATAATAGAAACCCCTATGACATCTGTTTAAAGTCTTTATTAAGTAAATTAGATAATCAAACTAAAAATCACTCTAAAGTAAAGCCCTCCGAGAAAAAAGAATTCATAAAATCATACAGAGTTATCATTATGAAAGCTTATGAAAAGTTAAAAGAGGATTGTGGTTTTAAAGAATTTCTTAAAAGTGGAGATGAGATAACCATTATTGAAGACTCTTACACTGACAACACTTTCTTTCTTTTAATGATGTATCAATTACTCTCTGAACCACCTTATGTGATTTGCAATATTTTAGATTATCATTTTCAATCTACATCTAGAGAATCAGATTTCGTAAATAGAATTGAATATTTTGTTTTTAGACTGCTTAATCAAAATAGTGATTTTTTTGACATTATGGAGAATAGTACAAGTGTTTCCAGATGGATTAGCAAAAAGAGAGAAAACTATCCATACACTACTGCCTCAGATATTATTAAAGATAATAGCAATACTTTTTTGCAGTTTATTACTGATATAGATATTATTGCTCTACATCTTGAAAGACACTTTGGAGTAAATAAAAAACATTTTATTAATATATCAAATTCTCCAATAGATTTTAAAAAGGTAGTTTTCTTTGGGCGGAAAAACTCATTTATATACCTCTTTAAAGATAAAAAGTTATATGCTAAAGGAACTCGAAAGAAAACTATTGCATTATGGATATCTAAATATTTTATACATAAAAATAAAAAAAACTACAAAACCAAACTTTCATATACAACCTGTGAAGGTGTTTTGACAAAGAACGGAAAGGCACCTGCGCCAAAAAACAGAATTCAACCAATACCCACTGAATAATACCCACTTAAATATAGGTCATTTTCATTAGTTATATAATGAAATACTGGTCTTTAATAATAGAAATTCTATCTAAAAAAAATGGTCATTCTTAAAAATGACCATTTGTTATTTAATTATTTTATACAGTTTTTTTTGATGTTTGACATCAGTATTAATCCTTTAAAAATAATTAAATGGGAAATGAAAAAGACAGTCAGATATTCAACCTGAAAGTAAGTGAGTTAAAAGAACTCATAAATGTAGTATTAGAAGATAACCTTAAAAAACTCCCTATTAAGGAGACTAGAGAAATCTTAACTAAAAAACTACTGACACTAAAGGAGATCACACAAATCTTCAAAATTACAAAGCAAACTGCTTACAAGTGGATTAAATGTGATGTACTTCCAAAGCCTATGAAGGTTGGCGGAAGAGTCTATTTTAAAAAATCACAAATAGACGAAATTATTAACCAAAACAGTTTAGAAAATGAAAAGTAAAAATAAGAATGTATCGTTTTTTAGCAATGTGAAATCACAATTTAACATAAAAACTACTTTGGAGTTAATTTTTAATGATATTCAAAGTGGAAGATGGAAAACAGAAATTGAGCAAATGCGTTTTGCAAAACACAATGAGAAGGATGAAATGTATTCTGAATTAAAAAAAAACCTAAACTGCTTTACCACATCATTAACTTATAAGGATAAAAGAGATAAAAATTTAGTTTTAGAGTATAATGGGATAATGTCTCTTGATTATGATGGATTACCGAGAGGGGAAATTGATGATATCAGAAATAGTATTAACGCAGACCACAATACCTTTTGCTGCTTCCTTAGTCCTAGTGGCTTAGGTTTCAAGATTTTTGTTAAAATAGATTCTAATAGTGATAATCATAAAATAGCATTTAATCAAGTTAGCGACTATTATGATGAGTTATTAAAAATTGATTCTGATAAGTCTTGTAAAGACAAGGGGAGATTATGTTTTGTTTCTTATGATAATAATTTATTCCTTAACAAGAACTCAATTACATTTAAGGTAAGAAATAAGATTCTAGAAATCAAAAAAGTAAATCAAAAAATTAGTAGAGAGGGAAAGATAGCGATAGGAGGAAGAAATACACACCTAACAAGTATGGCTGGCTCTATGAACAGAAAAGGGTTGTCATACGATTCATTGTTAGCAGCACTTATGATAGAGAATCAACAGAAATTCACCGAACCATTGCCTGAATATGAGGTGATTTCAATTTGTAAAAGCATTACAAGTTATGAATCTGAAGAACCTCTAACTCCAAAATTTAAACAAGAAAAACCAATTGAAGATAGTTTCTATAATTCTTTACCAGAAAGCATACTAACAGACTTTATTGATATTATTACACCTCATTCTGAATCAAGTAAAATGGGATTAGCATTTTCATTCTTAACATCTCTTGGGAATATTATAGGAAGAAAAATATACCACAAAGTAGAATCAGATAAGCATTACAGTAATCTTTTTATGTGTTTAGTTGGTGGCACTTCAACTGGCAGAAAAGGAACTTCATGGGGAAGAGTTAAAAGTTTTTTCAAATTAGTTGATTCTGATTGGGTAAGCCAAAACATAAAGGGAGGCTTATACAATGGTGTTGGACTTATACACAGTGTTAGGGATGAAAAAAAAGAATATAGCAAGAAAGAAAAGGTAGAAGTTATTGTTGATACTGGAGTGATTGATAAAAGATTATTAGCAGTTCAAACAGAGTTTGTAACGGTTTTAAATCTTTCCAAAGGTGACTCAAATATTATTTCATCAGTATTACGAGATGCTTGGGATGGAGGAACACTTACTACTCTCATAAAAAATAGTCGAGATATAGCAACTAATCCTCACATTAGTATAATTGGACACATTACTCCTACTGAGTTAAATCAAAGTATTTCAAAATCTGATTTATCAAATGGTTTTGCAAATAGATTTTTGTGGGTTTTTGTTGAAATGACTAAAGAGTTGCCTTTTGGAGGTGATTTAGATGATTCAGAATTAATCCCAATTGCTGAAAAAGTAAAAGACATTATTAAATGGGTGAACTCAAAAAATGAAATTAAAATGATATGGGATGAGGAAGCAAAAGGGGCTTGGATTGAGTGTTATAGTGATTTAGTAAAAGATTTTGATGGAGTTCTAGGAACTGTAACAAGTAGAGCAGCACCGCAAGTCCTTAGGCTTACAATTCTATTTGCTATAATGGATAAAAATAAAATTATGTCAAAAAAGCATCTTGAATCTGCATTAATACTTTGGAGGTATTCTTTGCAATCAGCAGACTATATTTTTGGGAATAATATGAATGGAAAGATTCAAAATAAAATATTAGTTGAGTTAGAGAATAAAAAAGTCTCGTTAACAAAAACTGAAATCCATAAATTGTTTAATAACCATATACCAAAAGGAGATATTGACACCTCTCTATCATACTTATTGCAAATTGGTAAGATTTCTAAACGGAAAGAACAAACAAATGGAAAGCCAAAAACTATTTATTATTTGAATGAAGATTATGCGAAAAAAGAGAATTAAGTAGCAATCAGAGTAAATTCTCAAAATTCTCAAGATTTATCTAAATAAATGTTAAGAGCATTTGTAACAATCTATTTTGGTGTATTTACCGTTAGAGTAAAATTAAGTTAAATGAAGTCTATTTAGTTTAATGCACATCTAAATCACTTTAATATGGATAAATGTTGAACTATTTTTGAAGAAAAAAATATTAGTTATGATATATGAAGAAAGAATCGACCCCTACTCTGGCGAGTTATTTCACCCTAAAAGATACAATCAAAAGTTCGCTAACAGGAAAAATCAAATTGCATTTAACAATACTAAAGCAAGAGAAATTAGAGAAGTTAAGAAGCCCATAGACACAGTACTTGAATCAAATAGGAAGATATTATTACGATTAATGGAAAACAAGAAAACTTCAATCACAAAGTCTAAAGAGTTCTTACTCGGAAGTGGTTTTAACTTCAATTATTTTAATTGTAGTTTTACTAAAGACGGCAAACACTATCAATGTGTTTATCAATTTGCAATAAGAAAACAAGGGGATGGAAATTTTATAATTCAGAAAATTTAGTTATGGAAAAACTTATGGAAATCGGAAACCCGAACATACCCTCTTTAGAGAATTTACCAAGTTCTGAAAACAATAATATGTACCTACTAATAGCAACAATTGTTGTTATAGGTTTAGTAATTTATCAACAACAGAAATCCAATCAATATAAAAAACAACACTTATTTCACTAGATTACGTTAAGCTTTAAAACTAAAATTTGCACCACTTTTTGCACCGCTAACCAATCTACTAAAACAAACTTAAGAAATTTATTCGATTATCTGAGTAATCTCTTATTTTATAAAATAATATTATTTTATAACTATTCTTTTTTCTACTGTTCCATCATCATAGGTGTAAAAGAGAACTTTATTCTTAGTGCCTTTTGTTTCTCTTCCTAAAAGGTCTGTTACTTTTAGAAGTTCTTTGTTTGTAGTATGTTCTTCAATTCCAACAGAATTAACAACACTAAAAGAAATTATATCATTATCATCAGGCACAATGCCAGCTGTACAAGGTGGTTCGCCACCTCCAGAAGACAAAGTTAAATCGAAAAGATAAGTTCCAGCTAATAGTGGATTTAACTTAAAAGTATCAGTAGTATTACAAATCGCAGCTGCAATTCCTATGCAATGTTGTGTCGAAGCTAATATATTATTACCTACAATATTGAATGACTTAAAATCTAAAGGACAGCCAGAAGAAGTAAATAAAAGTTCAGCATAAATATAAACTGTATCAGTATTATTTGGATTTGCAGGTGCAACAATCAAAGAAGAAATAGAACCTAGCATTTGTGTAAACCCAATCATTGGGAAAAAAAGTAATATAAGTAGTAGTTTTTTGATTTGTTTGTTTTAAAAATTAAATTCGATTGCTTACGCAATAATTTTAAATTGATAAATGGATAAATTGTTAAAAAGCCCGAACAGCCCTAACAAGGTAGTTGATGTCCTTAAGGTTGCCGTCCTGGTCCCCATTGTAGAAACCCTGGCCCCACGCACTGCCGTCATCGTTCTCAGTAGAACTCCAATAGGTGAAATTAGCAAAACCACCAATTGCGGCCTTATTTAAATACATTTCATTTAATTCATCTTTTGAAGGTAAGAACCAATCACTGTATCCGCCAAGAGTTAGATTCGCACAAATATCTGCAGCAGTAGGACTCCCGTTAGAAGAAGTACAATTAGCATTTATAATATCAATAGTATTTTGATTTCCTGTTCCAATAGCTGTTCCACCTGCTCCTGTAATATTAGTTCCATAACAACCCCAATGGGCTCCAGAAGATTGATCTGTAGGGGCTGAAATTAATCCCCCTCCATTTCCATCTAACCAAAAGATAATTCCTCCCTGATGAGTATCTCCAATTGCTAAAGGATAAACACAAGAACCATCATCTGTATTTGCTAATGGGTCATAGTTGAATGCTGTAGGATCTGTACAACCAAGTACAACTGCAATACAAGAACCATCATCTGTATTAGCTAATGGGTCATAGTTGAATGCTGTAGGATCTGTACAACCAAGTACAACTGCAATACAAGAACCATCATCTGTATTTGCTAATGGGTCATAGTTTAATGCTGTAGGATCTGTACAACCAAGTACAACTGCAATACAAGAACCATCATCTGTATTTGCTAATGGGTCATAGTTGAATGCTGTAGGATCTGTACAACCATTTACAACTGCTATACAAGAACCATCATCTGTATTTGCTAATGGGTCATAGTTTAATGCTGTAGGATCTGTACAACCATATATAATACAAGAACCATCATCTGTATTTGCTAATGGGTCATAGTTGAATGCTGTAGGATCTGTACAACCATTTACAACTGCAATACAAGAACCATCATCTGTATTTGCTGAAACATTATAGTTAAAGGCTGTAATATCTGTACATCCTTGCACAATCAAAGAATTTATTAAACTTAAACCAGGAATAACAATTGAATTACCACTACTTATAAATAAAGTATCTCCTGAAATAGCTAGGTTTTGTAATTCGTTATTGGCGTCTAAGTCATAATCGCTAGAAATGTGTGTTTGAATTTCTTGAGCATTTATAATGATATCTGAAGTATTAGTTGAAATACCTGAAGTATTTGTTGCTATGCCTGTAGCATTAGTTGAAATACCTGTAGCATTAGTTGCTCCTGTTGAAGCATTAGCTGCTATATCTGTAGAATTAGTTGTAATATCTGCAGCATTAGTTGAAATACCTGTAGCATTAGTTGCAATATTTGTATTGGCCGTTGATATATCTGAAGCATTAGTTGAAATATCTATAGCATTAGTTGCAATATTTGTATTGGCCGTTGATATATCTGAAGCATTAGTTGAAATATCTATAGAATTAGTTGCAATATTTGTATTAGCCGTTGATATATCTGAAGCATTAGTTGAAATACCTGAAGTATTTGTTGCTATGTCAGAAGTATTTGTTGCTATGTCTGAAGTATTTGTTGCTCCTGTTGAAGTATTAGTTGAAATATCTATAGAATTAGTTGCAATATCTGAAGCATTAGTTGAAATATCTATAGCATTAGTTGCAATATTTGTATTGGCCGTTGATATATCTGAAGCATTAGTTGCAATATCTGCAGCTACTGCATTAATAGCAAGTTCTAAATCATTTATTCTGTTATTTGATTCCAAAGACAAAGGTTGCGGAAGATAAGTCAAAGCTTGTCTGTCTAAGCTTTCATAACTCCCTCCACTTGCAGTAA
>Ga0209223_10005514_pt1 | contig 11102 bp, 9 predicted proteins | sample COG_06_FD_184750 | JGI IMG/M metagenome (GOLD analysis project Ga0209223, IMG submission 184750) | Pelagic Microbial community sample from North Sea - COGITO 998_met_06 (SPAdes) (version 2) | ecosystem: Environmental > Aquatic > Marine > Neritic zone/Coastal water | place: Helgoland, sampling...
CAGTCGGAGTAAGAGCACAGGCTATTTCTCAAGAAGGAAAATTACAAATGGATTTTAATGTAATGCGTAAGGGAAGACAAATTCATGTACTCAATGCTCCTAGTCCAGGAGCTACGGCTTCTTTGGCTATTGCATCACATATTATAAATAATTACTTAGTAGAAAACTAATGGAAAAAAGAATCATACCCATATCCCTCCCAGTAACAGGAGATGATGAATGGCAAGCGCTTAAAGAGCCTTTAGAAACAGGCTGGTTGACTGCTGGACCTAAAGTCCGAGCTTTTGAAGATGCTTTTGCGGAAAGACATCGGGTTAAATATGCTGTTGCAGTAACAAGCGCAACTACAGCACTGCATCTTGCTCTTATTGCACTGGATATTAAGCCCGGAGATGAAGTAATTGTTCCTGCCTTTACATGGGTTTCAACTGCAAACGTAGTTTTATATCAAGGTGCTGAAGTTGTTTTCTGTGATATTGATCCAAATACCTTTAATCTTGATCCAAAAAAATTAAAAGAAAAAATTACACCAAAAACCAAAGCCATAATGGTGGTTCATCTCTTTGGATTGTGTGCACCTATGGATGAAATTAAAACCATAGCAGGAGATATTCCTTTGATTGAAGATGGGGCTTGTGCTGCAGGATCAGCTTACAAAGAAGTTCCAGCTGGTGGCTTAGGCCTTATGGGGTGCTTTTCTTTTCATCCAAGAAAATCGATCACAACGGGTGAGGGTGGAATGATTACAACCAATGATGACGCCCTTGGAGAAAAGTTACAAATTTTAAGAAATCATGGGGCTTCTATTTCCGAAGAGCAACGTCATCACGGGGCTAAACCCTATATTTTACCGGATTTTAATGTGTTGGGGTATAATTACCGAATGACCGATTTACAGGGTGCTATAGGTTTAGTTCAATTGAAAAAACTAGATCAATTTATTGATGAACGCGCGAGATGTGCTAACTACTACAAAAAAGAATTAGTTTCTATTTCTTGGCTTTCGCTTCCAAATTTTTTTGATCACTATAAACATGGTTGGCAAAGTTTTGTGTTACTCATTGACGAAGAGAAAGCACCCTGTTCACGTAATGAAATTATGGAACGTTTGCAAGAGGCGGGAATCTCTACAAGACCTGGAACACATGCGGTTCATATGCTAGGATTTTATAAGGATAAATATAGTATACAACCACATGATTATCCTGGAGCTCAGATTGCAAACGATAAATCCATTTCGATTCCTTTACATAATCGAATGGTTCAAGAAGATTTCGAATATATTGTTCATTCAATAAAAAATATATCCTAAATGTGTGGAATCCTAGGGATATATAATTTAGATGGCTCAGCAGTTAATTCAAATTTAATTGCGGGAATGGGAGATCAAATCACGCATAGAGGCCCTGATGGTGAGGGAACCTTTGTGAAGGATAACATAGCTTTTGTTCATAAACGTTTGGCAATATTAGATCCATCGAATAATGGGCAACAGCCCATGTATTCAAAAGATGGTAAATGGATTGTTGTTTTTAATGGTTGTATCTTTAACTTTAAAGAATTACGACAAGAATTAATAGAAAGGGGTTGCACATTCAAATCTGAAACAGATACGGAAGTTATCTGCGAAGGGCTTGCTGTTTACGGCACCTCGTTTTTTGAGCGTTTTAACGGTATGTTTGCCATTGGTGCTTGGAATACAGAAGAAAAAAAATTACACATCAGTCGTGACCGCTATGGGATTAAACCTCTTTACTATTGGTTTAACGAAAAGACTTTTGTTTTTGCTTCAGAGATAAAAGCAATCATTAAACATCCAGATTACAAAATGGGTGTTGATTTGGATGCACTGAATGAATATTTCACCTTTCAAAACATTTTTTCCTACAATACCCTGTTTAAGGGAGTCAATATGCTTCCACCTGCAAATACAATTGTGATTGATAAATCAACAACTTCGATAAAACACTGTTCTTGGTGGGATTATGATTTTTCAAAAACAGATGATACACTTAGTTTTGCTGATGCCAAAAAACAAACAAAAGAACTATTTGAACAAGCCGTAAAACGACAAATGGTTGCTGATGTTCCTGTAGGAGCTTACCTTTCGGGCGGTATAGACTCTGGTTCAATAGCCTCGATTGCTTCAAAACAAGTCGATCGCTTGGCAACCTTTACTTGTGGATTTGACATGAACGAGGTAACTGGGAGAGAGTCAAATTTTGACGAACGCCGTGATGCTGAACTGATGGCAAACCATTTAAAGACAGAGCAATTTGAACAAGTAATGAATGCTGGAGATATTCGCTGGTCATTACCCAAATTGGTTTATCATCTCGAAGATCTTAGAGTAGGAATGTCGTATCCTAATTATTACATCTCACGTCTAGCTTCTAAATTTGTGAAAGTCTGCTTACAAGGTACGGGAGGTGATGAGTTATTTGGTGGCTACCCATGGCGCTACTATAAAGTTTTTGATTCCTTAAGTCAAGAAGACTTTTTTGACCAGTATTATGATTTCTGGCAACGCTTAGTTCCTTTGGAAGAAAAATCAGAATTGTTTTGCAAAGAAGTACTTGATAAAATTGATTTGAATGCTCCAAGAGAAGTTTTTGAACGGGTTTTTAAATTTAACGACAAACTCAAATATGAAACTCCACAAGACCACATTAATAATTCATTATATTTTGAAATCAAAACCTTTTTACCGGGTCTGTTTTTAGTAGGCGATAAGCTAGCAATGGCGCATGGATTAGAGGAGCGTTTCCCGTTTATGGACAACGACTTAGTTGATTTTGCCATGCAGGTACCGGTAGAATACAAACTAGGGGATTTGTCGAACGAGATTAACAAAATTGATGAAAATCTAGAGGGAAATAAAAAAGCATACCGGGATCATAACGATGGGAAAAATGTATTGAGAAAAGCAATGCAAGATTATATTCCAGAACAGATACTTAATCGTAAAAAGCAAGGTTTTTCTGCCCCCGATGAAAGTTGGTATCGAGGAGAAAATGCAGCATACATTAAGGAAATTTTACTGCACTCAGACACCCTTTGTACAGAATTTATAAATAAAAAATACATAATAAAAATAGTGAATGAACATTTAAATAAAGGAAAAAATCATCGTTTATTGATCTGGTCTTTTCTCAATTTTGAATGGTGGTGTCGAATTTTTTTAAAGAAAATGTAATGAAAGTTTATAAAAAATCAATTCACTCTGATAGTGTTAAGTCTTTTTTTAAAGAATGTGAAAACGATTTGATTTACTACACCCCAAAATATCTTATTTTCCTCAAAGATTTGATGTTAGATGTCGAGGTATACTACTTTTGTTTAGTTAATGCTGATGATAAAATAATAGCACTAATGCCTCTAGTCAGTAAGAGTATAAAAGGAATGGGAACAATAATAAATTCCCTTCCTTTTTATGGAAGTCATGGAGGTGTAATTTTTTTAAATAACATAGAAAATAAGCCTCAAATTCAAAAAAGAATAATTCAAGAATTATTACGTGACGTTAAACACGAAAATGTCTTGTCGATAACATTAATAGAAAACCCTTTTGAACTTTTTGATGATGATATAATGAGAACATTAGGTTTTGAGGTAATTGATCTTCGATTGGGTCAATTTAAAAGAATTGCATCTTGTTCATCCTCTTATACTCCAAATGAAGATTTATTAATGTCATTTCATAGTAAAACAAGAAATGTTGTTAGAAAAGGACTTTCTTTTAACCCTAAATTTTCAGAGCAATCCGATGAAGAAACAGTTAATTGGCTTCAGTCTGTTCACGAAAAGTCTATATTAAAACTCAATGGTAAATTCAAAACAAATGAGGTTTTAACTACTTTATTAAAAAACTTTCCATCTCCTGAAAGATCGCGACTTTTCATTTGTAAGATTAATGGTAAAAACATAGCAGGAATTTTAGTGTTACTACATGGTACTACAGTTGAATATTTTACACCTGTGATTGAAGAAGACTATAAATACACCCAATTACTATCTTCATTAATCTATGAAGCTATGAAAACTCTTTCTGGAGAGGGATTTGAACTTTGGAATTGGGGAGGAACTTGGGAAAGTCAAGAAGGGGTGTATAGATTTAAAGACCGATTTGGAAGCCATACAAAGCCCTACAGATATTTTTTAAAAGTTAAAAATACAGCAATTAAAGAAATTGATAAAGACATACTTTCTAAACATTTTAATTTTTTCTATTCATACAAATACGATTAATAATGAACTCTTTTGAAAATCTAATAAAACAATATAAAACTGAATTTGACAAACATGGTGATTCTCCCAAGTCTATTTTGACTCCAAAAGGCCGAAATTTTAATAGATATAGCGTGATTAGTAATTATATTAATCCTCAAGATAAATTAGATATTTTAGATTACGGTTGTGGTTTAGGCTATTTGTATGAGTATTTAAACCCAATTTATTCCAATTTGAACTATCATGGTTATGATTTAATGGAAGATTTTATTTCACATTGTAAAAATAAGTTCACTAATAGTAATTCTAAATTTTCACTCGTTGATCCAGAAAAAAAAATAAAAGAAAAATTTGATGTAGTATTCGCATCAGGAGTATTTAATATAAAAACATCTGAACATGGATCTAAAGAGTATGCTTATTCAAAAATAAAAGAGCTTCATAACTCTTCAAAAAAATTATTTATCTGTGATTTTCCAAGCCAATATGTAGACTTTAAACAATCGGGAGCTCAGCATTTTGATGTAGGTGAAATATCAGATTTTTGTGTAAAAAATTTGAGCCGCAAATTCATAATACGCCACGATAAATTACCATACGAATTTACACTAATTGTATGGAAAAATGATCGAATTGTAAGACCTGATAATGTATTTGAATATGAAACCTAAATTTCACATAATAGGTGGTGGTATAAACGGAATTGTTTCGGCTCTTTATATCAAGAAACAACATAATGATTTCGAAGTATATCTCCATGAGTCTCTTTCGGAATTAGGTGGGAAATTATTAGGTTTTGATTATGAAAAAAATAAACTTTATTATGATAAAGGGACGCATATATTTCAAGAAAGTGGGAATGTTTTTTTAGATGAATTGATTTTAGAGGCAATTCCAAAAAAGAATTTGATCTTTTATCCACAAGGGAAAGGAGATATAGTTGGTTCAGTTCAAAATAATATTCTTCAAACAGAAAGTCATTTTCTAAATCTCATAAACAGAAAGCAAGACGCTAAAAGAGTCAAAAATCATATTGCTAATCTAGAAAAGCCTTTCGAGTCAATTGATATTTTCAACTCTGTTTCTGATGAATTAGAAGAAAGATTTGGCATTCACTTCAGAGACAAATATGAAAAAATTTTTAATTCTTTATTTAAGTGTTCTCCTAATGAATTGTCTGCAATTTGTCTTTCTTTTATTGGTTCAACGAGAATAATTTTAGATGATTTACCTAAATGGATAGAACATTCTCAAAGTTCAATTTATAGAAGTGTTGTAGGAGTTCCAAATCAACTGAAACTTCCGCCAAAATACGGTCATAATCATAAAAGCTTTTATCCTAAAGAAAAAGGCACAAAATCTTTAATTTTAGGTCTGATAAGATTATTGGATAAATATAATATTAAGGTCATTAGAAACTCAAAAGTACAAACGATAAAGTTTCAAAATAAAAAAATTATTAGTTTAGTAAACAAGCAACTTGTTTCTTTTGATTTTGACAAAGTATTAATTGCATCAGGGGTTATTTCTGCAGCAAAAATTTTAAACCCTAGTACTTCAATTAAACTTACACCTCCTATGAAAACTACATTTTTTAATGTAGAATTGGTTAATAATACGTTAAAAGACGTATTTTACTTTTATAACTTTGATGCAAAAGAAAATTTTTATCGTGTAACTAATTACAGGGCATTCTCAAATAAAGCTTCTGATAAAAGAATCACTATTGAATGTTTTGAACTTGAGGATAATCCTGATAAACAATTAAAAAGTATTTTAAAATACTTAAAGTCTTTAGGTTTTATTAAAAGCACTTCTTTTATAGATGCAAATATAGAGGAAGATCCTTTCGGTTTCCCAGTATTGTCACTATCTAATTTACTTGAAATTAGAGAACTATATCGTAAAATAAAACCTCAAACAGATGAAAGTATTAAAGTTTCAGGATTGGGTTCAGGTGACTTTAATTTTTTTCAAACGGAAATACTATTGCATAGTATCAAAAAAATAGATAAGTTAATTAAATCATTAAAAAATTAAATTATGCAGTTTCAATATAAAGAATTGAAAAAATTATACGAAAAAATTACATCTCTCGGTGTAACTAAAACTTTTTCTGAAAAATATAAAAAAAATAGTTTTTTAATAAGACATGATATTGATTTTGATCTTCAAAAAGCATTAATAATTGCAATTTTAGAAAATGAAATTGGTGTAAAATCAACTTTTTTTATAATGGTTACTTGTGAACATTACAATGTGTTATCTCCAATGAATAAAGAGATAATTAATCAAATTAAATCCTTTGGTCATGAGATAGGAATCCATTTCGATCCATCAATATATGATGATTATAAAAAAGAGTTCACAAATCAAGTTAACGTTTTGGAGAATATAATAGGTAATAAAGTTTCTTCTGTTAGCTTACACAACCCGTCTATACACGGAATCTATCCTTTTTTTGAAAACTTTAATAACAGTTATTTTGATCCATTTTATAATGAGAATTTTTATATATCAGATTCCTGTTTTGATTTTAGGGGGAAAGATATGTTTACTTTCATTGAACAAATCAAGGAAAATTCTATTCAAATTTTAATTCATCCAATTCATTTTTCAGTTAATGGTGGAAAAGAATATATACCCATCCTTAATGAGATGATTAAAAATAGAACAGAAAAAATGGTTATTCATCTCAAAGAAAATAAAAGTTTTAATGATGAAGTCCACCGAGGGTACTTCATAAATGAACAAATAATAAAATTACAAGATGTTTAATATTTTTGACTATTCTGAAATTTTTATTGATGCTACAGTAGAAGGTCATGGAAGCGGAAGGTTTACTTCTTTTAGAACGATCGATAAAGCTAATTTAACTTCAATTTCTTGGATCAACCCCCATAGAAAAGATAAATATGATTTGTTTGAGCGAACTAACGCTGGCATTATAATTTGTCCACTAGACAGTCTTTTTAAGCCAAGTAAGGAGCAACTTTTAATCAAATCTAGTGATCCTAAGTTGATTTTTATTAAGTTAATGAATCAACATCTGAAAATTAGTCAAAAATCTTTTATCTCAACTAATTCCTCGATCAATTCAAAAGCAATTATAGGTAAAAACGTATCAATCGGAGATCATTGTTTTATTGGAGAATGTGTTATTGGTGACAACACCATTATTAAAACCAATGTTTTTATAGGCAATCAGGTTGAAATAGGTGCAAATGGATTTATTCAATCGGCAACTGTCATTGGGAGCGAGGGTTTTGGATATGTTAAAGACGAAAAAGGTATAAATATAAAGTTTCCCCATATTGGTGGCGTAAAAATAGGGGACAATGTTGATGTTGGAGCCAACGTTTGTATTGACAGGGGAACACTATCCGATACAATAATACAGAATGACGTCAAGATTGATAATTTAGTCCATATTTCCCATAACTCTCTCATAAAAAACAATTCCAGTATTCTTCCAACAGTTGTTATATGTGGTAGTTGTATCATTGGAGAAAATTCATGGATTTCACCAGGATCCATAATAAGAGATACCATAACTGTTGGTGAGAATTCAATCATAGGAATGGGTTCAGTTGTTACAAAACATGTACCAGATAATCAAATTTGGATGGGAAGTCCAGCAAAATTTTTTAAAAAAGTATAATTATAAATTAAACACAAATTCATCATTTATTTTTTAATAAACCTAGTACTTAGCAGTAAACTAAATAATGATTCTAAAGTCAGTAGGACATAGTTTATTTAATGAATTATCTCAACTATTTTAATCTTATGAAGCAGTTATTAATCAAGGACTATTTATTAACTAGTGCCTCTTGTAATTTCATAATATCATTTAATATTGATCCACATAATTAAATCTAACATTCTCTATGTTTTCAAAACAATTGTTTAATACACTAGTACCTTTCCTGAACTACATTCAGATAGGTGTTTTAATTTTTTCGTTTTATGTCTGTAAAATTTTCAAGAAATTATATAGTCAAGTTGATTATATATTTGGAACGTACGAAATTGCTAATAATCTAGAAAACTTATCATCAACATTTGAAAACTCAAAAGTTGTTTGTTTTTATCGCAATAGATTTTATTCCAATAATAATTACGATTACGAGATCTATTTTAATAATATCTACCTTAGAATTCTAATTATATTCATTTACGGACCCTTATTATTGGGATACCTTATGAACAAATCAGAAAATTTTTTTTATATCTGGAATAAAGGCTTTTTGTTTAACAGGAAATATGAATTTTATTTTCTAAAAAAGAAAAAGAAAAAGCTAATCCTCTTTTACTGTGGTTCCGATATAAGATCTCCTACTTTATCTCTAAATTATACAGACTCCAAAGGAATAGATAATCACCTAAACTATCTTGATAAAAACACAAATACGATTTTAGATAAAAAAGTTAAAATAGAAGCTTCTTTAGCTGATCAATATGCGGATTTAATATTTAGTGCTAAATTGGATCAAATCTCGTATATAAAAAAAGAAATTCATCGGCCTCCATACTCATATCCTAAGTCAAAATTCAATTTTAATACCGAAAAATTTAATTTTAAAACCCCTATTTTAATAGTTCATGCCCCATCTTCTCCAATAGCCAAAGGAACACAATTAGTTAGAGCAGCTATAAAAAAACTGGAGTTAAAAGGCTATGATTTTGAATACATAGAACTCATCAATAAGCCCAACGAAGAAGTTTTATCCATTTTATCACGAAGCCATATTGTTCTAAATCAATTTTATGGACATGGAGAGGGCATTGGTTTACTCGGAGTTGAAGCAATGGCAAACATGAACTGTTTAATGATGTCATTAGATGACGATTATAGATATGAAAATGTCAATATTAATGATGTTATTTTCAATACAAAATATTGGGAAATTGACGAAAAGTTAAAATTTTTATTAGATCATCCTCATGAAATAAAAAAAATGGCAGTAGCAGGATATGATTTTACACTAAATAATTTCGAGTCTGAAAAAGCTAAATTTACCTATCAAAAAATATTTAAAAAAATAAGTTAATAAAGATATTAATTTGAAAAAAGACGTAATAATTTATACCCTAGGTGTTCTTTTGTCAAGAGGAATAGCTTTGATTATTGTTCCTATTTATATTGGCTACATAACTACAGAGGAATTTGGTCGTATTGAACTGATCAATCAGATTACAAATTTTATAATTTTGATTTCCTGTTTAGAAATTAGTCAGGGCCTTAGCAGGTATTTTTACGATTCCAATGATAAAGACAGAGTTATATATATTAGATCAGCATTTTGGTTTTCTTCATTCATTCAGTCTATTTTCTTAACATTAATATTTTTTAATAGTCATTTTTTATCTCAATTGATTTTTGGTAGCGAAAGCTATTCTTTTGAGATTCAATTAATGGGATTCATTGCTTTTTTTGCTACGTTCAATTCTTTTTTTACTTCTTTATTTATAATTAGTAAACAAGCAAAAAATCAAGGTATAAATTCAATACTGTATACAGCGGTTTCTGGATTGACTACATTGTTTTTTGTTGTAAAGTTTCAATTTGGAGTTGTAGGTGTTTTATACGGTTTACTCTCAGCATATATAGTAAGTTCATTATTCGGATATTATAAGTTTAGGAAGAGTCTGTCTTTTGAGTGTTCTAAAAAGCATACCCTTCAAATGCTTTTTTTTTCATTACCCTTAGTTTTTTCTAGCTCATCTATTTATGTTCTAAACTATTTTGATCGGTTTATGATTTCTTCTATGCTAGATACTAGTGCTTTGGGAATTTATAGTTTAGGATTTAAGTTGTCTTTAATTGGAGGAATCTCATTTTCTGTATTTAAACTTATAATCACACCCTTTGTTTTTGAAAATTACAAATTGAATAATTTTCATTATCGTCTTGAAAACATCGTCAAAGTATTTTTAATTGTAGTAGTAATAGCATTAGTTTTCTCTGATTTATTTTCTCATGAGCTAATCGATCTATTTGCAGATGACAGGTTCAATTCTGCAGCGCCACTAATCAAATACTTTGTTGTTTCTTCAGCAGCATTTACGACAATAAATTTTTTCCCTGGAATGACATTAACCAAAAAAACAATAACCCTGGCACTAGTGATTACTTTTTCAGCTTTTCTTAATATTGGACTAAATTTTGCTTTGATCCCCCATTTAGGTTTTTATGGTGCAGCCATATCTACTTGTGGTGCTAATATTTTTATGGCTGTTGTCAATTGTTTTTTTTCTAAACGATATTTCCCACAAAAATTAGGCTATTTGGCTTTTCCATTCTTATATATTGTTGCTTATTTGTATTGTGCTGATTATTTTTTTCAATTCATTCCAGATTTCAATAAAACATCGATTCGTATTTTTATGTTCTTATTTGTAGTTAGTTTTTCGATATTAATAATTGACCCAAAGTTTAAACTGATAAAATTTATTTTAAAAACAAAATATGTGCGAAACTTGTGGAATATTTAATTTATTCGATTTAAATTTAATCAAAACCAGTTTGAAATTTAAATGCCTTGTCAAATTATATTTCTAAATATAACTAGAAGAATAAAAAACTAATCGATTTGTATAATATTATATTATCATGAAACTCCTAACCATTGTCGGTGCTCGTCCCCAATTCGTTAAGGCCGCTGCCTTTTCTTTTTGCTTAAAACAATACGACCAAATTAAAGAGGTAATCGTACATACAGGGCAGCACTTCGACGCAAACATGTCCGACATATTCTTTGATCAATTGGGAATTCCAAAACCAGGCTACCGATTAGAATCGGGAGGAAAATCTCATGGAGAGATGACCGGATACCAATTAGCTGTTATTGAAAAAATTTTATTAGAAG
>Ga0209223_10005516_pt1 | contig 11100 bp, 10 predicted proteins | sample COG_06_FD_184750 | JGI IMG/M metagenome (GOLD analysis project Ga0209223, IMG submission 184750) | Pelagic Microbial community sample from North Sea - COGITO 998_met_06 (SPAdes) (version 2) | ecosystem: Environmental > Aquatic > Marine > Neritic zone/Coastal water | place: Helgoland, sampling...
ATAGCAGTCAAATAATTATGAGAAACAAGGCAGTCTGCATCTAGGCAAACAATAGTTCCATTGTAGTTAATAGAAGCAAACCTCCTAAGTGCTTCATCCATTCCTATTTTACGCGCTAAGCCAACTCCGGCTGTTTTCTTAGGTAGATTGAATACCTCAATCACGTGAAACTTTAAATGTGTTAACTCATTTAGGCTATTCCATTTACCAAATTCAAGCAGGGTTTGTTCATTGGCTTTTTTAACATCGAACATTGCATTTTCAGAATGATTGAGTACCACAATAACCTCAACAGAATATTCTAATTGTTCGCAAGCCTTCAATGAATTTAAAGTGCTTATTAAATCTGGTTCATTACAGCATGGAATTACGACAATCATTTTGCAGGTTGGGTCAATGGCCTCTTTCAATAAAGGTTGATCCGTTGCAAATCGTTTGAAATAGTTTTCTATATATCTTTGTGACATCAACATGTCAACAAAACTAGTCACCTATTTAGTTAATATCCTAATCAACAAACCATGAAGCATTCAATTGAAGTATTAACCGAATCATCGCAAGCATGGATTGATGCTGTAATGGCAGATTTTGATGGCTTTTTGCAAGATCACGCTGACTGTGAGCGCAAGGCTTCGGCTATGGGCATGAGTTTGATCGCCAAGTATCCAGATCGTGAGTTCATTATTCCTGATTTGATCGATACGGCTTTAGAAGAGATGGAGCACTTTCAACAAGTCTATCAGCTAATGCAGAAAAGAGGTGTTCGTCTTCCGTCCAAAATGGAACCGGACTTATATGTGCAGCAATTGATGAATGAGGCGAAAGGAGGGTCATCAGAATCTCGTTTTTTGATTCGCTTATTGTTAGGCTCAGTAATTGAATGCCGTGGATTCGAGCGCTTCAAATTGGTAGCAGAAAATGTGTCAGAACCAGAATTACAGCGGTTTTATAAGGAATTGTGGGTTTCTGAGGCGAAGCATGGTAACCTCTATGTGAAATTGGCCCTTCATTATTTTGATGAAAAACTCGTCTATTCAAAACTGGATGAATTAATGCAAAAGGAAGCCAAGATTTTGGCAGGCCTTAAAATTCGTGCCGCGTTACATTAAAAATACTTAACGGTTTTTAACCAATCTTTTCTAAGTCTTAATATTTCTTTGCCTAATTTTAGCGTTTCTAATAATAAGCAATGTTAAAGAACTCAATACTTTTCGGATTCCTTTTGATTTTCATGTTTAGTTGTGGTGACGCTGACGATGATGATCCAGTCACTCAACTGGCCATAGACATAAACTTAATCGATGCATATGCTGCTGAGCAGGGGCTGGATGTTGAGGTCGATGAGTCAGGTATTAGGTATGTAATTAATGCCGAGGGCAACGGTAACTTCCCAGAACGAGGAGAAAATGTCAGGGTCGATTATGAAGTTTTTTTACTCGACGGCACGTTTATAGATACAAGTATTGAGCAAACCGCAAGAGATAATGGTGCGTATAATGCTCAAAGATCGTATGTGCCTTTTGCATTCGAAATTGGTGGAGGACGCGTAATAGAAGGTTTTGATATCGGGACTCGCTTATTGAGCTTAGGTGGTGCTGGTACTTTTTTATTGCCATCAACGCTGGCTTACGGAAACACAGGATCTGGTTCAGTACCGGCCAAGGCTCCTTTAATATTCAATATTACCTTAATAGAAATAGATTAACTAGCGAATCCTATCAACAGACTTCACCAGTTTTTCGTCTTTCCGGATAAACCTGTTAGACATCATATTCAATACCATGGCTATGGCCGGTAAAAAGAAGCCGCCCAAGAAACTACCTTGTGTTTGTGGGCTAAATGCCGGTTCGAATAGGTAGATATTATAATAGGAGAGTCCAAGCGTTGCGGCCATTAATAATGAATTTAATGCCCCCAGTTTCATCTGAGAAAGCCTATTCTTAAACTGGAAGATTGAATAAATCGCAACAAGGGCTGCTAATATTGCGAGACCAGCGATGTAAATATTGGATTGTGAAGCCAAAGGCGCTACAGCAGCATCATATGGTAAAGCGACTTTTTTAGATTCGAATGCATTTAGAACCATTTGCTCTGTTCCGTCGACATTATTTTCAGCCCATATTGTGAAATTAAGCATCAAGCCCATGCAAACTGCAATACCAATTAGAAATAATGTTTGGATTCTTTGTATCATAATCGACTTTGTTTCGGGGACAAATATAAAGGAACGATTTGCGAAATGCACGTTTTAGCTTTTCCAACTTGACTAAAAATATGTTACTTCGTACTTCGCAAGAGTACCAATCTTAAATCATTGAAATGGAAACAGCATACATTGTCGATATAGTAAGGACACCAATTGGTAAATTTGGTGGTACATTGGCTTCTGAAAGGCCAGATGATTTGGCTGCCCATGTCATAAAGGCATTGATAAAAAGGAACCCTGGTTTTGATATTTCACTCATCGAAGATGTCGTCTTTGGTGCTGCAAATCAAGCTGGAGAAGACAACAGGAACGTGGCAAGAATGGCTGGTTTAATGGCTGGCTTACCTATTGAAACGGGTGGTGTCACTGTAAACAGGTTATGTGCCTCAGGCCTACAATCTATAATGGATGCTTCGAGGGCTTTAATACTAGGCGAAGGAGAAGGTTATTTGGCTGGTGGAGTAGAAAGCATGTCACGGGCGCCATTTGTGATGGGAAAATCTGAAACGGCATTTGGAAGAAAAGCAGAAATGTATGACACCACAATTGGCTGGAGATTTATAAATCCAAGACTGTCTGAAATGTACCATCCATATACGATGGGTGAAACAGCAGAAAACGTGGCGGACAAATGGAAAGTGTCACGTGAGGCCCAAGATGAATTTGCGCATGGATCTCAATTAAAGTACCAGGCGGCACATGATGCCAGAAGGTTTAATAATGAAATCACATCTTATTCTATTCCACAAAGAAAGGGCGATGATTTAATTTTTGAGAAGGACGAACACCCCAGGCTTTCGTCCACTGAGAAATTATCAACATTGAATCCAGCTTTTAAGAAAGGTGGCTCGGTCACTGCAGGAAATTCTTCGGGCATCAATGACGGCGCTGCCGCTTCATTAATAGTTAATGAAGCAACGCTAAAAGCATTTAATCTAACACCAATGGCAAGGGTTGTTTCTATGGCCATTGCAGGAGTCACTCCTGATTGCATGGGTGTTGGTCCGATTCCAGCGACTCATAAAGCATTAAAAAGGGCAGGAATAACTGCTTCAGACATTGACTTAGCTGAAGTAAATGAAGCCTTTGCTGCACAAGCAATTCCATGTGTTCAAGAGCTTGGGTTAAATCCTGATATTGTAAATGTAAACGGTGGGTCAATAGCCATTGGTCATCCATTGGGAGCAAGTGGCACAAGAATCACAGCTACTTTACTTCATGAAATGCAAAAAAGAGAAAGTACAAAATATGGCTTGGCCACTATGTGCATTGGTGTTGGGCAAGGTGCTGCTATAATTTTCGAAAAGTGTTAATTTCTCATAACTCATAACTCATAACTCATAACTCGTAACTCTTGCCTCGCTATTTCCTCGATATCTCCTACAAAGGAACCAACTACCACGGTTGGCAGCGTCAGCCGAATGCCAATTCTGTCCAGGCAGAAGTTGAAAATGCCTTAAAGACAATGTTCCAAACCGAAATTGGAATAATGGGCAGTGGTCGGACAGATACTGGGGTTCATGCCAAGCAACAAGTCGCACATTTCGACTATAAGGTGGATTTAGATACGCCTGAATTGGTTTTTAAACTGAATCGGATTCTACCCAATGACATAGTAGTTAACCATGCTAATAATGTAGTTGACACAGCACATGCACGTTTTGATGCTACGTTGCGTACCTATGAATATTTCATTCATCAAAAAAGAGATCCATTTAAAGTTGGAGCGAGTTATTTTTACGCTAAGCAACTTGATCTAGACAAAATGGCTGCTGCTGCTAAAATTTTAGTAGGAGAACAAGATTTTCAAAGCTTTAGTAAGGTAAAAACCGAGGTAAATAACTTCATTTGCAACATCAAAAGTGCGGGATGGAAAATTGATAACGATTCATTGGTTTTCTGCGTTACTGCAAACAGGTTTTTAAGGGGCATGATTCGTGCGCTTGTAGGTACTTTACTAGAAGTAGGTTTGGGAAATATATCACTGAATGAATTTCAGAAGGTGATTGAAATAAAGGACCGGACAAAAGCAGGAAGAGCAGTACCTCCAGATGGATTATTTTTAACAGCTGTTCAATACCCAGCTGAACTATATATTTAAGATACTTGGAAAAGGAAGAAGTCAAAAGTGGAGGTATAGTTGATTTTAAAGTGCTGAAGAGACTTTTTCAGTATGCTAAACCATTCATTAAGCAGTTTTATTTACTCGTTTTCCTGACAGTATTACTGGCAGCTTTAATGCCAATCAGACCACTCCTTGTTCAGCAAGCCATTGATAAATATGTTCCATTAGGAGATACTGGTGGTTTGATGACCATGATGATTATTCTAGTAGCTCATTTAATAATATTAGCTGTTATTCAATACTGGCATACGTATTTGGCTGGATGGGTAGGGCAGTCAATTATTAAAGATATTCGGATTAAACTGTACCGGCATTTATTAAAACTTCGATTAAAATTCTTTGATAAAACACCCATTGGAAGGTTAGTGACTAGAAATGTTTCGGACATTGAAACGCTTTCTAATGTATTTAGCGAGGGTATTGCTGCTTTAATTGGGGACCTGCTACAATTGTTAGTAATAATGGGCTTCATGTTTTACATGGACTGGAAATTAACATTGATTAGCCTCTCAACCCTACCAATACTCATTTTCAGTACTTATATTTTTAAGGAAAAAATTAAAGTAACCTTCAATGACGTTCGAAATGCAGTATCTAACCTGAATTCTTTTGTTCAAGAACATGTGACTGGGATGAACATTGTTCAGATATTTAACGCTGAAAAACGGGAGTCGAAAAAATTTAAAGCCATCAATAAGGAGCACACGAAAGCGCATGTAAAATCTGTGCTTTATTATTCTATTTATTTTCCTGTTGCAGAATTAATCCAAGCAATCGCCATCGGAATGCTCGTTTGGTATGGGGCAAGAGGTATATTGAATGATTCAGGTCAGGGACCCGGTTTGATAATCTCCTTCATTATGTACATCCAGATGTTCTTTCGTCCAATTCGGATGATCGCAGACAGGTTTAACACCTTGCAAATGGGCATTGTGAGTTCAAATAGAATCTTTGATCTGTTAGACAGTAAAGAACATATTGTTGATGAAGGCAAACATGCTCCGGAGAACTTGAAAGGTGATGTCAGCTTCGAAAAAGTATGGTTTGCTTATAATGAAGAAGACTATGTATTAAAGGACATTTCGTTTGAGGTTAAAGCAGGTCAGACAGTTGCTTTTGTCGGTGCTACTGGAGCAGGTAAGTCATCTGTGATTAATTTGCTGAGCAGGTTTTACGAAATAAACAGAGGGAAAGTCGAAGTTGATGGTATTAATATAAAGGAGTATGATGTATCAGTATTAAGAGAGAACATTGGTGTGGTACTTCAAGATGTTTTCCTTTTCTCAGACACTATAAAGGCTAATATTACATTAGGCAATCCTGCCATCAGTGATGAGAAGATAATGGAAGCGGCGGCCTTAGTTGGCGCTAAAAAGTTTATTGAGAAGTTGCCAGGAGGCCTTGACTATAATGTGATGGAACGAGGTGCGACATTGTCCGTTGGGCAGCGTCAACTTATTTCATTTGTCAGAGCGATGGTATATGACCCAAAGATTATTGTCCTGGATGAAGCCACTTCATCTGTAGATACAGAGACAGAAACATTGATTCAGAATGCGATTAATGTCTTGATGAAAGGAAGAACGGCAATTGTTATTGCACACAGGTTATCTACCATTCATGGCGCTGATAAAATCATTGTGCTTGATAAAGGAGAGATTCAAGAGATGGGAACCCATCACGAATTGATTAAAAAAGAAGGTTTCTATTCTAACCTCTACCACATGCAATACAAAGAAATAGAATAATCATTATGAATAAAAAAGTAACACTTTTAGCAATTGTAGTGGCCATTATAGTTTTGGTGATTGGCTATTTTTACTTGGGCGGCTTGAACAAAGTTGATATTACATTAGAGTCAGTAAGTGACTATAATCTTGTTGGAATTCATTATCAGGGAAAGCCAAAAGGTGAGGGAATTAAAACTGCTTTTTTTTTAGCACAAGAACACCTTGAAGACGGAAGGTTAAAAGGCGTATTAACTTTGGTGCATTACAATGATACGACATTGATTAATGACGATGTGAAGTTATTTATCGGGGTAAAATTAAACGCTGGGGCTTCTGACTTTCCTGAAGGATATGAAAGGCTTACAATCCCAGCTTCCAATGCTATTCGTGCGACTATTGAAGCTCACAACGTAGTCATGCCAAGCCCCGAAAATATCGAACTTTTAATGAAGGAGAAAGCAACTCAGCTGAATTTAAGAATACAAGATTTCACAATAGAACAGTATTTCTCAGAGAGAGAGTTAACAATAGAAATACCAGTAAAATAATTGATTCTTTAGGTAGGATCCTTCAACTAATCTTGTTTTTCTTCTTGCTGAAGCTGTTTGTCATAGAGCGCTTTGTAAACCCCATTTTGCGCAAGTAATGATGCATTAGTGCCTTGCTCAATTATTTTGCCATCATCAAGCACAATTATTTTATCCGCTAATTTGGCGGAAGAAACACGGTGCGAAATAATCACAGACGAACGGCCTTTCATTATTCGAGCCATACCGTTAAGAATCGTATTTTCTGTATTAGTGTCAACGGCAGAAAGCGCATCATCCAAAATCAAGATTTTTGGATTCCGCACTACAGCGCGAGCAATTGATGTTCTTTGTTTTTGTCCACCGGAAAGCGTTATGCCACGCTCTCCAAGCATAGTTTCAAAGCCTTCAGGGAAGTCCATGATGTTGTCATAGAGGTCCGCGTCTTTCGCAGCTTGATGTACTTGGTCTCGTGAAATATCATCGCTACCAAATCGAATGTTATTTTCTATCGAATCAGAAAACAAAAAAACATCCTGTGGCACATAGCCTATTTGTGAACGGAGGCTTGAGATATTATAATCCTTAATGATATTATCGTCAATACGGATCACACCTGAAGTACTGTCATACATCCGGCTAATTAAGTTTGCAATGGTGCTTTTTCCCGATCCGGTAGTCCCAATAATCGCAATCGATTCGCCAGCCTTAACCTCAAAAGAAACATTTTTGAGTGCTTCAATACCTGAGTCAGGATAAGTAAAACTGACATTCTTAAAAATTAAATCTCCTTTTAATCCTTTCTTAATATCCTTCTCTGAAACTATACTATTTTCTTCTTTCAAGAACTCGTTCACTCGCTTTTGAGAAGCAGCGGCACGTTGAATAATACTTGTTATCCAGCCCAAGGCGGTCACTGGCCAAATCAGTATGTTGACATAAATAACAAATTCGGCAATATTACCATAGCTAATTGAACCGTTGATCACTTGATTTCCACCAACATATATGGTTAGAATTACACTTAACCCAATAAGTGCCATGATCAATGGAAAGAATAAAGAGTTGACAAAGATTAGCCTAAGTGATTTCTCTTTGTAGCCCTCACTTTCTTTTGTAAAGTTTAAAACAGAGTCTTCTTCACGCACAAAGGCCTTCAAGACCCTAATTCCTGAAAATGCTTCTTGAACAAAAGTAGAGAGGTCTGAAAGACTCTCCTGAATTTTTTCTGATCGCTTGTTAATAATGTTATTTACAAAATAGATGCTTACAGACAGCACAGGTAATGGCAATAGCGCATACATCGTTAATTCTGGATTGACTCGGATCATTTGATAAATAACCATTGGAAAAAGTACCAATAGATTGAGTCCATACATTATGCCAGGCCCTAAATACATCCTTACTCGGGTAACATCCTCGGAAATCCTATTCATCAAATCTCCAGTATTGTTCTTTCTATAAAAGCTTAATGGAAGGTTTTGGTATTGTTCATAGATCTCATTCTTAAGGTCATATTCAATTCTTCTGGACATCACGATGATCGTTTGGCGAACGAGAAATAAAAAAAAGCCCCTCATGAATGCCATTAGTATCATTAATCCACCAAGGATTAAAATAGATACTTCTAAATTTTTGAAGATTGGTTCACTTAGTGAACTGCCGTCATACACATTATATAGGGCAAAGCTTTCTGTAACGTAATCAATAGCGTAACGAACCACCTTTGCAGGCCAGATGACAAAATAATTGGAAACTATAATGAAGACCAACCCAAGTATTAAATGATACTTGTACTTAAAAAGATATTTATTAAGATGGCTTAGCTCTTTCACGTTGATGTTAACAGTAATCAATAATTAAAGGTTGCTCATGCCCCTTTTATTATTTAGATAATCTCAAATTTTGGTTTACTTTTGCCCAAAAGGTACAAACCGATTTTGAAGGTCGTACAAATATATATTAAACTATAATTCTAAAGCAATGGTGGAAGCAAACTTGGAGGAAAATATTAAAAGTGCATCGATTTTTTCTGAAGTTTCAAAAATGGGTCATGAACAAGTTGTTTTTTGCCATGACGAACCAACAGGATTAAAAGCAATTATCGGCATTCACAATACCATTTTAGGTCCAGCATTAGGCGGTACAAGGATGTGGAATTATGCCTCTGAGGAAGAAGCTGTTATTGATGTACTTAGGCTCTCGAGAGGAATGACTTATAAAGCAGCCATATCTGGACTTAACCTTGGCGGTGGGAAAGCTGTTATTATAGGTGATGCATCGAAAATGAAAAACGAAGCCTTCCTTCGTAGGTTCGGAAAATTTGTGCAAAGCCTTAATGGGAAATACATAACTGCTGAAGACGTTAACATGAAAACCAGTGACATGGAATACATTGCCATGGAAACTAAACATGTGACAGGGATGCCAAAAGACATGGGTGGAAGTGGAGACCCTTCTCCAGTGACTGCTTATGGCACCTATGTAGGGATGAAATCAGCGGCGAATAAAGCATTTGGAAGTGATTCCCTAAGTGGGAAAAAGGTTTCGGTTCAAGGAGTGGGTCAAGTTGGAATGTACCTAGTCGACCACCTTGTTAATGAAGGAGCAGAGGTTTTCATTACTGATATCAATAAAGAGAAATTAGCCAGTGTCGCTAAAAAAACAGGAGCTAAAGTAGTTGGAATGGATGAGATTTATGACCTTGATGTAGACGTATATGCCCCTTGTGCTTTAGGAGCGACGGTCAATGACGATACCATTTCACGATTAAAATGCCAGGTAATTGCTGGTGCGGCTAATAACCAATTGGCTGATGAGAACATACATGGAAACATGTTGTTACAAAAAGGAATTGTTTATGCTCCTGATTTCGTTATCAATGCGGGAGGTATTATTAATATTAGTTCAGAATTGGCAGGTTCCTACAATAAGGAACAGGCATATGCTTGGACTGAAAAAATTTATGACACTTGTACTAATATATTGAATAAGTCAGCTGTCGAGAATATTCCATCCCAACAATCAGCCATATTATTGGCGGAAAAGCGAATAGCTGATATTGGGAAAGTAAAAGTTTCATTTTAAAAAAGTACCTGGGAGTTTAAAAACTCCCAACAGATTTTTATCTTAGACGTTCCTTAACCTACTGAAATGCTTAACAGGAGATCACTCAGAGTGAAAGCAATGCAAACTTTGTTTGCTTATCATCAATGCACAGATGCCAATTCTAATCTTGGACTGGAAGAAATCGATGAAGAGTTTTCACCTGATTTAAATTCCATGGATGCTCCTGATCACGACAAATTGAAGTCGGATATTGAGCAAGCCAAAAAAATCTATTCAAGTAATTTAACCGGAATTGCCTTAGAAGATGATACGCCAGTGTCAATTGAGGCACAGAATAAAGCCAATGCAGTTTTCGAATTATTCAATAAAAGATGCAGGGACGACTTTGACCATTTGTCAAAACAAATGGTCAATGATGCGCAAGCCCTTGTCGATCGCTTTCTTGAAGTAATAAGTCTTTTAATAAGTTGGTCTGATTATAGTAAAGTTGAAGCAGACAAGAAAAGGAAGCTTACTCCCGAACGACTTTTTGTGGGGGACTATAATTTCTCTAAGAATAAGGTTGTTCAATTTTTCAGAGATTCATCAAAAGTGCAAGTGGCCCTGATAAAAAAGGACATCACCTGGGAGAATGACGAAGACAACGTTAAAAACTGGTTTAAGGAAATTATCAAGAAAGACGAGCTTTTTGCAGAGTACAGGAGGATTGCTGAATCAACTTTTGATAAAGACAAAGAATTAATTGATCACCTGATCAAACAAATCATTTTTAAGAATGAGCAAATTCTCCCATTTTTTGAGTCCAAAGATATATTTTGGATTGAAGACAAGGCAATTGTAAGGAGTTTGGTTACCCGTTCCATTAGAGATTTGGAGCATGATTCAAGTCCAAAGGAATTTGATGTTCCGGATTTTTCTAACAATTGGGAAGAAGATAAAGAGTTTTTTGAGCAGATATTCAAGTTGACGGTAGAAAAAAGCAAGGAGTATAGTGATATGATTGCTAACAAGACCAAAAACTGGGACGTAGAAAGGTTGGCCATTACCGATCAAATAATTTTAAAAATGGCTATCACTGAAATGCTTAATTTCACGAGTATACCTTTAAAAGTGACCATTAATGAGTATATTGAGCTTTCAAAAAATTATAGCACGCCAAAAAGTAAGCAATTTGTAAATGGTGTGTTGGATGTGATTTCTAACGAGCTACAAACTGAAGGTAGAGTTAAGAAGAGCGGTAGAGGATTAATGGATAATAAATAAGAAAAATAATGAGTAAAGGTTCTAGTAATTTATTGGCATTTGTAGTTGGTGCAGCAACAGGGACGATCATTGGTATGCTATATGCCCCTGATAAAGGTTCCAACACCAGGGACAAATTGTCATACCAACTAGATAAGTATAAAAAACAATTAGAAGATCTATTGGAAGATTTGATTAATG
>Ga0209223_10005537_pt1 | contig 11069 bp, 4 predicted proteins | sample COG_06_FD_184750 | JGI IMG/M metagenome (GOLD analysis project Ga0209223, IMG submission 184750) | Pelagic Microbial community sample from North Sea - COGITO 998_met_06 (SPAdes) (version 2) | ecosystem: Environmental > Aquatic > Marine > Neritic zone/Coastal water | place: Helgoland, sampling...
ATTTACCCATATATTAAATGTTGAATTTCCTAGAGATGATGTTATGTCAACTAATTCATTTATTTCAAGTCTATCATCCAACCCATCAAAATTCCAAATTCCTTGATTGTCTGTCGAGAAGTTTGTATCGTTTATCAGTGAACCCGTTATTCCCCCATCAGATAAATCGTTAGCTGATGTACTTCCAGGCACATAAGACTTTCTATTAGCACCATCAACATAGAACACTAATCCATCTCTTACTATATTTGCACCACCTTCACTAGTACTCATTATACAACCCTTTCATTTGTCCACTCAGGTGTGGCTAATATTGTTAGTATTTCGTTATATGTATAAGGACCTTCTTTTGTTGTTAAAGAATCAACACTTGTAGGTGTATTATCACCTTCCCATTTTACAAATGTTTTTGTTTCATCAACAGATTTTCTAACTGTATCTTTTGATGTTTCTAATACTTGTGTGAAATCAACAGAATCCAATTCGGATACTTTGAATATCATAAAATTTCTATGTTCGTATGTATGTGACATAATTTAACAATTTCCGTTATTTGTTATTGTTGGACTTTGGTTACATATTGTATTACCAGGACAAGACTCATTAATTGCGAAAGATAATCCACCATTTAAATAAATTGTACCGTATGTTGCGCAATCAATAAAAAGTTGTGTCGGTGCTTTTTGATTATAAAAAAGATATCTATTTACACCATTTTGGTCTTGATACTCAACGGTAGTTTGTAATATCGGTATATCTATTATATACTCAAAAAATTGTGTTTTTGATCCTACTGTTCCACTCATATCTCAAATCTATTTTTTAATGCTTCGTAATTTCTTATTATCTCATTTTGTGATAACGCTCTGTCATACATCATACAAGGACCTAAACTACCATTTAAAAAAGTAGAGAAAGTAGAAGGATTACCTTTACCCATATTTATTTGTCCAGCATTAATTGTGCCAGGATTCATTTGTGAACCATTTAAAAATGTAGAGGTATCCTGATTAACTAATTCTCCATTAACATAACAACTTAAATTATTAGTAACCAATTCTCCCACATCTGTGATAGTAATTAAATTCCATTCTTTTGGTTCATTACTCACCCTATCTGTAGTAAAAGTCCCCTTATTAATTGAATCACTAACCGTCATCCCATAGTTATTACCTATTAAAAAACCCCATCTCATCAGACTAGATGTCCCACTTCTCCAAAGTAAATACGCATCATCTGCAGGTGTATTACCACCTATAGTATCACCAGACAATTTAACGATAACTAGTTCATTATCTGGAGCTGAACCACCACCAATAGGATTAATAGTTTCCGCTACTGCTTTTGTTATTGTTCCACCTGAACCTATAGTAACCTCAAAAGAAGGTAAATTTAAAGATGTTTGTCCTGTAGTTGTACCACTCCAGTTTTCACCAATAACACCTGTATAAGTTCCTGCACTATAAGAAGTTGTTGCAGTTAAAGCTGGAATCTTTAGAAAAAAATCATTACCACCACCAAAAAACATAACACCACCACCACCTGTTGTTCCTGATTTAACCCAAGATGAAAACGTAAAAGTTTTTGGTTTATATCTATAGAATGGCATTTGTTCTTGAAATGACTCCGCAGAGGAATATGGAAATAAAATAAAATCATCCGTCCCATCAAAAGTTATGTATTTATAATCGTTAGAAACTTCTGGTTCATTTGTGAAAGTTCCCGCAAAATCATAAGAACTAGTTAAATCAATAATAGTACCACCAGTTAAACCTACAGATTTATTTCTAGATTTAAAATTAAAGGGATCTATGTAAAATACTAAACCCTCTGTTGTTATTTTTGGTGAATAATTAAAACTCATAATTTATATACTTCTAACAATTGTTTTTACTTCCCATCCAGATGTTGTTGCAGATACTTGTAATAAAGTGTTTGTACTATCCGCAGACATACTAAATGTGACATCTGATGTGGAACCAATATCCGTTGTGGTGGTTTCTGTAAAGTTAACTGTGTTACCACTGAATATTGACATTATTTGTCCTGCCCTTGCACCACCAGTATTCTTAACTGTGTACTCAAACCACGCACCTGTATACGCACTCATAGGTACCGAATATACTGTACTCAACCCAGTACTAGGATTTAATAAGACTGTGGTATTAAGTGATGGTGCTTGGTAACTACCCATATGAACTGTGTCATCATCGAACACTTCTAATATTGGTAATCCAGAAATATCATTAACCGAGAATAAAGAACCTACTAAACTATCAGTAACACTAAATAATTCACCACTAGAACCTTGTATCGTAAATAACGGATTAGTATCTCCCGACCCAATAACTGTTAATACATTTTCTCCACTAGCAGATAATGTAGTTAATCCAAAAACATCTAAATTACCACTAACATTTAAGTTAGATGTGTATACTGTATCGTCCGTACTTCCTATTATATTTTCACCACCTATAATTACTGAGTTTGTTACACCAGATAACATAGTTGAATTTCTAGTCCCTAAAAATACTGATCTTTTATCTATATTACCCGAACCAGTACTTTCATTTTTATTATTACCAATATTAATTTCTTTTCCGTTAAATAAAATTGGAAGTATACCACCTTCAAAAACACTAATACCTATTGATTCACTTCCGTCTATTTGATATGCCAATTGTGAACCGTTACTAGGTTGTCCATATACCCAAGTAGAACCAGATCCATATCCTCCATTGTCAGATGTAATAGACCAAGTACCATTAGGTCCATTAGGATCTATTAAGTTTAATTCAGCACCAGTACCACCTGATGTTCTTATAATACCTGTAACTGTTTCTAAGGTATCATTAATTGTAATTGGGGAACAACCATATAGGTTTGTAACAAATAAATCTGTTATACAGTCTCCTGATGTATTTCCTGTAAATGTAGGTAAGTTTAAGTAAGTTGTTGCACTTATTGTATTAGCACTTAACCCATTTGTAAAAATTGTCGGTCCAGTTACTGTCCCACCAGTAAACATTCCACCACCAGTTGTTCCAGTAACCACTTGTCCACTCGAATCAAAACCTAAATTACCGACAGATGTACCACTACCAATTGTGCCAATATTAAGTGTACCACTAATTGTTGTATTACCATTAACGTCTAACCTTTCAGTAGGGTCGACATTATTTATACCAACATAACCTCTTGTTACACCACTACCATGAATATGTACTTGTGCAGAACCATCTGAAGGACTAGCACCTGCCCAGAAGTTAATGTTATCACTTCTAAGTTGGGTTGGAGAGGTACGTTGATTAATGATATTTAAATCATTTGCTAATGAGGATGCATAGACGAATGTATCACCACTGAAACCTAAATAACTACTAGTAACCTGTGGGTCGCTACCTTGTATACCTACTGCGATTGAAGAAGTTTCATCATTTACTACTTGTAAATATGTTGTTCCTGTTGTTCCTGAATTATACAATTGTAATTCTAAAATAGAACCTGTATCTGTTTCAAAAGACATCCTACCATTATTACCTCGCACATCTAATGTTTCGGTTGGGTTTGATGTCCCTATACCAACGTAGTTATTGGTTAAATCTATTGTTACACCACTTGTTGAACCAAAATAAACATTTCCTTCATCTAAAGGGTTTATGTTTAATGGTGAACAAGAATGTATGTTTGATACATATAAATCATTTACACAATCACCAGAACCACCAATAGTCATAACTGAAATGGTATTCGCACTAAAATTATCTATAGTACCTGTGGACGCACTTAAACCCGGGTCAAATAACCAAGTACCATTAGAATCAGTATATATCCTAGAATCTACACCATTACTTTGCCCATCTTCCAATGTGATTCCACCACCTATCGCAGTTAAATGTGTTCCACTATAATTTAATACAATGTTATTATCTTTTGATTGGATTACTTCTGTGTTTATCGTTGTTGCAGAACCATTAATAGTTACATTACCATTTATAGTAATACCAGTATTACAGGCATTAACTACATCCACAATTAATGGGTTAGTACAAGTATAAGCACTAAAAGCATCAAATAGTTGTTCTACATTACCTTTATACGAAGAACCCGCAGGATTCTGTGATGTATCACCAGTTATTACAAAATGTAATAAATCTGTTAGTGTAACACCACTCATTAATTGTCTGTCGGTTAGTCTTTGTTTTGCCATTATATTCCGTTTTATTATAAATATTCAAAATTTTATAAACATTACAATATTTTATGGGTACTTAATAAAATAAAATAAATTAGTGTTTACACTATTCTTCACAATTATGTATCAGTTCTTGATTATAATAGAATCCAGATATCTGAGTTGGTGGTAGTGTTTCTGTAAACTCTGGTGGGTCGAAATCTGAATCACCTATTATTTCTACATTACCAACAAACTCATTACTACTACAATTTTCTGTTACAAATACTGTATTATATTCACTTATTAAAGTATTTGATTTCCTAACACATTTATCATATTTGTCTCTAAGTCCCGCAATAAAGTTTCTTTGTGTTTCATATGCGGTAGTACCTTGTGTAAATCCTGATAAGTTATTTTGTGCATTTATTAAGTTTTGTGTTATACCACTACAACTCATAAAGTTCATAGTGTAGTTTTGTTGTTGTTTTAAATATTCTTTTTCTAAATCACTTAATTCCACAATTAGAGTGTTTAATTGTAAAACCAAAGTATCTAACTGAGTTGTCAATAAATCAATATGATCTTGTTGGTTATCTATTAATGTTTGTAAATCAGGTGTACTTAAATCTTGTAATCTAAGTGAACATAATTTACTTTTCTCTATTTCTAATTCTTTTTTAAGTAAGTTAATAGTTATTTTTTTATTTAATATCTCTCTTTTCTTACCATCAATTTCACTATTAGAAGGGTATATCGGTATAATTTCAGTAAATGTACATAAGTCTTTAGAACCTATACTATGACTTGTTTGTGCAGATAATGGACAATCTTCTGTATTGGTGAAATTTAAACTATAACCTTTATAAACAAATTTGTTATTGTCAAATATAGTATTTCTATATATTTTACCTGAATTGTCACATCCTTCCCATATTGTAGTCGCAGGGACAACTTGTTCTATTAAATCTAACCAATAATCACCTATCTTATCCATAAATTCAAACATAGTGTTATAAGTGAATTTGTTAGATAAGTGTTCACCACAATTACTAGCATTTAGATAGAGTTGGTAAAATAATCTTAGTAATGGATAATCACTTATTGTTTGTCTACTTTTAACATCTATTAAATTAGTTTGAACTAACTGATCGAATACTGTTTTAATGTTGATTTCTGATGGTTGTATGTCTAAGTAATCTAATGGATTAATACATACACTATATGTTTCACCTGTAGCAAATCCATCTACACATTCTTTTTTACTACCACAATATTCGCAATCGCCCTTACAATTTGCACAATCATCTAATGGTTTCCACGTACAAAAACAATTACCACTATCCCATTGGTAGTTTTTACCTAGACCTAAACCATTAGTACCTTCACCATTAAGTAGTTCATTTATTTTTTCACAACATTCTTGATCGATAAATTGTTTTTGATTAAATGTTTGAGCGGTGATACCACTTAAAACTTCACTTATTACACCCCCCGAATATGGTGTAGACCCACTATATAAATAATTTTCAAATATAGACAATGTACCATCATAATTTTCAGTTATAATCGCAAATAAATTATTTAAATTACTATTATCGTTTAATACTATCGTATCGGTACCACAATTATTTTCTTGTATATAAAAATTAGATAATACCTCACCTTTTTCTAATAATTGTTCATAAGTCGCATCTAAAGATTCTATATAATCTGATGTTAGAATATAATATTTATTTTTTAAATCTAATACTGTTTGTTCTAATAAATCAGTGTATGTGGAACAACTAAATGTTAATCCAGTAGTCAATATATCATCAAATGATAATGTATAACCACTACTTAACACTTCACCACTAAATACTACAGAATGTAATGTAGATTGATCTTCAAAAATATATGTATTACAATCTTGAAATAAGAAATCATCTGAATCTTCATATATTTTAGAGTCCTCAATACACTTTGTTGGGCAGTTGTCACAATCAATATTTCTCCAATAGTTAAATACGTCACACTCTATCGCCTTAGCAGGGTCTATACTAAATGATGCATTTTTAACGTTAAGTAATAAGTCTGAGTGATTAATATCATAATCAGTTGATCTGTACTCTAAGTCTAACCAAAGTCTCTCTTGCTCTTTACCCAATCTAAGTACCTCATAATTATTTGTGGAACCCGTATTACATTCACCGTTAGGGTAAACTTTTTGGGTTAAAATTCCATCATCATAATAAACCCAAGATTTTTTATTATCTATTACACAACTTAATTGTGGTATCTTACAATCATTAATAGATAATACTCTATTTGTTTTACAATCAGAAATATTAACTTGAATGTTATCAACTAATAAACATAATGAACACTCATAATTATCTATCTCTATAGAAAAGAAAAATTCTTTGTTAGGATATAATCTTCTTAAATCGTCACAGACACATTCAGGAATAGTAAAATTAAATGTTTTCCAGTTTGGTTCGAACATATCTGCATTGTAAGGTATGTTTTGGGTTGAATATTGATTAAATATACCATCTTCTATGGTTTCAATTTCACCTTCTGTACCTTCTAATATCACACCTGTGTATCCCATAGTAGGGTCCCATTGCCATATTGGGTTTACACTTTCAGTATACGGTAAATATGTTAAATTGGAGTCAATATCGGTATTAGTATTAACATTAGTGTTGTTAACAAACAATTTAAAATTAATTTTTAAATCATCTAAGTAATTACCAAAATAGCTATTATTAATTATTTCATAATCTACATAATTTTGTTGTAAAGTTTCCCCCCAATTATCATAACAATTTTGTGTGGATACCTGTACATTATTTTTATTTAATTCAGTTTCATCTAATAACTGATTTAACGCCATTATGACTTCATTATAAGAATTACAACATTCTGAATCTACTGTATTGTTAGTAACTGAACTTGGTAATATACAATTTCCGTTCACAAATACCGCATCTGAATATTCCCCAGGTAGGTTTGATGTGTTACAACATTCACTAGATATCTGTTGACCATTAACTAAAATTATACTACTACTATCAAATGAATTAAATATTAGTTGAAAATTTGATTCGGGATTAGGACAAATTGGGGTGTTATTAGTAATAGTATCACAACTATTATTGTCATAAGTCGCATATGGATTATAATTCGGTGCGTTTGGGTTAGTACACCCACCTAATCTACAACAGTTAACGCAAGGTTGGGTGGCGGATGGGTTGTAATTTTCATAAGGGCTCCCATCTGGTGCAAATTCATAAGTACAATCTACTATCGGTGGGATGTCGGTTATTGGGACAAAACAATACTTGTTATTTTCATCAAATTCTACATTAGGGAACCCTGTAATTGCTTGTGTACAACAATTATTTTCTCTTAAAATTTGTGTATGTCCATTGTTATCTACATACGTTATTATATTATTTTCATCTAACTGAAAGTTATCTGGACATAATGTATCTCCACCAATTTGTTCACATAAATTAGTCTCCAAATTGTATTGTACGTTTAGTCCTGTAATCTCTTTACTGCAACATCCTCTAGTTAGTACTCCCGTTTGGTTGGAAACGACTCCGTTGATGTTTACCGTAAATGGTGGGTCACAATTTGTTTCTATTGGTCCTAACACATTTGAAATTGGTTGTAATCCTGATTCTTCTGCTCCACCCTCACTTTGGTTAGGGTTATATTCAGAACGATAAGCATTACAACACCCATTAGTGTAGGTATTGTTGAGGTCTGGTGACCATTGTTGGGGTTGGAAATTGTTACATAATTGAGTCGCCCCAGGATCTGAGGGGAATCCAGGATTACCTACAATAGTATAACGATAGTAACCAGTACTACTATTTGTATCATATACATCATATGTTTCTCCCCCAAAAATTGTACATCCAGGTATTGTAGGGTCACCACCACCACCACCTTTTCCTGTACCCGCAGCACCAACCGCAGCCATTACAGTGCCTGTGGTTTCAGGATCTAAATATCCATTTAATGTATAATATACACCCAAAAGTCCAACTCCCCAACCTAATAATGTATTGCCTAAATTATTTTTTAACTGAGAAGTATTACCTACTATAACATTTTGTTGCTTTAAATTTTTAGTTAATAGGTAAGTTTTATCGCCTATATCGTTGTTTATTTTATTAATCTGAGATATATTTTTAGTCTGTATAATTTTAAGGGATAATTTTTGTGTGTCAGTTAAAATTATATCACCATTATCTGCAGTAATACTTTTGGTACTTACATCTAATAATTCTGCAGTTCTATTAATTGTGTTTTGTACATCATTTTGAGTAATTAAAGATGTTTGTATTGCTTCATTACCATTTTCTATCTCACTAGTTAAAGTATTTATCTCCTGATTAAGTGCGATAATTTCTTTTTCTATCTGAGAAATCTCTTCTTTATTATTGTTAAATTTAGCATTTACTAATTTTTCCTCTAAAATATTTTTTTGTTTACAATCTTCGAATAAACGAGAATATGTTACGATTTCTTTTTGATTTTCTATTGTTTTTGAGGTGGTACAATATTCGTATTCGTTTTGTTTAGTACCATTATTAGATGATTGATTTCCATAAACAATAGTATTACAATAATTTTTATAGTTAAAATTTCTTAGTTCGGTTAATTTGTTTTCGTATACCACACAATCTATAGGGTTATTAACGTTTGTTAAAGCTTTATTAATTATATTATTGTCAGAATTTTTTAAATTTATTTGACTTTTTAAAGTGTTAATTTCTTTAGTTAATTTTAAATTAGTTTCTTTTAATATTTTTATTTGTTTTTCTTCTTGTTTAGTTAAAGTACTTTGTTTTTTGAATACCTCTATTTCATCGAATACCTTTTCCGTTTGTTTTTCAACACTATTTATTGGTCCTGGATTTGGCGAATAGCAATCTGTATTAATTTTCGCAATTATATTATTAATCCACAATACTAATGATTCATAGTCAGTCAATATCTTAGTCCATAAACCACACTCTACCGATATTTCTAAATTACAAACATTTTCTGTTTTTACAAAACTATTATAATCAATATCACAAACTGGGAAGGTTAATGGTATGTTAAAACAATTATCAACAATATCTTCAACATCACTTTTTATTCTTTTATATTCATTAATATAATATAACATATCAGTATACACTATATTTAAACTAGATAAATTATCTAATGTTTCGATTGATGGGTTAGAGTCCGATTTTAACTCCATATAAATTTCACCTATCTGATTTACCCAATTTTGGTTTGATGATACCCACTGATTTAATGATACCACATTTCCACCAATTGCAGAACAACACTCTACATTTGGTTCAATGATATCTATTCCACCCCAACTACCATTAGGAAAATTATTTTTTAAGTTTTGTGAGTCTGATTCATTATTTGTAAATGTAACAAAATTTAAACAATTTATATTATTTATCGTATTTTCATAAAAAATTGTAGGAAAACAAGATATATTATCTGCACATTCTATTAAATTACTTGCTTCATACTTTAACATATAATCAAATGAAAAATCAACACTACAACTACAATCTTCTATAACTTCACCAGTCTCTTCACTTACTGGTGATTGTGGTAAGTAAAATCCTTCCCAATTTTTACTACCAAAAACTACTGAAACATTGTTAATATCTTCACACGACGCTTTGTTAATATCAACTAACGCAGTAAAAAATGCATTAGGGTTAACACTATTGTTAGGATTAAATGGGATTACTTCTCCATTACTATCAATAGTAAAATCACCAAATGTATATTGTGGATATAGTTCTGATATTTGTTGGTATAATACCGCAAAATCATCAATACTATTCCAATCAATAATAAGATTATCAAACTCAAATTCAGGTTTAGGTATAAAACTTATCCTACCATATTCATCTATTTTAAATATTTCCCAGTTTTCGGGATTATTTAAGTCAGTGTTTTGGAAAATTGAATAGGGTCCTGGTACTATGGTAATACTATCTAAGTTTGAGTACCCCTTTATTATTACGGATTCTTCAAAGCAATCTTTTGCGAAATTTGTGGTGTTAAACTGAGATATCACATCACTACCTAAATTTTGTAACTCAACATACTCACTATTAACTAATGGATCCATTTGGGGTGTTGTATTACCGACCTCTAAAGAAAAACCGGGTGTTGCGATGTTAACTTCACCTAAATAACTACTAACACCATCAGTATTAGGAGTTGTACATGACACATATACATTACCAAAATTATCTTTAAAAGTTACATAATCTAAACGATGGTATGCACAACACTCAGGACTACTTATTATAGTAGTTAGACTACATTCCACTTGTTTAAATAAATCATCGAAGGATGCTGAAATACTATTACTTAAACCTAATATACCACCTTTAATGTAATCTTCAATATATTCATTTGGGGTGAAGTCTACTCCGTTATCGGGGGTTGTGTAGAAATCTTCATTTTGAAAGTTATCTAAACTTTCAACAATACCATCACCCTCTGAATCATAGATATATTGGAAACAGAGTTCTTTTGAGGATGTTTCTTTTCCTGATGTGGAAAAACCAATTACTCTCACAATTTTATCGTTGGGGACACTATGTGTCATATCAAATGGTATGATCCCATTAGGTAGCGGTCTTTGTGGAATACCTACGCAAGGTCCAGTAATATTGTCTCCTTTGAAACAAAATTCCGCATTTCTACCATACTCATTAACATAATTTATAAATGTACCATTCTCGGTTTCACAACAAGACTGAAAATTGTCAAAACTAATTTTTGTTCCATCACTATTAACATAATATATGTAAGGCCCACATTCTATTTTATTATCACTACCACATACAAACTCAACATT
>Ga0209223_10005545_pt1 | contig 11058 bp, 4 predicted proteins | sample COG_06_FD_184750 | JGI IMG/M metagenome (GOLD analysis project Ga0209223, IMG submission 184750) | Pelagic Microbial community sample from North Sea - COGITO 998_met_06 (SPAdes) (version 2) | ecosystem: Environmental > Aquatic > Marine > Neritic zone/Coastal water | place: Helgoland, sampling...
TCTTTATCTGACATTTTAGGTTTACGTATTTGAGTAAGAAACGAATTTCTTGGTTCAATACTATTTAATACTTGAAGAATTTTGTCGTAATTTGCTTGGAAGTTGTGCATCGTAAAATTGTTGTGTCTAAACCTCAATCTACTGTTATTTAGCAGGTTGCACAACTTTTTTACATTATATCCCTAAATGCACAACGGGTTTATAAATATATAAATACAAATCTAATAGCTTGTCGAAGTCTCATTGATCAATCGGGATTCCAAATCCGCGCTATCAGGGATGTAATAAAAATAAAAACTCTTTGAATTTACTCCTGTTTTTAACTTCCTAAAAGATTAAAAAACTTCTGAAGTTTCTATTCTAAAATGAATATATTTGTTCGTTAATTAACCTACGAAAAATAGCATGTCTGAATCTAGAAAAAGAAGAGAAGCCTTATTATATCACGCCAAACCAACACCAGGGAAAATTAAAGTAGTACCTACCAAAAAATATGCAAGTCAAAGAGATTTGTCTTTGGCTTATTCTCCAGGGGTGGCAGAGCCTTGTTTGGAAATAGAAAAGGATCCAGAAAATGCTTACAGGTATACTTCTAAAGGAAATTTAGTTGCGGTAATTTCTAACGGAACTGCGGTATTAGGTCTAGGAGATATTGGTCCTTTGGCAGGGAAACCTGTAATGGAAGGTAAAGGTTTACTTTTTAAGATATTTGCTGATATTGATGTGTTTGATATTGAAGTAGATGTTACAGATGTAGATAAGTTTATTGATACTGTAAAAGCAATTTCTCCAACATTTGGTGGAATTAATTTAGAGGATATAAAAGCTCCTGAAGCTTTTGAGATAGAACGAAGATTAAAGGAAGAATTGGATATTCCGGTAATGCATGATGATCAGCACGGAACTGCAATCATTTCTGCAGCAGCATTGAAAAATGCAGCGGAGATTGTGGGGAAAAAGTTGGAGGATTTACAAATTGTTGTAAACGGTGCTGGTGCTGCTGCGATTTCTTGTACTAGATTGTATATGGCGCTTGGTGCGAAGAGAGAAAATATTGTGATGTGTGATTCTAAGGGAGTTATTCGAAATGATCGTGATAATTTAACTTCTCAAAAAGCAGAATTTTCTACAGATAGAGACTTAACAACTTTAGAGGAAGCGATGGTGGCTTCTGACGTTTTTATTGGTTTGTCAAAAGGAGATGTTGTAACACCTGAGATGTTGTTAACCATGGCAAAAGACCCAATTGTTTTTGCAATGGCGAATCCAACACCAGAAATAAACTTTGACTTGGCTGTTAAAACTAGAAAAGATATCATCATGGCTACAGGTCGTTCTGACCATCCTAACCAGGTGAATAATGTTTTAGGATTTCCTTTTATTTTTAGAGGGGCATTGGATGTGAGAGCTACGGGTATTAATGAAGAAATGAAAATGGCAGCGGTACATGCCTTGGCAGATTTAGCTAAGAAAACTGTTCCAGAGCAAGTGAATTTAGCATACAACCAATCAAATCTTACTTTTGGAAGAGATTATATCATCCCAAAACCTTTTGACCCTAGGTTGATTTATGAGATTCCACCAGCAATTGCAAAAGCAGCGATGGAATCAGGAATTGCAAAATATCCTATCCAGGATTGGGAAAAATACAAGCATGAATTGATGGAGCGTTTAGGAACCGGTAATAAAATGGTTCGAATGCTGCATGACAGAGCAAAATCAAATCCAAAAAGATTGGTTTTCAATGAGGCGGATAAATTGAATGTGATGAAAGCTGCTCAAATAGTTTATGATGAAGGTATTGCCATTCCAGTTTTATTGGGAAATAAAGCAATCATTCAGAAACATATTGAAGAACTTGGTTTTGATGGTGCTGTTGAAATCATCGATCCAAAAATTGATGAGGAGAGACCGAGAAGACTAAAGTATGCAGAGATTTATTGGAAATCACACCAGCGTAAAGGGGTAACTTTAGTTGAAGCTCGTAAAATGATGCGTGAACGAAATTATTTTGCTGCCATGATGGTGAATGAAGGAGATGCTGATGCCATGATTACAGGATATTCTAGGAATTACTCAAGTACGATCAAACCTTTATTTGAAACTATTGGAATGATGGACGGAGTGTCTAGAATAGCTGCTACGAACATGATGTTGACCAAACGTGGACCCATGTTTTTGTCGGATACAACAATCAACATCGATCCAAATGCCAAACAGTTGGCAAAAATAACTCAGTTGACGAGTAGTGTGGTAAAAATGTTTGGATTAGAACCTGTGGTTGCAATGCTATCCTTTTCAAATTTTGGTGCTTCTCCATCTATACATCCACGAAAAATTGAGGAAGCTGTACATATTTTACATAAATCAAATCCGGAGTTAATTGTAGATGGACCGATTCAAGCAGATTTTGCTTTGAATTCAGAAATGTTGGAAGATAAATTCCCATTTTCATTATTAGCAGGTAAGAAAACGAATACCTTGATTTTTCCAAATTTAGATTCTGCAAATATTTCTTACAAAATGATGAAGGAATTAAATGGAGTAGAGTCTATCGGGCCGATCATTTTAGGATTGAAAAAGCCAGCACATATTTTACAATTAGGAGCAAGTGTTGATGAGATGGTTAATATGGCAGCAGTGGCTGTAGTTGATGCTCAAAATAAATCTAAAAACTAAAAAACAAACCTTAAAATAATCAGAACCTAACTTATGATCACACAATTAAGAGGAAGATTGGTAGAGAAAAACCCAACGTATGTTGTTGTAGATTGCAATGGTGTTGGGTATTTGTTGCATATATCATTGAATACATTTACTGCCTTACCAGCAGATGAGTCTATAACCATTTATACACATCTTTCTATCAAAGAAGATGCGCATACCTTGTTTGGTTTTGTTACAAGATTAGAAAGAGAGATTTTCAGGTTGCTTATTTCTGTATCGGGGGTAGGGCCCAGCATTGCCAGAACAATGCTATCGTCTATGACTTCGGAAGAAATTCAACAGGCAATCGCTTCCTCAAATGTTGCATTGATACAATCAGTTAAAGGAATAGGAGCTAAAACAGCACAAAGACTTATTTTAGATCTTAAAGATAAGGTTGTTAAAACTTTTGATTTGGATGAAAATGAGCTTCCTGCGCACAATACTAATAAAGAAGAAGCGTTATCTGCTTTAGAAGTACTTGGATTTGCAAGAAAAATTTCGGAAAAAGTATTAGACCGAATACTAAAAGAAGACAACTCATTGTCTGTCGAAGCATTAATTAAAAAAGCATTGAAAAGTTTCTAATCAAACTTGAAAAGACTTTTACAAAAATATAAGGGTATAATTTTGTTGTGTTGTACCGTGCTTTTATGCGCTACAATGTCAGCACAAATTGCACCTGTCGTAGCGTCAGATTCTATTCCGCCTAAAAAAGAGACGGGAGATAGCATGTTCCTAAAGCTGCCTACCAATAAAGAAGTGATTTATGATGCAGCGAGTAAACGTTATATCATAAAAGAAACTGTTGGAGGAGTTGAGGTGAGTACACCTTTGTTTATGTCTACCTCTGAATACAAAGAATATCGTTTGAATCAAGACATGCAATCTTATTATAAAGATAAGATTAGTGCCTTAAACAGCGACAAAGAAGGTAGTGAAGAGGCGCAAAAAAACTTGTTGCCTACTTATTATGTAAACTCTAGTTTGTTCAAAACTATTTTTGGTGGAAACGCTATTGAAGTAAATACGCAAGGGTCTATTGATGTGAGAATGGGGGTTTTGTATCAGAATATTGAAAACCCACAATTGTCTGAGGAAAATAGAAGTAATACCACTTTTGATTTTGATCAACAGGTAACGGCAAGTATCGGGGCTAAGATTGGGGAGCGCTTAAAAGTGACTGCCAACTACGATACAAAATCTACTTTTGATTTTCAGAATTTGGTGAAAGTTGAATTTTTGCCAACCATGCAAAATGGTTTTGAATCTGAAAATGCTGATGATATTGTTAGAAAGATAGAATTGGGTAACGTGAGTATGGATGTTAGTAATAACTTGATCACGGGTTCTCAAAGTTTGTTTGGTATCAAATCGGAATTGCAATTTGGAAAAACAACCATTACGTCAGTTTTTTCTGAGCAAAAATCAGAAACAAAAACGGTTACCGCCAAAGGAGGTTCTTCTTTGAATGAATTTGAGTTGCAAACAACACAATATGCAGCCAATAAATATTTCTTTTTATCACACTATTTTAGAAACAACTATAATAATGCTTTAAAGAATTTTCCGATTATCAATAGTTCTGTAAATGTGATAAAAGTTGAGGTTTGGATTACCAACAGAGGCTCCGCTACAGAAGATGTTAGGAATATTGTAGCTCTGACAGATTTAGGTGAAAATGGTAGCGATTTTTACGAGAACACTCTTTCTAATATTACCAATGCAGGGATTACAGAATTAACTCCTGAGTTGCCAGATAATGATGCCAATACCTTAAACTCAGTTCTATTGGATGGATCAGGGATTCGTCAGATTGGAACGGTAAAAAAAGCCTTGCCAGATTCAATGGTACAGGGCTCTGATTTTACGATTTTAGAAAATGCTAAAAAACTAAGTCCAAATGAATACTCATTTCACCCGCAATTAGGGGTGTTGACCTTGAATAGAAATTTAACCGATGGAGATGTGTTGGCCATTGCTTTTCAATATGCTATTACTGGAGATCCAAAAGTATCCCAGGTGGGTGAGTTTTCTACAGATGGAATTGAGTCGAATGAGAATTTAGTGGTAAAAATGTTGCGTTCGGAAATCAAAGAACCCGGAAAAAGAATCTGGGATTTGATGATGAAGAATGTCTATTCTCTAGGGGCCTACCAAATGCAATCAGAAGGGTTTTTATTAGAACTTTTATACAAAGATGATCAAACTGGGGTAGAGATTAATTCCTTGCAAAACACTGAAAATCCTGATGTAAGTTCTCGAACTATAATGAACTTGACTAGAGTTGATATTTTAGATCAGAATAATTTTCAAAAGCCGAATGGGGATGGATATTTTGATTACGTAGAGGGCATTACAGTAGACTCGGAAACAGGAAGTATTCATTTTCCAACCTTAGAGCCATTTGGACGAGATATGGAGGCAATAATAACTGAGGAAAACGAGCAATATTTATTCAAAGAATTATATACCGAAATTCAGGCGGTTGCACAAAACAATTATCAAGTACGAGATAAGTATTTGATCAAAGGATATTATAAATCGGATGCTAGTAACGGGATATCGTTAGGCGCATTCAATGTTCCAAGAGGATCAGTTACCGTTACTTCTAATGGAATTGTATTGACGGAAGGTGCTGATTATGTAGTGGATTATTTAAGTGGTAGGGTGCAAATAATCAATCCGGCCATTGAAGCTTCTGGAGCACCGGTACAAGTGTCATTGGAGAATAATACCTTGTTTAATCAGCAAACCAAACGTTATGTGGGGATTGATGTGGAACATAAATTCTCTGAAAAATTTCAAATGACCGGTACTTATTTGAATGTGAATGAACGTCCACTGACTCAGAAAACATCTTATGGTTCTGATCCAATTAATAATACCATGTTGGGGCTTACTTTTAACTATGATTCTGAAATTCCATGGTTGATTAAAATGGTAAATAAATTGCCTTTCCAAGATACGGATGTTCCATCTCAATTGACAGTTAGAGGAGATTTTGCCTATATGTTGCCTGGGACACCAAGTGGAATTGATCAAGATGGGGAAGCAACCACTTATATTGATGATTTTGAAGGAGCACAAATTCCATTGAGTATCATGGATGAAAACTCATGGAAAATTGCAAGTAAACCCTTGAACTTTACGGAGGGTAGTGTGACTTATGATTTTGGACCCGATAGTGAAGATCCTTCTTTGGAATATGGAGAGAAAAGAGCGGATATGGCTTGGTATTCTATTGATAGATTGTTTTATGGGAATTCTTCTTTGACTCCTGGTAATATTGATAACGATGAATTGTCTAGGAATGAGGTCAGTAGGGTTGATTATAATGAGATTTTTCCCGCAACAGATTTAGATTTTACACAATCCACAACGCTTTCTACTTTTGATTTGTCTTATTTCCCAAAGGAGAGAGGTAGTTACAATTATGATATCACGAACTTGGATATTGATGGAAGTTTGGCAAATCCTGAGGATAGATGGGCTGGAATTACGAGAGCCTTAACAACAACGGATTTTGAAAGAGCGAATGTTGAATACATTCAGTTTTGGATGCAAGATCCTTATCAAGGGTATTCTATAAATGCAGAAGAAGGAGGAGGAGTGGCACCAATTGAAGAAGGAGAATTGTTTTTCAACCTTGGGAATATCTCTGAGGATGTATTGAAAGATAGCAGAAAAGTCTATGAAAATGGATTGCCAGGTGCTGGAGAGGTTGACAATACAGATGAGACCGTTTGGTCTAAGATACCTACAAACAACACCTTTTTGTATGCTTTTACAGAATTGGATGAAGACAGGGTATTGCAAGATGTTGGTCTAGATGGTTTTAATGATGCAGGTGAAACACGTTATCCAAATACGGGTTCAACGGATAGGTCTACAGATAATTACCACTTTTTTAGAGGAAGCGATTATGATGCTCAAAATGCATCGATTATAACCCGTTATAAAGATTACAATAAGACAGAAGGAAACTCTCCAACCGCTAATTTAAGTACAGAATCCTATCCAACATCAGCAACCTCAATTGCGGATGCAGAGGACATCAACAAAGATCAGACGATGAATACCATCAATGCGTATTATCAATACAAAGTATCATTGAATGCATCGGACTTGGTTTTAGGACGAAACAATATTGTAGATGTAAAAAGAACCAAAAGAGAAACACCCGATGGTTTGGAAAAGGATGTTACTTGGTATCAGTTTAGAATTCCAATTAGCGGAGGAACCTCTATCGGCGGAATATCAGATTTTAATTCTATCCGCTTTATGCGAATGTTTTTAACCAAGTTTAAGTCACCAGTAGTGTTGAGATTTGCTCAATTGCAATTAGTGCGAGGTGATTGGAGACGTTATGAAAGGAATGTACATGGAGGAACTGAAATTGGTGATGAAATAGATTTGGATAAATTTACAACAGGAGTGGTGAATATTGAAGAAAATGCAAGTAGACAGCCGATTCCGTATGTGTTGCCTCCAGGAATTCAGAGAGAACAGTTACAAGGGAGTACAAGGTTGCAGTTTCAGAATGAACAATCATTATCGGTCAAAATAAAGGACTTGCCTTCTGGTGAAGCACGGACGGTATATAAAAATATGATTTCCGATTTAAGAATGTACAAAAGATTGAAAATGTTTGTGCATGCGGAAGGTATTGGAACTGATTTGGAAGACGATAAAATGATGGCCATCATGCGTTTGGGATCAGATTTAAATGATAACTTTTATCAAATTGAAGTGCCTTTAAAAGCAACGTTATTTAGTCAGTCGACAAGTGAAGAGGTGTGGCCTGCAGAGAATAATTTTGAAGTGGATTTAGAAAGTCTTGGTTTGTTAAAGGTAGAACGATATGCGGATGAAAGTTCACCACTTGCAACTGAATTGTATCCTGCACCAGTAGCTGGAGAAGAGATTAAATATAGAATACGGGTTAAAGGAAATCCAAACTTGGCCAATATTAAAACCATGATGATGGGGGTTCAGAATATTTCTAATGTTCAACAAAGTGCTGAAATCTGGTTTAATGAGCTTCGTGTAGCTGGTTTTGATAATGAAGGTGGTTGGGCCTCTGTGGTAAGCGCCAATGCTAATTTTGCTGATTTGGCGGATGTTGCCCTAACCGGTAGTATTTCTACCATTGGTTTTGGTGGGGTGGAAGAACGTGTGAACGAAAGAAGTCAGGAAGATGTTAAGCAATATGGTGTTTCTACCAATGTAAACGTTGGGAAATTAATGCCAAAAAAATGGGGAATTAAAATTCCATTGAGTTATTCTATTTCTGAGGAGTTTAAAGATCCGAAATACGATCCTCAATTTCAGGATGTGAAATTTGAAGATGCTAAAGATATCAATGAAAATAGTAGCAGTGCTAGAGATTATACCAAACGACATAGTATCAGTTTGATCAATGTTAGAAAGGAACGTGTTGGAGAATTGAAAAAGAAACCAAAGCCTTATGATGTTGAGAATTTTTCTGTTTCTTATAGTTATAATGAGGAAAATCATAGAGATTATAATATTCAAAAACATTTGGTGCAGGATGTAAAAACATCGGCTAATTATGCCTATAATATTCCTGCGATGCCTATTGAGCCGTTTAAGAACTCAAAATCTTTGGATAATAAATATTTCAGAATTATCAAGGATATCAACTTCAATTTACTGCCATCAACTATTGGTGTGAATAGTAATATCACGAGGAGTTATAACGAACAAGCTTCAAGAAATTTGGTGACCGGAGGCGCATTGCCAACCTTGCAACAAAGAAATTTCTTGTTTGACTGGGATTATAATATTGGATACAACTTAAGTAAGAATCTAAAGTTTAATTTGAGGGCGGCAAACAATCATATTTATGATGCTTTCGAGAATACGGATGATGCTGAAAACATGCAGTTATTTTCTAATTTCTTTAATCTTGGTCGTGCCAACAATTACAGTCAAAAGTTTGATGCAAACTATCAAATACCAATTAACAAACTTCCTTACTTTGGGTTTGTTACAGCGGATTATAGTTATACGGCTGATTTTAATTGGCAAGCGGGTTCTCAGTCTTTTCAATACGAAATTGGTAATGCGATTCAGAATGCCAATACACATACCATTTCTTCTAATTTAAACATGACCAAATTTTATAAAGATATTGGTTTGAAGAGCTTGTTTACACCAAGTTCAAAGAAATCTAAAAAGAAGAAAAAATCTAAAAAAGACGACGGAGCACCAAAATTTGCAACCCCATCTGCTCCGAGAAGAATCGGTAAGAAAAAGAAAGTTTCTACAGGTGAAAAAGTATTGAATGTTGCCTATGATTTGGTAACAATGATCAAAACAGGTAGAATAAGTTACGCAGATAATAATGGTATGTATTTGCCAGGATATAAGGAATCTGTTGGCTTTTTAGGACAAACTAGAAGTGGAGGTGGAAGTATGGCACCTACCTTTGGTTTTGTTTTTGGAGATCAACGTGATATTAGGCAATTGGCCTTGCAACAAGACTGGTTGACAACAAGAAACGTGAATATAAATGGCGTGGAAGATGAAAACTATTATTCTAAAACTTATACGAATACACATTATGATAAGCTAGATTGGTCATTATCGGTAAAGCCAATAAAAGATTTGGATATCAATATCAATGCAAATAGAATTACCACCAGAAATAAATCGCAACAAATTGATGCGGTATTAGATTATGGAAATGGTACTGTCGAATCTGGTTTTGATAGAAGATTTGAATATACACAGCTTACGGAAACGAGTAATTTTAGTATGACTTATAGTATGTTTAAAACTTCCTTTGATGGCAATGGAGATGAAACATTCCAACAGTTTTTAAATAATAGGGCTACAATACAAGAAAGACTTGCCAATGAAAGTGAATTGGATCAGACCAAATATGGCTTGAATACCCAAGATGTGCTGCTGCCATCTTTTACTTCTGCTTATTCAGGAGGGAGTGCTGAAACCGAAAAATTAAGTCCGTTTAGAAATATGCCAATACCAAATTGGCGTTTGAGTTATAAGGGCTTTATGCGTGTCAAATGGTTTAAGAAAAACTTCTCAAGCTTTATTGTAACTCATGCTTACAAATCGTCTTATACGATAGCCAATATGAGTAACAATGCACAATATATTGAAAATGGTGGAGTGCCCCCAACGGATATCAATGGGAATTATTTATCTAAAGTAGTAATTTCTACCATAGCAATTAATGATGGTTTTTCTCCGCTTGTAAAAGTAGATATGAGGTTTAAAAACAGTTTGTCGTTTAGAGGAGAGGTAAATAAAGATAGAACCTTAGCGTTGAGTTTCAATAATAATTCATTGTCGGATATTAGAGGGACAGAGTATGTGTTTGGTTTAGGATATATATTAAAAGATCTTAAATTAAAAGGAGCGTCGGGTAGAAGAAAGGCGATCAAAGGAGATTTAAATATGAAGGCAGATGTCTCATATCGACAAAACTTGACAACGATTCGTTCTATAGATACGCAAAACACGCAGATTACAGGAGGTCAGAATTTATTCTCACTAAAACTATCAGCAGATTATAATTTAAATAAAAATTTAATCGCTACATTTTATTATGATCAATCTGCCACTAGATATGCAATTTCTACATCGTTCCCAAGACAATCGATAAGCAGTGGAATTAGTATTACGTATAACTTAGGAAACTAAAGAAGTGATTTCTCTGTTTGAAGTTTTTATCGGACTATAATTTATTTATAGAAGAACATAATATTTTATACTTTTGCTGTTCACATATTTTAAAAATAATATTAAAAAAACATAACGATGAATTTACCTGAAAACTTAAAATATACAAAGGATCATGAATGGATTCAGATTGATGGAGATGTCTTAACCATTGGAATTACAGATTTCGCTCAAAGTGAATTAGGTGATATTGTTTATGTAGATGTTGATACTTTGGATGATACCGTAGAAGCAAATGAAGTATTTGGTTCTGTAGAAGCTGTTAAAACAGTATCTGATTTGTTTATGCCGATGACAGGTGAAGTTATTGAGTTCAATGAAGGTTTGGAAGATGCTCCTGAATTAGTGAATTCTGATCCTTATGGTGAAGGTTGGATGATTAAAGTAAAAGCAAGTGATGTAACACAAATAGACGATTTATTAGATGCTAGCGCTTATAAAGAACTTGTACAAGGCTAATGCCGTAACAATTGCAGTTTCTTTAACAGCGATAGTGGCTTATTTAAGCCTGTGGAATGCCTACTTTTATAGTTACAGTTAAAACGGCTCATAAATGAATATATTTGAATTATGAGTAAAACAAAAAGATACGACAAGGACTTTAAAATTATGTTAGTT
>Ga0209223_10005546_pt1 | contig 11056 bp, 12 predicted proteins | sample COG_06_FD_184750 | JGI IMG/M metagenome (GOLD analysis project Ga0209223, IMG submission 184750) | Pelagic Microbial community sample from North Sea - COGITO 998_met_06 (SPAdes) (version 2) | ecosystem: Environmental > Aquatic > Marine > Neritic zone/Coastal water | place: Helgoland, sampling...
AGCGCTTTGTGAAGCATTATGTAATCCACAAGACAAATTCAAATCTGTACACATAGCCGGTACCAATGGAAAAGGCAGTTCAAGCCATTCAATTGCTGCAGTGTTACAATCAGCAGGTTATAAAACCGGCCTTTATACTTCACCACACTTAAAGTCCTTCACAGAAAGGATACGCATCAACGGAATTGAAATTGATAAAGCAGCAGTTGTTCAGTTTGTTGCGGACAATAAAGTTGCAATTGAGACAATCAAACCCTCCTTTTTTGAAATGACCGTAGCCATGGCTTTTGATCATTTTGCGAAAGAAAAAGTGGATGTTGCTATTATAGAGACCGGGCTAGGGGGCAGGCTCGATTCTACTAATATCATCACACCTGAACTGTGCCTCATTACTAATATAAGCCTCGACCATACAGACATGTTGGGCGATACTTTAGCTGCTATTGCTGTGGAGAAAGCAGGAATCATCAAACCTTCTGTACCAGTGGTCATTGGTACGACTCAAAGTGAAACAACTCCTGTGTTTATCAAAACAGCAGCAAACAATGGTTCCGCTATAACATTCGCAGATCAGGGAGACATTGATGCTTCTAGTTTTGTTCTAGACTTATTGGGCAAGGCGCACCTAAAGAATATCCCAGGAATAATAGAGAGCTTAACAATCCTGAGACAAAAAGGCTTTGAATTCAGTGATGAACAATTGAGTCATGGACTTTCTAAAGTTCAAGCACTTACCGGACTAAAAGGAAGGTGGCAGGTCATTAATAGTACACCTTTAACTATTTGTGATACAGGGCATAATGTAAATGCATTTCAATACATTATTGACCAGATAGCCTCAATGACATTTAATCAGTTAACATTGGTGTTAGGCTTTGTTGATGATAAGAATATTGCTTCTCTTCTTGGGATGTTACCAAAGGACGCAGCAGTATACTTTTGTGAAGCGAATGTACCACGTGCAATGAATTTTGAAAGGTTGGCGCCCATCGCTAAGGCCTTTTTTCCAAAGGCTACTTATATCAAAGATGTCAATGAAGCCATAAACAATGCACAGCAAAATGCGCATAACGATGATTTTATATTCGTTGGAGGCAGTACTTTTGTCGTAGCTGAAATAGAAAACTTGTAATGGGCAGACAAAAACTCATTCGATTTGATGCTATTCCCGAAAGGTCAAACATCTTTGAATCCAACTGGGGGACAAAATTCGACCTTAAAGGGAAGTGGCTTTCCGATGTTTTCAAGAATGATAATGAGCTTACAGTAGAATTTGCTTGTGGTTATGGTGAATACACCGTTGGCTTAGCGAGGATATCCCCCAATCAGAACTACATTGGCATTGATGTAAAAGGAGATAGACTATGGATTGGCAGCACCCAAGCTGTAGAGGAAGGGCTGACTAATGTTGCTTTTTTAAGGGCTTTAGTAGAAAATGTCGAAGTCTGTTTTGAAGAAAGAGAGATTAATAATATATGGATCACCTTCCCAGATCCGAGGCCAAAAGATAGGGATATAAAAAGGCGCTTAACTTCCCCTAGATTTCTTGAATACTATAAAAAGTTACTCGCAAAGGATGGAATGATGTATTTCAAGACAGACAATACTGCTCTATTTGAATACACCTTAGAAGTACTAGGTGAGCGAGAAGATATAAAAGATTTAGAATATACTTTTGACCTGTATCATTCTGAGTACATGAATGAACACCATGGTATCAAAACAAGGTTTGAAAAGAAATTTCACGACCTTGGTGAGAATATTAAGTACATGAAATTTCGTTTTAAACATGAGTAAACCTATTTTTCTTGACAAGGGCCTTCAGGTTTTAGTACTAGTTTACATATTGGCTTATGGCATTATTATTTTGTTAACTGACCATGGAGAAGTGGTGCTTTGGACTAATGATAGGCACACTGTTTTTTTGGATCAATTTTTCAAGTATGCAACTCAATTAGGTGATGGGCTGGTTTTAGGCATTTTAGCATTAGGTTTATTGTTGACCAATTACTTTAAGTTCTTCCAAGCCTTAATAGCAATCGCCATCCAAACAGTACTTGTTCATTTATTCAAGCAATGGTTGGCTGCGGGTGAACCGAGGCCAAAAACATACTTTGTAGATCGGATCAATGAATTGAATTTTGTAGAAGGCGTAAAAGTGAATGCTTTTGATAGTTTTCCTTCGGGCCATACAGCATCGGCTTTCACACTTAGTTTCATCTTAATCCTACTCCTGAAAAACCCCTATTTAAAGATGGTTGCTTTTATAATGGCCATTATAATTGGTTTTTCGAGAGTATATCTCCTCCAACATTTCATGATTGACATTTATATAGGTTCAGTATTTGGAATTCTGGCAGTATTGATTGCATGGAGAATTATGTTGCCCTATTCAAACAAAGAGAATCTTCAAAAGGGATTGTTGAAAAAGTAAATCAATCTCCCCATTTCATTATGAGGGTCGTTGGGTTTTCGAAAGTGTCACGGGCTTCTGTGACATAGACTAAACCTTTAATCTGCTCAAGTTCTGCTTGATAGGAAGTCCTTGAAATTACATAACCTTTCTTATACCTGCTCATTTGTGCTTTGAGGCTTTCCAAATCAGGGTAATTCGTTATTTCACGTTCCAATTCAAATACAAATGCTGCATTGAGGCGCTTGAATGCAATGATTTTCTCAGAAGTAGCTATATGAGGCAAAGTTTTCCTTACAGGGTTTTCAGCATCAATTTGAGGGAAAATGAGATGAAAAAACAGAATAATGGTAACTAACCATGATGCATTAATGGTGTAGAGTATTCTGTTTTCATATTGTCGCGCAATCAGTTTAAAGGCAATGTAAAAACCCGTAAAGGAGAGGGGGAGAAAATACCAAGCAATATGGGTCAGGTGGCTGAGGGACTTATCAGCAGCAAGGCCAAAATAAATCCCCACAGGGAATCCAATTAACAATACTCCATAAACCCATAATCCAAAACGATTCCATTTGTTGCCGAACCATGAGGCATCAATTCTACTAACATAGCGGCCTATCAGAATGGCCAAAAGAGGATAAACAGGCGTGGTGTAATTCGGTAATTTAGTACTGCTTATGGCGAAAAAACCAACAATTACGATTAGTCCGGCTAATAAGTACATGACGGCACTATCCTCCTTTCTGTCTTGCCAGTTCCGTTTAATTGATTGTGCTATAAATGGCATATAAGTCAACATGCCAAGCAGAAACACATAGGCAAAGGTGAGCAGAAAGATGCCACTATGGCCTTCCATTGCGCTGGAAAAGCGGTCTATATTATGTTTGAAGAAAAACCCATCTATCCAAGCTCCATCTGTCTTTTGATGCACTTGATAATACCAGGGGAAAGCAACCATCAAAGAAAGCAACACTCCAGTAAAAGGTTGTAATCTTAAAATAGTAGCAAGTTTAAAATCCTTTTTTAGTAACAGGAGGACTACCACGGTGAGGCCAGTAAGCCCTAGTGCAATGGGACCTTTAATTAATAAGCCACAACCGATAGCGAAATAGAATGCGAAGAGCTTCCATTTACTATTAGAGACATAAGCCTCATAAAAAGAGAAAAATGCCCATGTCAAAAAGAAGATTAAATAAGGGTCTGGCACCGACATGTGGAATTGCAGTACCGTATGTAACGATGAAATGAGTACCAATGCAGAGAACAAACCAGTCCTTTGTCCAAAATGTTTGGAAGCAAAAAGAAAGGTTAACAGTATCGTTAGTACACCTGCAACCGACGAAAAGAACCTAGCACCAAATGCATTAACACCAAAAAATTGATAGCCTGCTGCCATAAAGTAATAATGGAGCGGCGGTTTGTCAGTTCTAAGTTCTCCATTATAATAAGGAACGATATAGTCACCACTTTCAAACATGGCCCTTGCGGCTTCTGCGTTTTTTGCTTCATCCAAGGCGTAAATATCCAAACCTCCGATGTTAGCGAACATTACTGCCACTGCTAATGTCAAAACAAGAAGGAGTGTTTGGTTTTTATTCATGAGTTGGACGCAAAATTAATCTTTTATGCTTCATGTTTAGAAATTCTGAAGAGTTGTTGAATGTTAATCAGTCATCTTTTAACTCAAACCTTCATTATTAGGTAATTCTTCCGAATCTGATTTAATTTGCATTTTTAATATTCACTTATGAAGTTATCCGTAGTTGTTACAGTTTTTAATGAAGAGGACAATGTAATTCCTTTGTGTGAGAAGGAATATGAGGCATTAGAAGGCATTGATTATGAATTGATCTTAGTAGATGATGGTTCGACGGATAATACTGTGGAGAATGTCCGTAAGGTTGCCAATAGTCGAACCAAGCTATTGGTATTCAATAAGAACTATGGTCAAAGTACGGCGATGACCGCTGGTATTGATGCGGCAAAAGGTGATTATATAGTTACCATGGATGGTGACCTTCAAAATGACCCCTCAGATATTCCGAATATGATGGCCAAGTTGGAATCATCTGGAATGGATGTGGTAGCAGGAGTAAGGGCCAATCGTCAAGATGGATTTGTGCTAAGGAAATTTCCTTCTAAAATAGCCAACTGGCTTATCCGATCATTAACTGACGTACGATTAAGTGACTATGGTTGTTCATTAAGGATCTATAGAAAAGACATCGCTAAGAACCTTGGGCTTTATGGAGAGTTGCACAGGTTCATACCTGTCTTGGCAAAACTGCAAGGAGCCAAGATGACCGAGGTAGATGTAAAACATCACTCACGTATCCACGGTGAGTCTAAATATGGTATCAATAGGACTTTTCGCGTGATGGCGGATTTAATCCTGATGATCTTCTTTCAAAAATATTTCAGAAGACCAATGCACCTTTTTGGTGGCTTTGGAATTCTCTTGTTTTCATCGGGAATGCTTGTTAACGTCTATTTGTTAATTGTAAAGTTTGGGTTTGGACAAGACATATGGGGCAGACCACTTTTAATACTTGGGACAATTCTACTATTAGGTGGCATTCAATTTATTACCATGGGAATCATATCTGAATTGATGATGAGGACCTATTTTGAATCTCAAAACAAAAAGACTTACCGCCTTAAAGAAACAGTGATTGGAAAAGACTAAGCTCAAAAAGAGACTTTTTCTATTCCTAAAAATGGCCATTGCTATTTTGGCCATTTATCTTGTAATTGGTTCTATTGACCTCCAAAAGACAAAAGAGCAAATCTTAAATGCCAATTTTTGGTGGCTATTGGTGGCTTTAATTGTCTTTAATATATCCAAGGTTTTAGGCGCTTACAGACTTAATTATTTTTTCAAATCATTGGCGCTGGACCTGGACCGCCTTTATAACTTAAAACTGTATTATGTTGGGATGCTCTATAATCAGTTCTTACCTGGTGGTATAGGCGGTGATGGCTACAAGGTCTACTTACTCAACAAACAATTTAAAACACCTGTTAAAAAACTTATCACTGCCACATTATTAGACAGGTTGAGTGGGGGAGTTGCTTTAGGTTTTTTAATGCTGGTAATGGCTTATTTTGGCACAACTAAAGAGGTGTTAAACGGGTATTCTTGGCTACTTATTCCTGGAGTGATATTGGCCTTTCCAATCTACTACCTGCTCGTTCAATATCTTTTTCCAGCCTATAAGCAATACAGGAGCATTACGAGTATTCAAGCCATTGGAGTTCAAGGCTTACAAGTAGTGTCGGCATACTTCATCCTGTTAGCATTAGATGTAGATGCAGGATTTATTGATTACTTTACCTTATTTTTGGTGAGTTCAATATCAGCTTTGTTGCCCATATCTGCACCTGGTGGAATTGGAGTAAGAGAATATGTAATGGCAATGGGGGCACCGTTGCTATTTATTGACCAACCTTCGGCAGTGGCTTTAACGAGTCTATTTTATTTGATAAGTCTCTTAAGTGCTGGTTTCGGATTGTTTTTCAATTCGAAATTCAAAACCAGCGACAAAAACAAAATGGATCAATAAGACATCATTGTTACAGTCCCTTTTCCTAGGGCTGAAACAGTAACAATGAATATCTTTCCATATTCATCTTCAGTAAGGTTTTCGAACTGTTTATTACCAAGTAAGATGTTGGCCACAACAGGTGTAGTGTTAGAATGGCCGGAAACAACAACTGTTTTTCCAGGGTTATCTCTCAACATGGCCTTAATGAATTCTTGGCCACGAGGATTGTATTCCTGAATATCAAGTCCTTTTGCACTTGCTAAAGGAGAGACGGTACTCATTGTTCTTTTAAATGGAGTAGAATAAATAGCTGCAACATCAGTCTCCGCTAAAAGCGCATTTAACCTTTCAGCCCTATCTGTACCTTCAGCGGTCAAACCAGGGTTGTTTGTTCCATCATCTGCCTTTTCAGCATGGCGAATAAGGATGAAAGTAGTTAACTCATCTTGTGCGATTGAAGTTGCCGCAAATGAGCAAAGAAGTAAGGTTACAAAGAGGATTCGTTTCATAATGACTTTGTTTGTTGAGGTGAATTTATACAATCTTTATGAACAACGTAACAATGCCCTGATTGATATGTTCGAATGACACAAATTTAAAGCGTATCATCAATTTCAATTGCTTCTAAGATATCGGCCATTTCATCAAAATTCTTAAAGCCAGGCCTCTCTTCTTTACCGCCTTTAATTGCTATTCCTTTTAACTCATGATTACTCACTAGGTCATTGACTGTACTAGCATCAAACCCAAATGCCATCACCAATTGATGAGAAGCAGAAAGTGCCAGTAGCTCTGGGCTTATCGCTCCCTCAAAAAACGATTCAATAAGAAAATAGGAAACATCATCCTTTAATGACGCTAATAATTCTTCCGTTATCATGGCCATATCCACTTTCAGAATTACCGGTAGCCCTGTATTACTTGCTTCACTGACCTGTTTTGGGTCCGATACTTGGATCGCGTCAAGGTTGTAATCCTTTATGGTTTCGGCTATAGTACTGCTTGTGGTGCCATCAATTTCACCTACAAATTCAACACCTGAAAGCCAGCCAGATATTTCATTGAACTTTTGGACATCGGTAAAATTCTCATTCCCCTTTTCAATATTAAAACCTATTTGATTGACGTCCATTCCAGCACAATAGCGTGCGTCACTAAGGTTGTTAACTGTGCTTATTTTTACAAAAGTATTTAATGCCATCTTCTCCAGAATAAAATATCAACTCTTTAACCGTTAATGTTGGCAAAAGTAATTGAAATGTGAGTCTTTTGCAGTCAGTATCAAGAATCTTTAAATGGAAACTTCAGACAAGTCTGGCATCATTATTTTTGGATCATCAAGAAGTACAGGTAATACTTACGATGTGAGTAAGTACTTGGCCGATACTACCAATTTCAATCTGGTAGATCTAAAACAACTAGATATTTCTGCCTATGACTACGATCACCAAAATTTTGATGACGATTTCATTGTCCTAGCAGAACGAATGCTTGAAGCTAAAGTCATCCTGCTCGTGAGTCCCGTGTATTGGTACTCCATGAGTGCACAGATGAAGACATTTTTAGATCGATGGTCTGTTTAGTGACGATTAGAAAAGAACTTGGCCGCCAATTAAAAGGCACTAATTTGATCGTGGTGAGTTGTAGTAATGATAACGACATGGGAGAAGGTTTTGCATTGCCTTTTTCTCAAACCGCACACTATATGGAGATGCACTTTAAAGGGCATTTTCATGTTTGGAGAGAAAATGGAATGAATTTTAAAACAGAAGTGTTGAGGACTTTAAGTGGAATTACTCAAAAAGCATTAGAAATTATAAAGGAATAAAATGGTATTGGATATTAAAAGTGATGATGACTTCAAAGCAAGCATAAGTCAAAATCAAAAGGTTATTGTTAAGTATTTCGCAAGCTGGTGTGGCAGTTGCAGGTTATTTGCTCCAAAATTCAAACGACTAGCACAGGACGAAAGGTTCGAGGGAATTACTTTCCTAGATGTGGATGCTGAAGAAAATCCAGAAGCAAGAAAATTGGGCAATGTAAAGAATTTACCAACATTCGCCATATTCAAAAATGGTGAGTTGGAAGCGTCCTTGGCTTCTAACAAGGAAGATGCAGTGGTTGAATTGATGAATAAACTGAATTAAGCAATGAAAATTTCAGCGATAAAAAAACTTGTTGCCAATTACTCGGCAGATGAATTGGAAGATGCAGAACTGCTCTTACTTGAAGAAAAGCCCATTAAAATAGAGGTGGAAGGCGACGATGATGGAGAGCAGTTAACGCACATCTTTGCTGCTGTTTTTATTCTTGAAGAGATGGAGAAAAGTGATGTTGATTTTAAAACAGCGCTTAGAAGATATACGGAGAAAGTACGTAATTCCATTTCATAATAAATTGGTTTAGTAGGGTAAAAACCTTTTTAAAAGTATAATTAAGAAATACTATCATCGTTTATCTTAAGATTTTATCTTTGTCTATGGCAAAAAAGGTTTTCCTTTCACTGATTCTGGTTTTAATGGTTGCCTTGGCATGTTTTAGTGGCAGGGAAACTGATCCCGTAATGCCACTAGATCCAACTTTGGGGCAATCTTACTTTTTCCTTGTTGAAGGGAAGTTCCGTGAGTATGATGTACGTGAAATTCGACATCATGGCGTTAACATAAGCGATACTTTCAATTATCAATTAAGAGAAGAAGTAAAAGAACCTTTTATCAATGATCGGGGAGATACCTCTCATATTGTGTTTCGCTATGTGAGGACAACTGCTACAGCGTCATGGAGCTTAGATTCAACATGGTCGGCAAGGGTCAATCAAGATTATGCTTTGACAGTTGAGAACAATAAACCATTTGTCAAAATGCTTTACCCAACTATTAAAGGAACAACCTGGGATGGCAATGCTTTTAATACTAGCGAAATAGATCAATATGAAATTGTGCCTTTTGATGCGTTCTTTAGTATTCCTAATAGCCTTATTTCTTTTGAAAAGGCCATGGAAATAGAACATAATGTCGAAGATGATTCTGTGACAGTCCGGGACAACCGAAAAGAAGTTTTTGCTGATTCAGTTGGACTGGTCTATAAGAGATACGAAGTATACAAATACTGTTCGTTGCCAGCATGCCTTGGGCAGAAAATTATCCAGTCTGGTAGATTTTATACTGAAACACTAACTGCGCATGGTTCGGTCGGGGGTAGCTAGTCTTTTTTTACTTCTCTCATTTCATTGCCTACTGGCACAGGAAAATCGTTATATGGTTTTCTTTTCAGACAAGAATAATTCCGTATACTCAATCAATAACCCCAGCGCTTTTCTCTCTACAAGTGCCATCGAAAGAAGGCATAAGAATAACATCTCTGTAAATGAAACTGACTTACCAGTCAGCAATCAATATGTTCTTGACGTTGAAGAATTAGGGGCAATTGCCTTCCATAGAACCAAATGGATGAATGGGGTGCTCGTAGAAATGTTGCCTGAGCTAATTCCTTTTGTAGAATCCTTGCCTTTTGTGAGCGCTGTTATATTGGTTTCAGAAGGGTCACAATTACTAAAACAGGAATTGGTAAGGCCACCACCATTGCCACCTATAATCAATACAACTAGAAATGAAGAAACAACAACCTTTCAAAATGAGATGGTTGGCATTCCTGATATGCATAGTGAAGACCTCAGAGGGGAAGGAATTATGATAGGTCTGTTTGATGCTGGTTTTCCTAATCTATCTAGAATTGATGCTTTCAGTCATCTCATTCAAAATGATCAATTGATGATGACAAAGGATTATACAACAAATCAAGTTTATGTAGAAGATTATGATGAGCATGGCTTACAAGTGTTATCTATCCTTGCAGCTGATAGAGTGGACTTTAAAGGAATTGTACCACATGCCGATTACCTCTTGTTTATCACTGAGGACAATAGATTAGGTACAGAAACACCAATTGAAGAGTACAATTGGTTGTTCGCAGCAGAAGCGGCAGATAGCGCTGGTGTAGACCTAATTAGTTCTTCACTTGGTTATAATCTCTTTGACGCTCCTTTTACAGATTATGCTTACGAGGACATGAATGGAGAGAATACAGTGATTAGCCGGGCCGCAGGACTTGCTGTTGATAAGGGAATCATAGTGGTCACGAGTGCTGGCAATTCTGGAAATAATGCTTGGAACTACATTACTGCTCCGGCTGATCAGCCTAAAGCAATCTCAGTCGGATCAGTGATGGCCAACTTGGATAAATCAGGATTCAGTTCTTTTGGGCCGAATAGTAATGGGCATACTAAACCAGACGTCATGGCATTCGGTAGTAGTACTGCTACGATTAAAAGTCAAGGGGATGTAGCATTGGCTAGCGGGACTTCAGTGGCGGCTCCTATCATTGCTGGGCTTGCTGCTGGGCTAATTCAAGCCATTCCTGAGGCAAGACACTTAGAGGTTGCAAATGCAATTCGGGCATCAGGAGACAATTCATTAAACATTAATAATTCCTATGGATACGGAATACCCAATTTCAAGACGGCATTGAACATCTTAAATCGACCAGACCCGGTGGTGCGAGATAATATTTTGGTATACCCAAACCCTATAACTGACAACCATGTAGTCATTAAATTTGATGATGCTAATTATGGCTTAAAAAATGAACTCCAACTTATTTCAATTGATGGAAAGAGCCTCATTAATACCGAGGTCACACCGAACGAAATAAGTGATCAGATCGAATTAAACATGGCACAATACCCTGCGGGGATTTACTTGCTTGTGATGGTTAATGCCAATGGAAAATTCACTAGAAAGCTGATCAAATATTAGCGTATATTTGTGAGCATGAACAATCCGATAATTGCGCCATCAGTATTAGCAGCAGATTTTGCCAATCTCCAAAGAGACGTTGAAATGTTGAACCACAGTCAGGCAGACTGGATTCATGTAGATATTATGGACGGTAATTTTGTGCCAAACATCTCTTTTGGCTTACCGGTTTGTGAAGCGATTAACAGACACGCAACCAAACCTTTGGATGTACATTTAATGATCGAAGATCCTGACCGTTATTTAGAAGCATTTAGAGATGCGGGTGCTGCCACAATCACGGT
>Ga0209223_10005548_pt1 | contig 11053 bp, 8 predicted proteins | sample COG_06_FD_184750 | JGI IMG/M metagenome (GOLD analysis project Ga0209223, IMG submission 184750) | Pelagic Microbial community sample from North Sea - COGITO 998_met_06 (SPAdes) (version 2) | ecosystem: Environmental > Aquatic > Marine > Neritic zone/Coastal water | place: Helgoland, sampling...
AAGGTTCAATCCCTTCCATGAGCGTTGTCGTTGGATAAGACATTAAATGATACCATTTGCTTATGTGGCCTAGTGGTTAGGGCGTCCGACTGTTAATCGGTAGATCGGAGGTTCAATTCCTTCCATGAGCGTTGTCGTTGGATCAGACATTAAATGATACCATTTGCTTATGTGGCCTAGTGGTTAGGGCGTCCGACTGTTAATCGGTAGATCGGAGGTTCAATAAAAAATCCATTCCATGAGCGTTGTCGTTGGATCAGACATTAAATGATACCATTTGCTTATGTGGTTAGGGCGTCCGACTGTTAATCGGTAGATCGGAGGTTCAATAAAAAATCCATTCCATGAGCGTTGTCGTTGGATCAGACATTAAATATAAATGATATGATTTATCATTTATATTAAGTTATATTAAGTTATATTAAGTTATATTAAGTTAATCAGTTTCATTTTATCTATACTTTTTTGTAAATTAGTCTGAGTTTCAATAGCGATATCTGGTGCTACTTCATATTTTTTAATGACACGATAAAATTTATCCAATTGAGACAAAACTGCTTTTATCTTATCGCCGTTATGAATGATTAGAATGTTGGTATCAACATTCTCTGTTAATAATTCGACACCCATATAAAGTAAATATTTCCTCTTTTTTTTTTGAGCAAAATTATATTTTAAACAAAATAAACTCAATAATGATTTTACGATGTCTTGTTTTGTTTTCGTAGCATCAGCATGTGTTAACAATACTTCCCATATCAACCAAATAGGGTCTCGGACAAATTTTTGATCGACAATTCCATTATTACGATTTACGATATTAATGGGTTTTTTTTGTTTTCGGCACATAGCATCAAATTCGATGATCCAATCGATCCAATAACAACATAGTAATAAATTCTTCTGGTTAAAATTGTACATAAATTCATTTATAGCTAATATTATTTCGTTAGGGTCATCTTCAACCATTATTTTTTTGTACCATTCCATATTTGTTGCTTTTAATTGATGACTTAATTTATCAAATGAGAAATCGTTTTTTTTATTTATGGTTATCATTAGAAGGGGAGGTTTTTTCGGTGAAAAACAAAAAACTAATGTAATTTCGCATAATAACTTACGCATATCATCATTGTTTCTTATATCTAATTCACAACCGTTGTATCCGTTAATAATTATTTCTTTAAACTGTCCAAATCGTTTTGAAATATATAAGCCTAATTTAGGATTACCTATTCTTATATATTTACCTAATAGTAATAAAAAACAATCCCATATATCTTTTAGGCGACCACTAGATAATAATTCTATGCACCACGAGACAGAACCCTCAACGTCGCCTGAATTCATACAATTTATAAATGTTCTAATAACATCATTTTTTTTATAATTAGAAAATGTATAAATATTAAATTCCTTTTCCGGTCTATTATCATTTATTATTATTCCCATATAATATATATGTTAAAAACAATTTTAATTATTCTGTTAATTGTATTATCATACTTACTATTTATTAAACCATCTAATCCTATAAGAGAGACTTTTACTGATAATAACGATAAATTTATTCATAAACAAAAAGGTCTCTATGATGAGTTTTATACAGAAATATACGACGACCTTGTATATAATCAGTCAAAAAATGAATTTGAAATAGAATATGTTGTTAAACATGTTAATGGTGGTGAAGCGTTGGATATTGGTTCGGGAACAGGATATCATGTGGACCAATTAAACCAACAGGGGTTTAATTGTATTGGTATTGATTCTTCTAAGGCTATGGTTGCAAAAGCTACTGAAAAATTCCCTAATCATTCCTTTCTTAACAAAGACGTAACACAAACAATCTCTTTTCAACCCAATTCCTTTGATTTAATTACATGTTTTTATTTTACAGCTTATTACATTGAACATAAGAAACAATTTTTCGAAAATATCAGTTTATGGCTTAAACCAGGTGGTGTATTTGTTATTCATTTAGTTGATAAACATAAATTTAATCCGATCGTTCCAGCAGGCGATCCATTTGTTATTATTTCTCCGCAAAATTATGCAGATAAACGGATAAATGAATCAATTGTTCATTTCGAGAATTTTAAATATAAATCAAACTTTTCATTGCCTCAAAAAAATAAAGGCGTTTTCAAAGAATATTTTAAATTTAAAAATAGCAATAAAGTGCGTCAAAACGATCACATATTTTTTATGGAAAATCAAAGTGTTATTATACAATTAATAAAAAATGTCGGTTTTGTATTAGAAGAATCGGTTGATATGAGCAAATGTGCTTATGATAATCAATTCTTATACATATTTAAAAAACCAGATTATTGAGTATTATGATTGTACCATTTAATTTTAGTATTTATATAATCTGTCTCATATTCAGATATAATAGATTCATAATCTAATAAACTATATGACACTATTATTTTATCATCTTTTACAATTAACCCATTACAAAATTCAACTTTACAATCACCGAACATCAATAATTCAGAATACTTTATTAACTTCATATCTAAGTCAAAAACGGCAAAAAAATGTTGATAATTATAAACACCTGGTCGATTTTTAACATCTGATTGTTTATGTAAAACAAACCATATTTCATTATTTTTTGTATATCCTGGCGTTGAACCTCTACCATCTTTAAAAATGTCAGGAATATTATATTTAATCTCAATAATATCCATTTTATGTGTATTATAGTTTATTTTTCCTATTTGTAGCGGAAACCATTTATAAACTATACAGTGTTCATTTTTGTATTCAAAAAACGACCAATTTTTTTCGGGGACTGTTATCCTATTTGTATCATACATTTTCGGTAAAATAATATTTCGCGTTAATGTATATGATTTATCTGATATATTATACTCATTACTTGACATTGATATTGTTTTACGAATATGATCATAATATGTGGCGATGTAATAAATTATGTTATTGTAATTAAATAGTTGCATATCTGCTAATCCGTGGTATGCGAAACCGGATTTATTTTCTTTTTCATAATTTTCCTCCTCTAAAAATATTTCAGGAGTTAATTGTTTAAAATTTAAATCAGTTGTAAATCTACTGTTCAACGATATAGATTTGGTATTGTTGCTATTCTTTGAGCCATCTTTATTATAGGTATAATTATTCCAGTTAATATTTATTAAATATGATGAACCAGTCAGTTCAATAATAGAAGGTGTTCCTGAATATAAAATCGTATTCTTCCCCATAATATTTTTAGTTATTCGTCGTGTGTAAATATGATTTTTATTAGATTGTAATGTCGGATAATTGTATATCTCACCGTTGCGCCACAATTGATGATAATATCCTGTTTTTCCGGTTTTACTTTGTTCGTTTCTATATTCAGGATAATAATTCATAATTTGATTACCATCTTTAACAATAATATCACCAATATTAACTAATTCTAACGCGTCAATTTCTTTAATACATAAAAGAGTTGCTAATAGCCCAGGACCAGTTACGCATAATGGCGAAATATTAGTATACGTATTATTCTTACAATACTCTACTATTTTTTTAATAGCTTGTAATAAAACAGTATTATAAGGCATATTAACCATTAATGCTTGATATATTCCCCTATTACCTGCCGTTATACGATCTTGTACATAATATTCTTTATCTGTTATTTCGATTAACTTAAATCCATTAATGCACTTATATTTAATATCCAAATATATACCTCCGTGTATATATAATACACAATAACGCCATATATCTGCCTTATACGCTCCTGGGTTTAATTTATCAAATGTATATAATACGTCTTCGTCAAAATTGTCTTTAATAAATTGTCTACACATATTGTCGTCGTATAAATAATATGTAAATTCAGGATTCTGTTTTTTTAATAATTCTACGTTTTCTTTCATTTTTGGCGGTAAATCTAATGTATGCCAAGTTTGAAAAATATTTAACGGAATAATACTAGTTTTTTTATATTTTACATTAGGTAGTGTAACAACCGTTTGTTTTACACTAGGTTTTTTCCAGTCAAAACTTAGTAGTTTATTATTTTTTGTTTTATCAAAACTTAGTAGTTTATTATTTTTTGTTTTATCAAAACTTAGTAGTTTATTATTTTTTGTTTTATAAAAACTATTTTTGATCATTAATTAATTAATATAATATAATATTTAATTAAATAGTATATAACTTATAGAGTTTAATTAACTTTTCCGTCTAGTTTTCCGTTTTAGTTTTCTACTTTTCCGCCCACCCGCCAAGTTTTTCTTTATCGTTTTAGTATATTTTCTCTCAAATACAGAATTGTGTTTATTAAAAATATCGTGCCAATTTTTACGAATCCGTTCATAATCTAAATGACATTTAACCTTTTGTAACTCAGTTTTACTTATTGTATCAAATGGTTTTTCGCTTAATTCTAAATGAATTTTTACCGGATAATTTACATAGGGTGAACTACGAATTAAATCAAACTCATTATTTAAATCGTCCGGAACTCTTGGGTAATCGCGTTCAGGTAGCAGAGTTCCAGTGGGAAGGGTTCTAATAGGTTCTCTATCATATATGATTTCTTGTCGCCAACCTAATACAACATATTTTTGTTTATCTATATAAAAATTCTGCCCTGATCCAAATAACCGATCTAAAACAATCTTTGTATTAGATATTAATATTTTATTTGTTCTATTATTTTCTAAAACATACAATTCCTTTAATAAATCCTTTCGCGTCGGGTCTGATGATTGATATTTATCAATAATTGAAAGCCGTTTTTTATTTATTTCTACACAAAGATCGGCATTTTTAAGTGGCATAGTTTTGGATCCAAGCACCTTCTCATATACAAATATCTCATGACTACGTTTATCAAATAAGGAATTTATTATACTGTTATAACTCATTTTTGAAAAATCTGATTTTTTGTAGAGATGCTTATTTGAAATTAATAAAGTTGTATTGACATCACGATCCGGCGATAAAATTGGAGTTCTAATGATAGTAGATGCTCTACGGCGGACGTAATGCTCATAAGTCGGATTTGCTATTATTAGACGGCTCATTTTTTGTATCAATGCGGGTTTTGTTTCGCGAGTCAAAAACGGAACTCCTAAATGGTGCAATATTTCCTTTAATAATGGTATTGTAAAAAACTCGTAAATACGTTCTATGGGTATTGTATTATTAATATTAAAATTTAAAACGCTATTTGATACTTTATATTGTTCGCCTTCGTCCCTAACTAAACCTATGCGTGGTAATGTTATTGTACTGTTTATGTGTTTACGCGCGATATCTTTTATAATATCGCGCACATTGCTTGTGAAACTTATTTCTAATAAACCATCACGTGAGAAAGTCCAACTTTTATCTCGTTGTTCACATACCATCTATATTATGGATATATTTATATATTAGACATTAGACATAAATGTCATGTATGCATGACGTTGCATTTGTTCTTGTCTTTGTTTTTTTGCATTATTTAATATAGAAATAGCAGACTTAATTTCATCATCGTCAATAATATTATCATTATTAGTGTCAATAGCCGATTTCATTTTAATGACATATTTCTTAGGAATGATACATAATTTGCTTTCATGGTTAAATAAATAATCGTTTAAAATTACAAATGTAGAAGTCATTACAACTGAAACAAAAATATCTCTGGTGCCTACAAAACATATAGAAAATATCAACAACTCTTTTCCTATCGTATCTCGTAAAAATTGTTCATGATAGTCATTTAATTTTAGTTTTATAAACCTGGAACCTAAATTTAAAAGGACCATAAAAAATCCTAAAACGTATTTGCTATTATTTAATGCATGTATACTTAGATATTGAGGCATTCTCTTTACAATATAGTATTATTTTTATTTTACACCTTTGAACATTTAAGCTAAATGAATAAAATAATTTGCATCATTAAACTCTTGCAATGTTAATGATTGTTTTTCATGGTATTAAAATAATACTTATTGTTTGCCCCATAACGCATTCCATTTCATATTCATAACCATTAACAGATTGCTCATAATGAAAACCAGCAGGATTATTAATTGAAAATAATACTATTTCTTTATAAGAAACCCCAATGGGTCACTCACTCTACTAGTGTTTGAATCGTCACCTCCTTGATTGCGATTACATAAACATCTCTTGGATAATATACGAGCCATGAATATTTTTTCCTTAATAAATATATAGAGATCTAATGTCTTCATTCGAAGAAACTTTATCTAAATGGATAGCGCTGGATAATAATTTAAAAGAGCTGAATGAATCCGTTAAGGATATAAGAGAGAAAAAGGCAAATGTAGCATCAACTATTCATAGATATGTAACTGTGAATGATAAATTTAAGGACGCAAATATTAATATTTCGAATGGAAGATTGAAGTTAGGTCATATTCAAACAACACAAGCATTAACATTTAAATATATTGAGGAATGTTTAACAGATATGATATCCGATAAATCAACAATTGAACAGATAATGGTCTATCTAAAAAAAAAACGAACAGTAAAATCTATACCAGATATTAAACGATTTTATGATTAAATGATTTAAAATTAGATTTTATAATATATATATATTATAAAATATGTTAGATAATAATCAACAAGGAGGAAATTCTATATTAAGCGGGTTATCGGGTCCAGTAGGCCTTTTAATATTACAACAAGCATTTAATGATAAACCATTGTCTTATAAAAAAGAAAAAGGTAGTGACCAAATGATGCCCGAATCTCTGTATTCTAGATTATTAACATTGGCAAATAATGAGCTTCCAAGTCGTAATACTAAAAAGAATAATAAACCGAATAAACTTAATAAACCGAATAAACTTAATAAAACTAAAAAAAATAATTGACTTTAAAATATAATTACATTAATAAGCATATGTCAAAATACAACTCATTTAGATTATTTGATTTTATAGTGAAAGATATAAAGAAAGAGAAGGATGGTAATGAAGAGGTAAGTTCGTTAATAAAAAACACAAAGAAAAAGGATGAATTACAGTATATAATCCAAATGTTTGGTAAGAATGAAATAGGTAAAACCTGTTCCATATATGTAAAGGATTATACTCCATTCTTCTATGTAAAGATACCCGAAACATGGGGTATGTCTAATAAAGTAGATTTTGTTAACCATCTTAAAGAAAATGTGTTGGGAGATTATTATAAAGATGGGTTGGTTGAGGTTAAACTAGTAAAACGTAAAAAATTATACGGATTTGATGGAGGGAAATTGTATAAATTTTTAGTTTTAAAATTCTCTAACATGCGAGTTTATTATAAAGTAAGAGGGTTATGGTATGATAAAGATAAAAAATTAAAAAAATACAGAGGGTTTAATAAAGAAATGTTGGAATTATATGAGTCACATATTCCACCATTACTGAGATTTTTCCATATTAAAGAAATAAGTCCTTCTGGTTGGATTTCTTTAAGTAATGAATATCTAACTCATAATAATAATACAACTTGTGATTTTGAATATTCTGTCAATTATAAAAAAATCGTTTCGTTGGCGAATAAAGAAACATTGGTTCCTTATACCATTTGTAGTTTTGATATTGAAGCAAGTAGTAGTCATGGAGATTTCCCGTTGCCTAAAAAAAACTATAAAAAATTGGCTAATCAAATTATAGATAAAATTCAGAAGTTCGAAGGTTCTATCGACAGCACCAAAATATATTTTAATAAAATGATTAAGAATGGGTTTGGGTATGGCGATGAAGATTTAGTAGACGTGGTGTACACAAAACAAAGTATTTCAGAAACAGAAGTGGATAATGGTTTTAACATTCTTATGAATATCAAGTTGGAAGATGTAAAAACCGGCTCTGATAACAATGATATATTAGATAAGTGGTTAAATTCATACGAAATAGATGATGATGGGGGTGATACTGGTAATAATTTCAGTTCCAAATCCAATACATCTCGTCAATACATAAAAGGTTCAATAATGAAATTTATAACTAGTTTGGCATCAAAGGATGATAAAGTTAGTAAATTGACCGATGTTTTGAATAGCACATTTCCGAAAGTAAAAGGAGATAAAGTAACATTTATCGGTTCGACATTTACACATTATGGTGAAAATACCAGTTATTTAAACAGTTGCATAGTATTAGACACATGCAGTGAAATACCAAACGTTGAGGTTGAATCTTATAAAACTGAAAAGGAAGTGTTAACCGCGTGGACTAAATTGATCCAACGGGAAAACCCAGATATTATTATAGGATACAACATTTTTGGTTTTGATTATACATTTATGTATGAGAGGGCAAAAGAGACAAATTGTGCTATTGAATTTTTAAAATTATCGCGTAATCGTGACGAGGTGTGTGGGAAAATGGATAAGGATAACCCAAATGATATAACAATTGAAGAATCGAGCATAATTGTAGCTAGTGGGCAACATGACTTACATTACATTAAAATGCCTGGGCGTATCCAGATTGACCTGTATAATTATTTTAGAAAAAATGCTATTTTAGACCAATATAAATTGGATTACGTAGTCGGTCATTTTATAGGTGACATGATAACAAAAGTAGAATACAATGAAGAAACAGAAATGAGTAAGGTTTATTCAAATAATCTGGACGGTTTACGAAAAAATGATTTTGTGTGTTTTGAAGAGATCGAACATACTACTGATAAATATAACAACGGAGAAAAATTTAAGATAATACATATAAATTATGATGAAAAATGGTTTATGATTAAACATGAATTCGTGTTTAATATAAAAAAACAAACCAGGTGGTGTATGGCAAAAGATGATGTCACTCCTCAGGATATTTTTAGACTTACTTCACAAGGTGCTGATGAACGTGCAATAGTTGGCGCATATTGCGTTCAGGATTGTCATGTAGTATTTGAACTGTTTCATAAAGTTGACATCATGACTGAAATTGTAGAAATGTCTAAATTGTGCAGTGTCCCGGTTGAATTTATTATTATGAGAGGTCAAGGAATTAAGCTAACCAGTTTCGTTGCAATGAAATGTCGTGAAAAGAAAACTCTAATGCCTACAATTGAAAAAAATGAATCAGATGATGGTTTTGAAGGAGCTACTGTATTAGAACCAAAATGTGCAATATATTTACAAGACCCTGTTGTATGTGTAGATTTTAGTTCATTATATCCATCTATTATGTGCAGTGATAATTTATGTCATTCAAGTAAAGTCTTTACAAAAGAATACGATTTAGATGGAAATCTCATAAAAGAAACAGGAGATGAATCCTACAATAATCTGGAAGGGTATAAATATATCGATGTTGAATTCGACACGTTTAAATATGTTAGAAAAAATCCTAAGGCAAAGGCAGATAAAGTAAAAACGGGACATAAAGTGTGTCGCTGGGCGCAATATCCGAACAACGAAAAAGCAATTCTGCCTTCTGTATTATCAGAATTATTAGCTGCCCGAAAGGCAACTAAAAAATTAAAATCTAACGAAACTAATGCGTTTATGGCTAATGTTTATGATAAACGACAACTGTCCATTAAACTTACTGCTAATTCATTGTATGGACAAACCGGCGCTATAACAAGCAGTTTTTATGAACCTGATGTAGCCGCTTCCACCACATCAGGTGGTAGAAAATTACTAACATATGCTAAACGTGTTATCGAAGAAGTGTATGGTGACACAATTATGGAATCTAAAAAATATGGTAAAGTTAAATCCAATGCTACATATATTTACGGTGATACAGACAGTGTATTCTTTTCGTTCAATTTCACCGAATTAGATGGCACACCAATAAAAGAGTTTAAAGCGCTTGATTTATCAATAGAATTAGGACAAATTGTTGGTGCTGTCGCTACCAAATTTTTAAAACAACCTCATGATTTAGAATATGAAAAAACATATTTACCATTTTGTCTTCTTTCTAAAAAACGGTACGTCGGTATCTTATACGAATTAGATCCACATAAAGGTAAGCGAAAAAGTATGGGAATTGTATTAAAACGACGTGATAACGCACCGATTGTTAAAGATGTGTATGGTGGAATTATAGATATATTAATGAATGATAAAGACATCGTAAAAGCAATACATTTTCTGGAAGAATGTCTTCTAAATATAGTTAATAAAAAATGTAGTATGGAAAAATTAATTATTACTAAATCATTACGGTCTATGTATAAAAAACCTGACCAAATCGCACATAATGTATTAGCAAACAGAATAGCTGAGCGAGATCCAGGTAATAAACCTAAATCAGGCGACCGAATTCCATTTGTATTTATTGTGAACAATGATAAAAAAGCATTACAAGGTGAAAAAATAGAATTACCTGAATATATATTGAAACATCGCAAAACTATCCGTATAGATTATGCACATTATATCACAAACCAAATTATGAAACCTGTTCAACAACTTTTCGCGTTAGTTCTAGATGATATACCCGGATTTAAAGATAAATTAGGAAAAAAAAGGAGATTTTATAAAGAATTAGAAATGTATAAAAACACCCTCAGTCATGAAAAATATAAAGCAAAAGAGGAAAAATTACGAAATAATGAAGTTAAAACGTTGATCTTTGATAAGTTTGTCCTTCTATGTAAAAAGGATAACCAAACATCTATTAAAGATTTCTTTAATTAGATATATATATATTAAGCGTGATGAATCGGGGAAATACAGAATTTACAAGTGTTGAAAACAAAGGGCGATTATGGAAGATGTTACAAGAAAATGGCGCATTTAACGGCATTCGTGATGATGAATTTACCAAGTTCCATTCTAAATTTGAATCCATAATAGTTTCTATCAACAATCAACATAGTTCAAAAACAGTAATGGTAAAAAGTAAATTATTTATCGATGAGATGATACAGTACATTTCAATGCAGAAATCTAATGCCAATGCTAATCCTAATGCTAATGCTAATGCTAATGCTTATACTGCAAAAGACATTAAGGCAGCTAACCAAGAATCATTTAATACCGAATTATCTAAACAACAAAATGATTTTAACAAATTTAATCAAAAAGACGCCCCTTTGC
>Ga0209223_10005555_pt1 | contig 11047 bp, 2 predicted proteins | sample COG_06_FD_184750 | JGI IMG/M metagenome (GOLD analysis project Ga0209223, IMG submission 184750) | Pelagic Microbial community sample from North Sea - COGITO 998_met_06 (SPAdes) (version 2) | ecosystem: Environmental > Aquatic > Marine > Neritic zone/Coastal water | place: Helgoland, sampling...
AAGGACAGAAAAAATATGGTGATCCTTTAGAAATGCCAAAGACACATAGTCAGGATTTACAGAAAGAGATGAATCGATGGGGTTTTGATACTGTATCTGCAATTGCAAATCTTGGTGATGAATTTGAACTTAAAGACAGATTAAAACAAAGTTTTGAAAAGGTTTCCGATGATTATGACCTTGTGGTTGTTCATGTTGGTTCACATGGAGTTGTGGTTGGGGAAACGCATTATTTGGTTCCAACTCAATGTGATGCTATCGATCAAAAGTTTATAAATCAAAATAGTTCTGACATTAAACTCAGAATCTCCGCTTCATCAGATCAAAAACGCGATGAGTATAACAGATCTTTGCGTAATGCATACCAAAAACACATTCACTCTAAGTACATTAATACAGAACAGATATTCGAATTTATTAAAAGGAAATTTAGTGAACCAACGGTAGTTATTTTCATCGTAGATGCATGTCGATCTCCAATAGTATACCCCAATAATTTGACTAGAGGAAACTACTATGAAATCAAAGATCCAGAATGGAACAAAGACCATGAAACAGAATATGCCGTATTATGTTTCGTAACAAAAAATGGAGAAAATACAGCTGACGATGGATACACATCTCGTATATTGGAAAGATTAGAAAAAATCAGGAAGGAAGATGGGCAGGGTAGTAAAAAACTTTCATCCATTTTTTTGTGGGATAATAACAAATATTCACACTCAAGCCCTCAGGGAACGATAGTTAACCTTTCAAGCTTAACCTTGGGAAAAAAAATAAAAAATCAGTTAGATGAAGATAACGAATAGCGATAAAATCAATAAACAAATTATATCAGTTTTATTTGCATTATTTTTTTTGAATTCCAACCTTTTCGCACAAGATCAGATTGTAAAATATTTTAAGAAGTGCAAAAATTTCCAGTATCCTTTTCAAGCAGAACTGCATCATGAACTAAAAGAGGAGTCCTGTAAAGGAGATGGTTTTTATTATAAGGTCATCTATCAATATGAGAATAGGTGCTATCGCATGAAATCAATAGCCTATTACTATAAGAATAAAAAAACATCAAGCGGGGTTTTCCAAGCTTTCCATGATAATCAAAATAATTACCTTTCAGGGCTTTCTGTGCATAAGGTTACATACAAATACGATGCACAAAATCGTTTGATTCAATCCGATATTTTAGATATTAATGATCAGCCATGTCTGAACTTGTGGAACGGATCTCGATACAAATACATATATGCCGATGCCGATCAAATTGCTTCTGATGATTTTCCGTTCTCCTTCAGGTATATCAATGATTCAAGATTCAATAAGAAATATTTAGCCAAAGAAATTCTATACACTCTGGATGAAAACGGAGCTTACATACAAAGACTGCATGATAATGTAAATCCTTTTGATAATGTTCTTCACTTTACAAAAGTCCGCATGTCAGCTGAGGGGAACAAATATTTTTTGATGTGGAAAGAGAGAAAGAGTGGTATAATGTCAGAGGCTCTTACATTTCATTATACTGGTTCTTGTATCGATGCATACAACAAGAAATTATTCAATCTGCATAGGGGTACTCTTGAGGAAAAAATCGACTACAGAGGCACTTATGAAACAACTTTTAAATACGATTCGTATGGTTTTTTGGTAGATCAGGTTTTTTATGATGTGCAAGGCGATAAAGTAGGTCCTTTAGCTCGACGAGAAAGAGAGGTGGAAGAAGCAAAAAATTTCGACGAATTGGAGTATCAAACCCGTCAATTTATTAAAGACACATTCGATCTTAGGAGAGCTAATTTAAGTGGCGTATATTATATAAATCAGTCATATGATCAATGTTTTCGCTTAAAGAAAACCGAACATTTTAATACATCGAATGAAATCACCTTTGGTGGTTGGGATACTTTTTCTGAAGAATACAAATACGGTTTAAATGAAGCAAAAATTACAAGGTTTGATGAGCGAGAAAAAGAAAGCTCAAGGAAATATGTGATTGACCCAAATACAGGTTTAATCGAATCCATAGAAGTCAAAAAAAGGGTAAACAAATTTAAACCCGAAGAAATAAAATTGACCTATGAAACAAAGGGTTCTAAAATAGATAAGGTTAATGCAGTTTATGATAACAAAAAAATGTACTCACGAGGTTTTTCAAAGAATGGACGACTTAAACAAAAGGAAGCAAAAGGTATTGTCACAGAATACGAGCTTACAAGCAATAAAAACAATCATAAAAGAGAGTATATAGAATATAAATATAAAGATGGGCAGTTATATATCAACGACGAACAAGCTGAAGTGAGCAAAAGGGCAAGTATAAAAACAACCACATCGGTTTTAAAGAAAAACCCGGAAGAAATTATCCATAGAATAACAACAGACTTTTATGAATTAGACGACATTCCCCAAGATTGGAGTCTATATTCTCCTGATAGAACAGAAATTCATGAGAAGTACTATAATCAATCGGGAAGCTTGAAAAAAGAAATCGAAGAAGTATTTGAGAACGGAAATCCGGTGAATTTATATTCCTCGTATGATGATGACGAATTCCTTTTTAAATACAAGAAGGAATTTGATTATTTAGAGAGAGACTCTATATTCACAGAGTATTTTATAAGAAATAATGAGGTCGATACAGTAGTGACCAACTATTTGTATGCAGAACAACCTTATCTTTATGCACACAGTGTATACAAAACAACAGATGGTAAAAGCCAAGAACAAAGTTATATATTAGACCATCGAGGCCGTAAGGTGAGGTATCTCGATCCTTACAGTGAGGATGAGCACTATACACTGAAAACCTTTGATCTCAATAATTATTTAATTAAGAAAGAAACTTTTTCTAAAAATGGTTATCACGTAGCAAAGTCTGATTGGGACCCCGTAAATATGACAAAGTTTTATTATTCAAATTCAGGGGATGTTGAGAAAGAAGAATATTTTAATATTCATGATTTTACAGGGAGGGATACTACGTTAAGAAGAATTGTTGTACAAAAACGAGATGATCAGGGTAATATTATTGAGTCTTCCATTCAGAAAGAAGAATACGGTATAATAGAATATCAGGAAAATTGGAATGGCACCTTTATTGAATCCGCCGAATTTGATGTGAATGGAAATAAAATACGAAAAGCAAATTACGATCAGTCCAAAAAACCCATGGAAGATAGAAATGGCAACCACGCCTATAAATATAAATATGAAATCAATCCATACAATAGTGAATATGAACAATGGGTACTTCGCTCAACTCGAACCTTTGATGAGCAGAATCGACCAAAATTGCATGGACAGGTTCATAAAACAGTTTTCGAATATGATTCAGATGGATATGTGGAAACATCAAAGAAATATTTCAAAAACGATGGGGATGAAGATCTTCCGGAAAACCGCGCCCTAAATGAGAATGGAGTGTGGATGGAGTATCAGCATAAAGATCCAAATTCTGCCAATTACGACACCCTATTTTATAAGGGAATCAATGGAGAATATACGGTCAACAAAACAGCCGGTTTTGCAAAGGCGATTTTTGAATTCGAAGACGTGGAGAATAAATGGAATTTGGATACTTTGATTAAGAAATATTACCATGTTAATGAGGGAAATAAACTTGAACTTCACTATCCGGGTTGCAAAACAGACTGTCAATATTATTTGGAGAGTAAGTTTGAGAATAAAGGTGATAACAAAATAATCACGCGATTAAAAAAGGATTCGAGTGGTGTGCTTAAATCTTCAGATGGATACAGTGCGGTAAGAATAAAACTCAAAACAGGTTCTGATGATTACGGAGATGACAATTATACCTTGGAGGAAATTCAGTTTTTTGATGCAAAGAATAAACCAACCAACGTGTCTTCATTGAAAGAGCTGTATGAGTTTTATGAAATATATCCTCGAAATATTGATGTTCAGAAAGCATTTCATGAGATCTTGTTTGAACCTTATGGAGATGGCTTAGTATATGTTTCTCTAAAAGACAAAAAAGGAAAAACTGTGATGTTCGTAAGGGGAATAGAAAAAATTGAAAAGAAATATTTAATCATCAAAAGTGACGGTTGGGATATCGAAACAAGTTATGTTAACGACAAACCAATCGATTAGTTTAATTCAAGCAATCACCTCTTTATCTAATCCTCAAAAGCAAATGCGAGACACCTATCCCACACGCCCCGATCTCTGGGCTGGGTTTGTATTGGTGAGGTAGGGGAGAAATTTGTAATTTGGTCCTATGCGACAATTCTTCCTATTCATTTTTCTTGTTTTGTTGATCTTCAATGGTCGCTCGCAAAGTTCGTCTTTGGATAGTTTGAGGTTGGTTTATCCAACTTGGGTTGGTGAATATATTAATATCAAAATTAGTCAAGATGGAAATTGGCTTGCCACTACGAATAACAAGAGTAAACTATTGACCTTATGGAATTTAAAGAATAGAAAAATGGTCTATACCTATAGATTTGAGGGTAGTGTTGATGATTTGGATTTTGACAAAGAAGAAAAACTAAATTTAACTACTTATGAGTTTAATTCGTGGATGGAGGTTGATTACATAATATTCTATCAACTGGATTTGTTAACTGGCATTCTAAAAACATCAAAAGAATTCAATCCTAAATTCAAAAAAGTTAAAATAATGTATAAATCGAGCAGACCACAATTTATTAAAAAGGTAACAAGAATCAATAATAAACTTAGAAAACGTATAGCTAAATATCACATAAAAAAAATTGATACGATATATGTTTTTCCAAAATACGTAGTTACAGAGGATAGTTTAAATACCAGTGTTTTATTGGTTTCAAATCTTTCAGAAAAAATTGAATTGGGTAAATGTCGTTTGATAAATCTAATTGATGATAAGATTTATGTGTTGAAGGACAAAAAAGTTTTTCTAATTAATTTAAGAAACAGATCACATATTGAAATGTTAAACTTTAACATATCTGGTATCAATTTAGCTGAATATTTGAATGATTCAGAATTTCTATTATCGCTTTCCAATCAAAGTGATGTCTACTATTTTAATCTTTTTGGCCGGACGTTAATTAGAGATACTCTACCCTCAGATTTACACATTTGCAAACTATCTGGTGATAAAAATACATTGTTTTTAGTTGATTGTCAATCAATGAAACTGAAAGTTTTAAAAAGAAAGAATAATAAGTTTTATAATACTACTGAGCATGACCTTATTGATTTTTTTAAAGGAAAAGATTGGATGGGTTCAACAGTGGTATATTCAGTACCTAAGATGACAATGGACTACCTTGAGAACATAATTCAGTTCGAAACTCAAGATTCCTTGTTTGTTTTCCAATTAGATAATTTTCATAAACTCTTTGGGGGTTATGGGCCAAGGCTCGATGAGCAGCATAACATTGAAAATAAATTTTTGTACCCTTCTAATACTATTATTGTTGTAGATTATAGTGGACGGATTGGTAATTATAATCTTGAAAAGTATGTGAATTGGTCAAATTCTTATGATATGTGGTATTCCAAAATTGAAGAGACAGGCCTAAATGATAGTGTCTCTTTATTTTTTAATTCATGGAAATCTTTTACAAATAAAAAATACACATTGTTGTCCGACATGTATTCTCAATCTCTTAATTTTTATGACCATAAGTCTAAAGTATCTGAATTTATTCTTTCAGATACTTTAGAATCTACTATTGACTTTATGCGTATTGCACCGGATAATAATAGTTTTTTCACAAAACATTTTGACAATAAATTAAATATTTATTCCAGGATAGATGAGAAAAAGATATATTCTTTGACCATTATAGATTCAGTGAACTGGCTCGTGAAACTCTCCAACACTCCCTATTACATGTGCTCCAAAAATGCCAGCAAAATGCTGCATTATGTAACACCTAGCTTAAAGGTCATCGGCTTCGACCAACTCGATCCGGTGTATAACCGTCCGGACATTGTCTTGGACAGTATCGGAAAGTATTTTGATGGTGTTGACCGTGGCATGATCGATTTGTATAAAAAATCCTGGGAAAAACGCATTGACCGTCTTGGACTGGATAAAGAGAAGCTCGGAAAAGGTGAGATCTCTGTTCCCAATGCAGAATTCGTTGGAGCTGAGGATATCGCCCCTGAGAATACCTCTGGTCAGCTTGAGCTGAAAGTGGAAGCCAAGGACCCGAGATATACCCTAAGGCGATTCAATATTCTGGTGAATGAAGTTCCCTTATATGGCTCTGAGGGTATTTCCATTGCATCACGTGGATTGAGGGAATGGGATACGACTATATCTGTTCCTTTGGGTGCTGGAGAGAATAAAATTCAGGTTTCGGTAATGAATGAGCTGGGTCTTGAAAACTTCAAGTATCCGTCTTATGTGAATTACACACCACCAGAGAATCATGAAATCGTCTCCAAAACTTATTTTATTGGTATTGGCGTAGATGAATTTGAGGAAGCTGGTCATGATTTGAGCTATTGTGTCAAAGACATCGAAGATCTATCGAACGCCTTTAAATCTTCGAACAACACAGAAAGTATCGTGTTGACCAATGAGCGAGTCACCAAGGAGAATATCTTAGCCCTAAAAAACACCTTAAAGAAGACCAGTGTACACGATAAAGTAATCATCTCTTGCAGCTCTCACGGACTTTTGGATGACCAGAAGCGATTTTATTTAGCGACCCATGATGTGGACTTCAGTCATCCTGAAGACAAGGGATTGCCTTATGCCGAACTTGAGGGATTACTGGACAGTATACCAGCTAGACAGAAACTTCTGATGTTGGATGCCTGTAACAGTGGAGAGAATGAAATCGAACAAAGCAAAAGACCCATTGCCAAAACCACCAATACGAATAATGAGAATCAAGGTAAAAAGAAGGTAGGAAGAGGAGAAATATTGGTAGATTACGAACAAGAATTCCAGTCAAGCTTTGAGACGATGATGGAGCTCTTTGTGAATGTAAGCAATGAAACAGGCTCAGTGATTATTTCTGCAGCAGGAGGGAAGCAAAGTGCTCTAGAGGGAGAAGCTGTCAAAATTGATGGGAAGAAGATTGAAAACGGTGCTTTTACTTACAGTGTATTGGAATACCTGCAACAGACAGATGAAACACTGACAGTCAATGGACTCAAAAGCTATGTCGAAAAAAGAGTAGAGGAGATCACCAAAGGTAAGCAACGCCCCACTTCACGCCAGGAGACCATGGAGGTCGATTGGGACTTGAGGTAAATCTCTATCTTAGCCCCAATGAAACCCATCCTCATCATAATCCCCCTCCTCCTTGTAAGCCTGAGCTTGTATGGGCAGACGGATTTTCCTGCAATGAAGCAGCGGTTTATAGATTACCGTAAAGCAGACAATCAAGATAGCGCATTGTACATTGCCCGAAAAATGAATCAGTTGGCACTGAAGGAGCAAAGTGACACCAGCTATTGGTATGCCTTGAGCATGCGCTATCAAGGGAATCCTTATTATTCAATGAAGAAAGTTGATACTGCACTTTACTATTGGAAAAATTCTATTGAATTATTTGAAAAGTACCATTTTAATCATGATGATCATCGTTCTGGAGTGAATAACTTAGGTAAAGTCTATTACCACTTAAAAATGAAGGATTCTGCATTTGTATATTGGGATGGATATGCCAGATTGTGTGAAAATGTGGATTCTTTATCTATTGAATCCTATGAGATAAATTATACATTAGGAAAGAAATATTTCCAATACAAAGATTACCAAAATTCATTATTAAGGTACAAGAAATCTCTACACATTAAAGAGAGACAGACTCCTTTAATTGAAAAAGATATTGCAGACATCTTTGGAAAAATAGGCACAGTATATCTGTACCAAAGAAAATACGATTCGTCACTGATAAATTATCAAAAATCCTATGAATTACGAAAAATCCATAAATACAAAAACAAAAGAGAATACTTGAGCAGTATCAATAGTTTGGGGTGTGTTTATACCTATTTGAAGAATTATGATTTATCCGAAAAACTCCTTAAAAAAGCACTACGAAAAAGAAAACATTTTTTAGGAGATAATCACCTTGATTATGCAACATCCTGCAATAACTTGGCATTCCTATATTTTACTTTAGAGAAATATAATAAGGCCGATCAATTGTATAAAATTGCACTAAGCGTTAAAAAAGATACACTTTCAATTACCTCTAAAAGCTACATAAGAACTTTAAATAATTTAATTAAACAATATACTGAACGTAAACTATATAAAGAATCAATTGAGTACTTAGAAGAGAAGCTCGAAATATACGATGTATTGTACGGAGATTCTACAAAACAATATGTGGCTGTTTTATTTAAGATGGCTAATGTACTTAATTCCGCAGGAAATTATCAGAAATCAAAAGAATTGTATGAGCAATCAATTCAATTATTGACCTCCTTAAATTTTGCAAAATCCATTACTATGGCTAAAATATTAATGAATTATGGCATTTTAGAAAAAGAACAAAAGAATTTTGAAATTACCGATTCCTTATACTCAAGAGCCTTTATAATTTATAGCCTACACAAAGATGAAAAACCAGACGGATATTTTCGAATCCTCTACAATCAAGCCAATTTATATAGAACAATCAAAGATTACAATAAAGCAATTCAGATATTTCTTCTTGTTAAAAAAGAAGGGAAACCGGAAGACAGTTATTACATAAAAGCAATAAATAATTTGGCATACATATACAGAAGAATTAAACGATACGAGGAGTCAGAAGAGATGTATCTGGAATCATTGAAGTTTTATGAAGAAAAATTTACATCAAATAGTGAAAAATATTCAAAAGTATGCAATGATATTGGTGCTTTGCTAAAGGAGAAAAAAGATTTCAAGCAGGCAGTGATTTATTTTGAAAGGTCACTTGATATTAAAAGGAAAATATATAAAAGTGATCACGAGAAACTCTTTAAATCGCTCAACAGTCTCGCCAAAACATATCGTGAAATGCAGCTTTATGATAAATCAGAGGATACATATCGTGAATTAATGCAAATGGCAAAAAAACAAAATGGGGAATCGTCGATATCCTACGCATCTAAAGCGATTAATTTAGCCAATCTATATAAGGAAATAGAAAAATATGAAAAAGCGGAAACATTGTTTATTAAGGCTCTTGACATATACAATTCGAAAAAAAATGTAAGTAAAAAAGCAATGGCATTTTTATTGATGAATACAGGGCTACTATATAGCCAGATGTATAAGTTTGATGAAAGCCATAAGTTCTTGTCCAGGAGTATATCGATTTTTAAGAGCATTAATAAAAACTCGGACTCTCATATCACATCTCTTTTGAACTTGGCAAATTTATATCATAGAACCTCACAATTTAAGAAGGCATTAAATATTTACACGAAGGTCTTCAACATTTATAAATCGGGTAAAAACTCGAACAAGTTAGAATTTGCAAAAATGTTAATTAGTTATGGAGATTTTCAGAGACTTGTAGGAATGTACGACGAATCCAAAGAGAGTTTTAGCGTTTCGAAAGATCTATTAATTGAGTTGGAATTAACAAATGATGTAGATCGTGCAAACCTTTTATATGCTGAGTCTAAACTTGAAAAAGACATGGGTAATTACAAAATAGCAGAGACAAAAATTTTGAGTTCTTTAAAAATCATAAGTGAGATTTATGGAAAACATCATACTAAATACGCGAATATTCTATTTACGCAAAGTCAAATTTTGAGAACACTAAGCAGGTATGAAGAGGCCGAAAATGTTAGTAATGAATGTCTATTAATCTATAAATCCCAAAAAGGGAAAAATAGCATTTCTTATTATATAGCTTTAAGTAATTTGGCAAGTCAATTTTCTGCACAGGGCAATTATGAAAAGGCATTATCGCTAAAAACAAATGCATTAAATGGAATAATAGAGGTTAAAGGAAAGGAGAATTTTCAATATACTGGAATATTGGGAGGGCTTGGTAATATCCATTTAAAATTGGGGAATTATGAAATTGCTAAAAAGCAGTTTGAAAAGTCTGCTGAGCTAAAATTGAAATTACTCAAGGAGAAGTCGGAATCTTATGCAAGTAGCATGTCCAATCTTGGGAGTTTGTACTACTATACGGGTAATTTTAAACAATCATTTGATTTTCATCAAAAATCAATGAAAATAAGAGAAGATATTTATGGAAAATTTCATTTAAAGACGATCAGTTCATATTCAAACTTGGGCTCAGTATATTATGAATTAGGAAATTTCAGCTTGTCGGAAAATTATTTTAAAAAATGCATCGAATTACGTGAAAAACATTTAGGAAAAAATCATCATCTTTATGCATACAGTCTGAATGCTCTAGGAGATTTATATCTTAGTTTGAAAAGATACGAGGAGGCCGAAGATCTCATCAAATCAGCATTAAGAATTAATAAAAAAACATACGGCGAAAACCATCCAGATTATGCTGCCAACTTGTTAACCTTAGGGATCCTTTACAAGTTAAAGATGAATTACCCAGAATCAATTTTGCATTTCGAGGAGGTAAAAAGTATTTATAAGAGTATTTATGGGAGTGATCATCCAAAATATGCCAAATCTATTTCTGAAATATCTGAACTATATCTATTACAAGGTGATTACCGAAAGGCTTATTCAAGCTTAAAAGAAGTAATAAGTATATATGATGCCCAATATTCAAGTTTTCACCCTTGGAGACAAAATTCAGATCTGAATTTTGCTCGGGTATGTCTTATCCTAAAAAAATACATTAAATCCTCTGAAACATACCATTCCCTTTTTAACTCAAAAATCATCAATACGACTAAGAACTTTTCATGGCTTTCAGCCAAAGAAAAAGAAGCTTATTGGGCTCAGGAGAATGATTTTTATTCTGATTTAAACGCTTTTGCATCTCAGGCATCGATTGAAGTTCCTTCTTCTACCGAATTATCCTACAATGGCAATTTGGTCTCCAAGTCCTTGCTTTTGGAAACTACACGTGAACTGGATCAAGCATTAGCGGCATCATCTGATACTTCTCTAAAAGAGAATTACCGGAATTTAAAACTACTCAGA
>Ga0209223_10005557_pt1 | contig 11046 bp, 6 predicted proteins | sample COG_06_FD_184750 | JGI IMG/M metagenome (GOLD analysis project Ga0209223, IMG submission 184750) | Pelagic Microbial community sample from North Sea - COGITO 998_met_06 (SPAdes) (version 2) | ecosystem: Environmental > Aquatic > Marine > Neritic zone/Coastal water | place: Helgoland, sampling...
TGACGAGTCTCGTATCTATTTTGGTTATTTTTAATGTTCTGTGTTAATTGAGATTTAACAACCATTTGTATAACCTGAGAATTTTTTAGCGTAAGTTCTTATCGGCTGTATAATAGGTCTTACCCTTAACAACAAAACTGTGTACGCGCGCATACGCCCATGCCTGTGGACTCGCACCTGGTCGGTGTCCCGTTCGCCATGCGGCTAACCCACGATCGTAGACTGTTTTTAGAGTTTTTAACGGTATACCCGTCACTTTGGATATATCTTTCAGTTTCGTTACACCCGGGTACCTTTTACGAAACTTCGACGTATAACTCGACGTTCTCGTTTCAACCTTTTTATCGGTTTTAAATGGTCTGTAATCCTTTTTTAACATTTTTTTATACCGCATTTCAACTTCTTTCAGGGAAGAAAGTCCCCTGAAATATTTAAGAGGTGCGTATATTTGACCATGGTTTTTACGTACCTGTGTAATCTTTTTACGAATATCACTATCCGTTAACATACTTATACTAATCAAAGAAAAAATAAAAATGTTAAGTAATAATAAATAATAATGTTTACACTTTCCACAGTAACCACTACATTTGCTTCCACACAAAAAAAGTTTAAGAAATTTGGTAAAAAAGTTCGTAAACAAAGAGACAGTGAAGTTGATTCCATTAAGGAAAAGTTAAAAGATATCGCTAAAGATGAAGTCGAGAAAACAAAAAGTTTATTTGAAAAACATAAGGAATTTTTCAATGATAATAAGACACAAAAAACACCTACTTCAGAAACGACCGCTATCGATTTTTACGAAAAGCCCTAACTGCTAAATCAAGGCTTATTAACGTTAAAAATGCAGACAGTTCTTTATATTGTTCCAACAAGTTACCTGCAAATACAGCTAATAAAACACTGTATTGTACGTACCTCATTTCTTTTCGCGTTTTTTCCATAGATCTTTTCATAGACGCGCGTGATTTTTCCATTCCCAGAAGAGCCGTACTTATATTTTTTACACGATTAGGCATTTCAGTTGCGGTTGAAAATATGTTGCCTATGTCTATAGAATCAGAAACCTGTTCTCTGATTATAGGTTCGAGATACTCTATATACGTAAAGTTAGGATCAAGTTTTACACACGTACCTTCGATAGTCGAAAAGGTTTTTGCAAGGTATACAAATGCCGTCGGTATGATAAAGGGTTTATCTTGTGCTAATTTTAATAGATTATCATCGTTTAGTATCTCATCCTTGAGATTTTTACCATCGAGTGTTTCGAGATAATTGAGTGTCGTTTTGAAAAAGAGTTCTATATCACTCGTATCCGATGTTGTTGGTAAAATTACCTCTAACCGGATAAGCACGTCAACAATACCTTTCGTATCCCTATTTATTATATGTATAAACAGTTCGTTAAAACCTTCGCGCATTTCATCCGAAATATCTATAACCAACCCGAAATCGTAAAAAACAAGTTTTCCATTGGTTGTAAAACCTAAATTACCCGGGTGTGGATCGGCGTGGAAAAAACCTTTGTCCATAGTTTGAATAACGTATGAGTTTATAAGAGCTTCGCATACCTTCTTCCTATTAACTTTAGGGTCAGATATATCGTTAAGTTTTTCGGAAGCTATATATTCCATAACAATCATATCCGGTGTACACAAATCATCATGTACTTTAGGTATTTTCATCCAATCCACTTTCTTTAAAGATTTTCTGAATTTTTTTGCGTTCATAGTTTCCTGTTCGTAATCAGTTTCGGCTAATAAATAATCTATAGACTCATCGAGAACATAACCTGTGTTTGTACCTGTATCTATACCTATTTTTTCGAGAAATCTAACTATATCTTTAATATTATCCGTATCACTTTTCACAATTTCATATATATTAGGACGTCTAAGTTTAACAACTACAGTCTCACCTGTTTGTAAAGTAGCTTTATGAACTTGACCTATACTCGCCGATTTAAACGGTTCGTGGTCGAAATATGAAAATGTACCTGAATTTACGTGGGTTTCGATCATGTTTATAATTGTATCTCGATCAATAGGAGGTACGTTATCCTGTAAAGATTCCAATTCTTGTGTAAATTCTAAAGGGTACAAATCAACTCGCGAAGATGCTATTTGTCCAAGTTTTATGAAAGTAGGACCAAGGTCGATTAGTTGATCACGCGTCCATGATCCTAATTCTTTCTGATCTTTTTGAAAGTTCTTTCGTATTAAAAATTCACCCGCAAACTTCCACGTTTTGGACTTGTGTCTTGATGGTAAATTTAATTTAGTATTAATATTTAACGCGCATACCGCCATCTTATATTAACGTATTAAAAAAATACTTATAGATTTAATTATACAATATAATAAAATGTTATTACCCGTTCAAGTAACCGTGTACGAACCAATGTACGAATATAACGAAAAAAAATATTTAAGAATTCGTTTACCGGATAAAGTGAGAGACTATATCAGGGAATTACACGAACACAAAACAGGTCTTATTTTATTTCCTAAACAGCTAGACGACCCGCTCGAAGGTAACGTTTTAAAAATTAAAGTACCGTTCAGGTACCGACGCGTCATGTGTAACGTTGATGGTGATACACCGGTCCAATCGTTAAAAAAAGGTGATACCGTTTTTACCGAAATACAGTTTAATGGTGTTTGGAACGCACACGATCATAGTGGGTACTCGTGGGTGTTGAAGTACATAAAGTTTAAAAACTAATATTAGTAATGAGTCTTACACGTTCAGGATATATTACAGGTGAGACACCAGAAATCAAAAAAGAACTCACGGTTCGTGCTGTTGTAAACACAGAGTTCGGGTTTCCTCCGCCTCCCTTTAAGGTATTCAGAAAAGCAAAATTAGGTTTATGTGTCCCACGTTATTACGGTGAAGATAAGTTCGGGCCTCCAAAAGAAGATCGTCGTCCCGAGCCAAATAAAATAAATATTACATTTAATGGAAAGCTTCGCGACGAAACACACCAAAATGATGCTTTGGCTGCAGCAATTAAAACCGGGCATGGCGTTCTCTCACTTCCTTGCGGCTTTGGGAAAACGACAGTATCCTTGGCCATAGCGTGTAAATTAGGATACAGGACCATGATTGTTGTTCATAAAGAATTTTTAGCGAATCAATGGAAAGAGCGTATCCAGCAATTTTGCCCGGGTGCCTCTATAGGTATAGTTCAACAGAATAAGAAAGAGATGGATTGTGATTTTGTCATTGCAATGCTCCAATCTTTATCACTCAAAGAGTATTCGTTTAACGATTTCGATACGATAGGGACTTTAATCGTCGACGAGGCACATCATATTTGTGCCAAAGTATTTTCACAATCCCTTTTCAAAATGTGTCCAAAACATGTTTTCGGATTATCGGCAACACCAACGCGTAAAGACGGTCTTACAAAAGTTTTACACTGGTTCATGGGTCCGACCTTTTTTGCCGCCGAACGTAAAAATCAAGAACAGGTCGAGGTTTTTCCTATTCAATATTCGTGTGAACGATTCAGAGATCCGCCGCCGTGTACGCGTTTCGGAAAACTATCACTCGCGACCATGATTACGGAACTTACGGAGGATAGGGAAAGGAATATCGTTATCGCCAAAATTATAAAGGATATTACTAAAACCACGCGTCAAGTTCTCGTATTAAGTGATCGTAGACATCACTGTGAAGTTCTTCACCAAAGTTTTAAGAAAACGTCGGGTCTGTATATGGGTGGTATGAAAGAATCAGAATTAACAGAGTCGAGTAAAAAGAAAATTATATTTGCGACCTTTAGTCAAGCACACGAAGGTCTCGATATACCTTCACTCGATACGGTTATACTTGCGACGCCTAAGTCTGATATTGTACAATCGATTGGACGGATTATGCGTGAAACGCATGGTAAAAAGAATAACCCGCACATTTACGATATATTCGATCAATGGTCTATATGTCATGCAATGTATAACAAACGTCTCAAAATATATAAACAAGGTGGATTTCATATACCCAGAACGGGTTTACCAAAAGAAGAAGTTTCGGCGTTCAAAAAAGGTAAATGTATAATATCTCTCTAATTTTTAATCACACGTATTTGTAAGAATGCCTGGTTGTAATACTGGTCGTAATATACAGAAGTATAAAGGTGCTGGTGCATCGACACTTCAGGATGCTCTAGAAAATGGTAATACAGCTTCATTAGATGTTGTTTTACAATCTCCAGCAGTGTTTATAGGTGACGGTGGTGGTTTATCCAACATCAACGCGAGTTCAACGACCGGTAATTTACAAGCTGTTACCAATAATGGTGCAACTTCGACCACAAAAATCACTCTTACAAATAGCGCGACCTCGTTAGAAACTACCGGTAATATAGTTGTATCCACAAATGTTTACGCCACGGAATTTTACGGTGACGGTGGTACACTTTCAAATATAGCAGCAAACAAAAATTTTCAAGATGTTACTACACTAGGTAATACGTCTTCGTTAACAATTAGTTTTACGAACCCTGCCGAATCCATAACAACCACGGGTAACGTTATCGTAGGAACAAACGTTCACGCGACCGAATTCGTAGGTGACGGTTCTAGTTTAACGAGTTTAAATGCCGATAATATTGATTCCGGGGATCTCGCAATTGCACGAGGAGGGACGGGTGTAACTACAGGTCTAAATGTACTAGACCCTTCTAAACTTAATACCGCCGTTTCTATATCAAAAGGTGGGACGGGGCAGACAAGTGCGTCTGCAGCTGCCACAGCTCTTGGACTAGGAACGGGAAATTCACCTCAGTTTACCGGTATCAGTTTAGGAAGTACGGCAATAACAGAGTTTTCGGGTACAGTATCAATAGGGTCGAACACAATTCGAACCGGGGATGTCGCTTTAGGAACACAGACGTCGGGTAATTACGTCTCCACGGTTACGGGAGGGAACGGTATCGCGAGTACCGGTGCGACTTCTGGTGAAAACATAGCACACACATTATCTGTCGATACGACGAGTAACGGTGGTTTGGATTTTGACGGTTCTAATAAACTTAAAGTTAATCTAGGTGCATCAGCCATAACAGGTACGGTGGCAATAGATCATGGTGGGACGGGTAGTACTACGGCCTCCGGTGCCGCATCTGCTTTGGGTTTAGGAACGGAAGATTCACCACAGTTTACCGGTATTAGTTTAGGAAGTACGGCAATAACAGAGTCTACGGGTACAGTATCAATAGGAGGGAGCGTGATTCGAACCGGGGATATCAGTTTAGGAACAGACACGACCGGGAACTACGTTAAGACCGTAAGTGCGGGTAATGGTTTAGACATGTCGGGATCGGCCGGTGAAGGTTCCGACCATACGTTATCGCTCGATCTAAAGGCAAACCATGGATTAATCATTGATAATACAGAACTCAAAATCGATCTCAAAACAAGCGGTGGTTTAGAATTTGATAGTGGACAAATGCGTGTTAAACTAGACGATACTAACATTAATGGAACATTACCCGTTGGTAAAGGTGGGACGGGTTTAAGCTCGGGTTTTACACATGGTGATATACTGTTCGTAAATACTTCCGGTACCTTTTCGAAATTAGCCGCGGATAGTGGTAAGTATCTAAAGTCACGAGGTAATGATACTGATCCCATATGGGCATCTGTCACGGAAGAAGCACCGGCGACTGCTGGTTCACTCACGGCAGGTGATGGATTATCAAGTGATCAAGGTACATTTAACGGATCGACTGATACGGTATTTTCTATTGATCTCCTTACAAATGGTGGTTTGGTATTTGATGGTACTGGGACTAATACTAAAGAACTTAAAGTGGATTTAGGTGGTACATCCATAACAGGTACGGTGGCAGTAGATCATGGTGGGACGGGTGCCACCGCCGTTACGGGTACTGCTGGAAATAACGTCTTATCGGTAAGTCCGACATTAACGGGGACCACAAACGTTGCAAATCTAACCGCGAGTGGAACCATAATCGGGACCATAGCCGCTGGTTCTACAATATCGGGAACTACTATAACCGCATCTTCGAAATTGGTAGGTGACGTAAACGAAACGAGTACGACTAAAAACGTATTCGGAAGTACTATAACTGCAGGTTCGAAATTGGTAGGACATGTAAACGAAACGAGTACAAGTAAAAACGTATTCGGAAGTACTATAACTGCAGGTTCGAAATTGGTAGGTGACGTAAACGAAGCGGGTACGTCTAAAAACGTATTCGGAAGTACTATAACCGCAGGTACAAGTACGGGTGGATTTTCGGGTAAAGGATCAAGTATAACTGGTTTAAATGCAACTAACTTATCATCGGGTGTAATACACAAAAATAGATACACTACATCAGATCCAGATAATAATTCGATATTCTTTTACGATACTGCTATCAACGAATTGAATACTGTACCACCAAATACAAGTGGTACCAAATACTTAAAAAGTGTAGGTACGAGTGGTGATTTATCGTGGGATACAGTCAGTGCGACAATATCGATAGGCAATAATAACGATAGTACATCTAGAAATCTTCTTTATACAACAAACGATTCTGATTTAAAAAGAGATACCGACGGTGGTATAAAGTATACTCCATCTTCAAATACCTTATCCATAGGCGATACGTCCGGTAACTATAAAACGTTAAGTGCGTCGGGTTGGTCAGGGAAGGCCGCAACGGCGGATCAATTAACAAGTTCGGTAAACATAGGTGGGGTAAGTTTCAATGGATCATCTGGATCTGATATAATACCATTGTCCATACAGATGTCAGATTCAAATGATGATAACAATTTTTTGATTCCGTTTTCAAACGTAACAGGTACTAATAGTTCTATTAAACTACATTCAGATACGGGTGTATTAACATACAATCCGGATTCGGGGACCTTAAATTCGGCTAATTTCGTAGGTAATGGTTCGAACCTTGAAGCTATCAATGCGGAAAAAATAACTACAGGTGTTCTCGATGTTGATCATGGGGGTACGAATATTGATGCGTATGCGGCGGGTGATTTACTCTATGCCACGGGTGCAACAACATTAACAAAATTAGAGGTAGATAATGGTAAGTTTCTTAAAAGTGGGGCTTCATCAGTTACATGGTCCGATCTCGTATCCGATGAAACTAGTAGTGCCACACCCAGAGGTGTTATTTTTGCAGATGAAACTAATAATAATGATCTAAAACGTGATTTTTCGAATTTTACTTACACATCGGCAAAGGGTTTGTTAAGTGTTAGTAATATTAATGCTACAGATACGAGTACGGACGCAAGGAATAGTATTGCTAATGCTAGTCTTGACCATACGTTAAGGATAGGTACAAAAATTATATGTGAAGAAGAAGAAAATTCTACTCATGGTGACGACGCTTTACGTGTTAACGGGAACGTTGTCGTTGTAGATTACATTCTAGGTAACGGTCGGTATTTACAAGGTATAAATATTCAACAAGATAGTAATGGTTCCGATACGTTTGTTACTAACGACGGTGCACCTCTTCAATCATCACGTCTTTCTAGGTTTAATGCTTAATAATTTAATATACATTTAATATAACATGAGTGAAATACCATCAGGTCATTACGGTTTAAATACTATAGAAGATGTATTTCCAAAATTAACTCAGTTAACTTCAAATACAAATACAGATAGTGGTAATTATGGACGCGCATCGGTCATGACGAATGCAGGCGAATACATATTTATAGGTGATCCCGATAGCCAAACAGTTCATGTATTTACCAGTGACGCTACGAGTGTTTCCTCTCACAGTACGTTTTCAAACACTTCTGTTAATTGCGAAAATTTCGGTCAATCTATAGATACGGACCTATACGGATCGAATGTTGTCGTAGGAGGTACTAATCACGCGTCGGTTTGGAGTCTTAATGGAAGTGGAACTGCTTTTACAGAAACTGTTGTTGTTACAAAAAGTACTCTCGGCTTTCAAAGTATTGGGAGTGGGACAAATGATTTTGGAAGGTGTGTTGCGATGGCTAAGGAGAATAACGCATGGTTCGCGGTAGGTGATTATAGCATGAACAATAACCAGGGTCGGATAAATTTGTTTGAAGGTGGTACACAAAAAGCGTGGTATGGTGGTCCCTCTGGTCCCATGCCTACTAAAACTGGATTTTCTATCGGTATAAGTGGTGATGGACAATATGTAATTACAGGCAACCCGGGTGTACCAGCGAATACTAACCAACCGTGGGGAACTGACGGTTCGGTTTCAATACACAAATACAATGCCAGTGATTCGAGTGGTGGGGGATGGAATTATTTACCAACTATAAAAGTGTTTAATACGAGCGAATTGGGGACAAATGTATCAGCTGGGTATTCAGTTGCCATGTCCACGGTAAACAATATAGTAGCTATAGGTTGTCCATTCGCGAATTTTACGTCTCATCCTAAATCTGGTGCCATACACCTATACCAAAAAAGCGCAACGAGTGATAGTGATTGGAACAAATTAGGTGATACCATTAACCATTCTAACGGGGCGGGTAACTTTGTACGATTAACGTATAACGGAAGACGATTATTAGCCTCGCTCGAACAAGCACCTTTTCTCAATTCAGCCACTAGACCTAAAACGTTTCAAATATACGATTTTAACGATCTTTTCTGGTCCGTACTCGAGTATATTGAAGGTGAATTTGTAGATGATACATACGGGTACCCAACGAGTATGTCCCTCGAAGGTACGCGACTCGTACTCTCTGGAAAGAATGATACGACCACGGGATTCATAACAGGTATGGGAAAATCAAAAATAATGAAAATACCACCGACTGTAAAAACTATGGGTAATACGTCCGTAGGTGGGACGGTCTCGTGTAAAGATATAGTCATAGGTGGAGGTGTTGTTTCGACTGATAAACATTCGGGTATGATTGTTTTTTCAGATACGACCGGTGACGAAGATAAAATTGCTAAGATACTTAATAGAAAATACGATGGTCTAAATGCAAGTAACGATGGTTCCGAACTCCTCTTTATGAAAAACGGTGATTCTACTGGTAATAAACCAGATAGAATACGTATATACGGGAACCAGGTTGTTTTACAAGGTGGTGGTTCACTAACCGAAACTGATCCGAATAACGAGGTTTTCGAAGATGGATATGAGTTTATGTGTGATCCGGCCTTAACAGTTTCGGATACGAACGTGGTTAATGTTGGTTTAAATACAGGAACAATTGATTTTAAAGTAAAATATATTTCTTCCAAATTTGAAATAAACGGTAAAAAAGACGTTGGTTTAAGGTTACATAAAGGTGTTACGTATAAATTTGATCAAAGTGATTCAAGTAATTCAAATCATAGATTAAAATTTGTTAATGATACTCTTAATAATACAACGGATGGTATTAACCAAACACTTTCTGGTACACCCGGATCGTCGGGTGCGTATACCCAAGTTACTTTTACGAGCGACGCTTCATCTTATACTATAAAAATATTCGATTCGGTTAATGATTCGGGAACTAGTTATACTTCATCTAATATAGATATAAATATACCAAGTGTGAGACTTAACGTTACAGGTAATTCGTATTTTGATACTATAAAAACAAATGAATTGAAAACAAATGAATTAAACTTATTAAATTATCACCCTTTAACTGCATTGTATTCGGCTAATTCCTCTGGATATATAGCATCTTCAAGTAGTAATCTAACTGATTGGGACGCGTGGAAAGCGTTCAATGGTACAGTAGTGGGTAATGGATGGCATGATTCCGGTACACCGTACTCAGATGTAACCCGTAATTATCTAGGTAGTATATCAACATCATATAGTGGAGGTTCAGTATCTGGTGAATGGATACAATTACAATTACCATACAAGGTATCTATAAATAGTATAGAAATAGCACCACGACAAGAAACTTATGGACCTAATAGATGTGCTGGAGATGGTAGACTTTTAGGAAGTATTGACGGTACATCATGGGAAAGTGTACATTCATTCACGGGTCAAACATATTACACTGGTGGCTTATATACAACCATTTCATTTTCAGATTCGAATATGTATAATTATTATAGATTAGTTATTACAAGATTATCTGGTAGTGCTGGAGAAGATACCGTAAATATAGGTGAAATTAAATTGGGTATTGCTAATTCAGGGATACATTTCAGTAAAAATACTGGTTCTGTATCTAAAATAACAAGTAGCTCCGCGGGTGACGATCTTAGATTTTATTCCGATCGATGGATAAGATTCATTGAATCTGATACTAATGATGAGAAACTCGTTATTGATGGTAATAATGGTAAAATAGGTATAAACCATTCTACACCGGATTCTTGTCTCCATATAGCCGGGTCGAGTGGACAACTTAAATCTCTCGATGGTACGAACTACACGTCATTCATACACATGGTTAGAGGTGATGGTAACTGGTACATGGCTACAACTGATACACCAACGTGGAACCAAAATTTAGGTTGGTTTGCTAATACAAGTCAAACAGGTAACCCCATAAAGCGAATATTTAGATTTGAAAATGATAGTGCGGGTGCGTCTGGAATGCAGTCGGGTACACCATATGGTATTGTATCATTTACAGGTCAACACGTAAGTCCTGTAATAGACATAACACCTACAAATGTTTCTAACTGTGTAGGTTTGATCGTTTCATCTAACCAAAACGATTACTTATCAATTAATACAACTGTACCTTTGAGAGGGGCAAAAAATATAAACGTAAACGAAGCTATACCCGTTGTTAAAATATCAACAAAGGCACAGGATAAGGCGTGTTTTGGCGTTATATCATGGGGTGAAGATCCAAATGAAGAAAGACGAGAACAAAAAGCTGGACACTTAGTGAATGAATGGAATAAGGAAAAAGGTGATAACAGAGTATACGTTAACTCGCTAGGTGAAGGTGGTGTATGGGTAGTAAACACGAACGGTAATTTAGAGGCAGGTGATTATATAACAACGTCTAACGTGAGTGGGTACGGTATGAAACAAACGTCTGAGTTTCTTGCAAACTATACGGTCGCAAAAATAACAAT
>Ga0209223_10005558_pt1 | contig 11044 bp, 9 predicted proteins | sample COG_06_FD_184750 | JGI IMG/M metagenome (GOLD analysis project Ga0209223, IMG submission 184750) | Pelagic Microbial community sample from North Sea - COGITO 998_met_06 (SPAdes) (version 2) | ecosystem: Environmental > Aquatic > Marine > Neritic zone/Coastal water | place: Helgoland, sampling...
TCAAAACGATGATAAAGGATTCTTATTATTTATTAATATTATAAAAGCATTTACTATTTTTTTCTCAATATACATTTATTCTATTTTAGAAAATCGTACAATTTATCAATTATTTGACTTTAGTATTTTTGTACGTTCAGAATATTTTCTATATGCACTTTTTTTACCAATTTTATTTTTTACAATTATTTCATCAAATAATAAAAAATATTATGAGGAAAATTTTATATCATTTTTAAAGAAAGATATCTTAGGTTTTATTTTTTCTAATATTTTAATATTTAGTTTTTTTTTCATTTTTAATGTTGATTTAAATTTTAATAAAAATTTATTATATTTGATTATTTTTTTATTAAGTATTTTAACAATTAATAAAATATATTTTAATTACATTTATAATTCTTTGATTAAAAAAAACATAATTCAAAAAAATATTATGTTAGTTGGGACATATAAAGAAATAAAGAAAATTTTAAATGAAAACTTTCATAAAATAAATATTTTTAAATGTTGTTTAATGGTAGATTTTAATGAAAATAATATTAGGTATATTAAAAGTGAGCTAAAGATACCAATTTTTAATGATGAAGATGACGTTAGATCAATTTTAGAATATCATGCTTTAGGACAAATTTGGATACTCAATGGAGAAGAAAATAAAAAGAAAAAAGCATTTAATAAAATTATACAATTTTCTGTTGATATACTTAATGTAGATTTAAATAGAACATTAAATTTAAAAGGAAAAGAACTTTTAGGCAATAAATTTAATTATCAATACTATGAAAGATCAAGGTTTTATGGGGTAAATCTTTTTTTAAAAATCTTAATTGATAAGTTTTTTTCAATTATTTTTTTAATCATTGCTTCTCCAATATTAATAGTTTCCTCTATTTTAATTTTGATAGAAGATGGAAGACCTATATTATTTATTCAAAATAGAACAGGGTGGGACGGAAGAAGGTTTAAAATTTATAAACTTAGATCTTTAAAAAAAATTAATTTTGATAGAACTGAACAAGTCATAAAAAATGATAAAAGACTTTTAAGAATAGGCTTGTTTTTAAGAAGATTTAGCATCGATGAATTACCTCAGTTTTTGAATGTCTTAAAAGGTGATATGTCTATTGTTGGACCAAGACCCCATATGGTAGAACATGATATTTATTATTCCGTTTTATTCGATAGTTTTCTTAAAAGACACAAATGTAATCCAGGTTTAACTGGCTGGGCTCAAGTAAATGGACATAGAGGGGCCACACCAAATTCTGATCTTATGAAGCGAAGAATGGAATTTGACCTATGGTATTTAAATAACTGGAATGTAGGGTTAGATTTATACATTATATTTAAAACTTTTTATGCACTTATCAAATTTAAAGGCGATTAATTATCCAAATGATAATAAATAAATTAATTTACTTATCTGGATTTATTACTCGATATATTAACTTTAAGTATTTTTACAACTTCAATGGAATTATTACTCTATTTGTCTCAAAAAAAAAAATTGTTAAAATTAAATTAAATTCAGACACTTATTTCAGTTTTTTTTTAAAAGATCCATATTACAATAGACTTATTTATCCTAAGTTTAAATATGAGCCAGAGATAGAATTTTTATTAAAAAAGTTAAGGAATATAGATTTTTTATTTGTAGATGCAGGAGCTAATTATGGATATTGGAGCCTATTAGTTTCTTCAAAAAAATTTAACAAAAAAAAAGCAATTGCACTTGAGCCATTGAAATCTAACTATAATTTTTTATGTATAAATAGACTAAATAACAAAAATAGGTTTAAGGCTCTAAATCTAGGAGTAGGTGAAAAAAAAAAATATACGAAAATTTATTACAAAGATCAAAATTCAAATGTTGGTGCATCTATTTATAAAGATAATAACAAAAAGTTAATTTCTGAAAAAATTAAAATTGATAAGATTGATAATATTCTTTTGAATAGAAAAGAAAAAAATTTAATTATTAAATTAGATGTAGAAGGAAGCGAAATAAAAGCTTTAACTGGCTCAAAAAATATTTTAAAAAAAAATTGTTTAATTATCTATGAGGATCATGGGCAAGATAAGTATCATTCTAATACTAAATATTTATTGAAAAAAAATTATTCGATATATTTTTGCAATAAAAGTAAAATTTTGAATATTCAAAATTTTATTGAATTAAATAAGATAAAAAAACAAAAAAATGTAGGATACAATTTTGTAGCAACAAAATCTGATATTTTTAAGAAAAAATTAAATTACTAACTAATTTATTTGATGGTTAAGATATTCAAAGTTAATAATAAAAAATTCATTATATTTAATATTAAAAAGAAAAAATTAATTAAAAAAATATTTCATAAAGATAATCTAAAAAATTTAAAAAATGAAATTATTGGTTATAAAAAATTTAAAAAATTATATTATTTCAAAATACCTAAATTTTATTCATCCTGTTTAACAGAAAAAGATAAAAATATTATCATTGAGTATATTTATGGAACGAAACCAAGTATTTTTGATTTGAATAGAATATACAATAGAAAAAAAATTATACTCAAAAATACTTTAATAAAAAAATATCTTAATGATTTTAAAAAAAAATATAAAAATTATTATTATTTTAAATCTTTATATAAAGACTTAAAATTTTTCAAAACTTCAAATAAAAAAATACTTACAACGTTTACACATGGAGATTTTGCAAATTACAACTGTTTAAAATCAAAAAATTTTTTTTATGTTTTTGATTTTGAGAAGTTTGGAGAGAGAATTATTTTGTATGATTTTTTAAATTGGTTCATTCATCCTTTATCTTCAAAATATGCTAAATTAGCTTCTCTTTTTAATTTAAAAATAAACAACAAATATTTTATCAACATGACAACAATTTTTTCCAATATACTAATCTGGAATATAATTTATAAGATAAGATGGTTTAAATCAAAAATTGATAAAAAAAACTTTGAACTTTATGTATTACTCTACTTGTTTGAAAAGATTATTGTTATTAACAATGATTTAAAATTTGTAAAAAATAAGAAAAACAAAGAACTTGCAATGAGTATTATATTGATTTTAAGGATAGTTTATAAAAACTTTTTAAAAAATATTAAATATAAAATAACAATTTCGTTATAATGTTATGAACAAATCTGTTTTAAAATTTATACAACAAAATAAAAAAAAAATATTAGGTAATAATTCGTATAAGAGGAAACTATTTATCAATGGTAAAGGTGATTTAGATTTTTTTGATAATAAGAGATTATTAAGAAGAAAATTTGAAGATTTATCAAAAAAAAGAAAATTTATTATTATTAAAAGGTTTCACAAAACTGGTCTAAGAATAGATATTATTGATAACAAATTTACACTTTATAGTTTAGATTTTCTTAATGGTGTTGAGACTAATCCTTTTTTATATAATTTATACAAAGGTAAAAAACATAACAAAGTAAATTACATAGATGTTAAGTTTTCTTTACCAATTTTCTTCAAAATTTTGATTAATATCTTTAAATATCTTATGTGGAGATTAGTTACTATACTTAAACAAGAACCATTAATTATTGAATTTTTTGGTGTTGATGGTTCAGGAAAAACATTTTTATCAAATAGATTTTATTCAAGATGCAAAAAAAATTTTGATATAAAACAATTACACTTATGGAATTTTAAAACAAAAAAAAATAATAAAAAATATCAACTACCTTATGTTAAACAAAAATATAATATAATTATTTCTTATTTAAAAGAATTTCTTATTGTATTTAGAATTTTAATGTTATTTTTTAAAATAAACGCAATCAATTATAAAAGATCTGTATATTTATTTGAGAGAAGTTGTTGGGATATTTATATTGACCCTGAACGATATAGATTATGCCATAAGCCAAAATTAGTATATTTTTTACTAAATTTTTATTTAAAAAAATCATACAAATTTTATGTCAATAAAAAATTTAATGTTATTAATTCAAGAAAAAAAGAGATTAGTTATGAAAAATACCTTTCTTTAAAAAAAAGTTTCAATGTCTTTTTTAAGAATAAAGATAATTACAATTATAATCTCATTATCAATTTAAATTATTAGAAAATTAAATTATGATATTTAAAAAAATCTTTTTAATCATTTATTATATTATTTTAAAACATCTTCCCTCAACAAGTCAACCGTTTGGCAAAACATCAAATTATTTAAGAGTTTTAATATGTAAGTTTATTTTTAAAAAGATTCATAATACATCAATTATCAAGCGAGGTGCATATTTTGGTACAGGTGAGAATATAAAAATTGGAAAAAGCTCTCAAATAGGGGAAAATTGTAGAATTCCAAATAATATTGTAATTGGTAATTATGTTATGATGGGTATTGAGTGCATATTATTTGGTGTTAAGCACAAAATATCAAAAAATAATATTCCATTTATACATCAAGGATATGATCAAGTTGGACCAATAATTATCGGTAACAATGTGTGGATTGGAGCAAGAGTTATAATTTTACCTGGTATAAAAATTGGAAATAATAGTATTATTGCTGCAGGATCTGTGGTCACAAAAAACATTAAACCCAACTCACTATATGCGGGTGTTCCAGCGAAAAAAATTAAAACAATCTAATAGGTTAAAAAAGATTTTTGTAAATCTGATAGTTGAGTTTTTAAGAGCTTTTTTTTAAGCAAACTATTAAATGTAGGCTTTTTATATGGTTTTGAGGTAGTGTAAATTGCATTAAATACCAAACGTGTTTTTCCTGCTTTGGTTCTGCTTCCACAATGAAGTAGGTCTGAAACATCTATTAAAGAAATCTCTCCTTTTTTGGAATGCAAATATTTGATATGTTGAAATAAATTTTTTTTTACAAGATAATCATCTTTTATTCTTGTAAAAAAACTTTTAGTTATCTTTTTAGAAATATTATACGGCAAATATTGAAATGGACCAGATTCTTTATAGCAATCACTAAGACTTACCCATAGACGCAAACTTTTTGAGTCATATTTATCCCTATGCCAAAGCTGATCGTGACTAATTTTTAATTTATGATTATTTTCACTTTTTAACACTCTTAAATCCCATAAAATTGCTCTTTCTTGGAAATAATTTTGTACTAAATTTAAAATTTTTTCATCTAAAGCAATTTTGAGTAAAGGATCATTCTCACTGAAAAAATCTGATGCTATGTTGTTTACATAAACACTTGTTTCATTTTTATTAAGTTTGTTTAAAATTTTATTTATTTCTAAATTAAATTCTAAAATTTGGTGAACTGGAATTTTCTTAAAATTCTTTAATATTTTATTCTTTTTTAAGTCTAAACTTAATGAATTTTCATCTTTTTTATTATATAGATTTTGAAATTCATCTTTAGCTATAAATTTATTAACAATAAATAGTATATTATTTAAAATTGAATTTAATGCATTCATTATAAATATACTATATGATTTTTTATAAAAAAATATCTTTTAATGATTAAAAAGCATTTCTTAAATTTAAAAGTCAAAGTTATTCCTTATTTGGATCAAGCTATAATCAGTAGTGGCAATTTTTTAATTGGAATTTTCATTTATAGATTTTTAGGTTTGATAGATTTTGCAACATTCTCTATAATATGGTTTATATCTCATTTAATTAATTCACTACAGATATCTGCAATAATTAATTTTATGAATAGTAGCTATAAAGAAGATGGTAAAATATTTTTATATACTACTTTATTTTATTCTGAGATAATTTTTTCTTTAATTATTTGCATTTTTATATCTATATTTTTATTCACTTTTGCTGATTATATGGGCATTAATAATTTAAACAATTTAACATTAATTTTTTTTTATTTTATATTTCAACTTAATAATTTTATTAAAAGAATTTTTTATCATAACAATCTCTATAAAATCACATTAATAAATAATACAATAATATATTTTGGTTCAATAGTATCAATTTTTTGTCTGGATTATTATGAAATTTTTTCTTTGCAAATTTTTATGAATTTTTTTTCTATTATAGTGTTATTCTCAACACTGTTATTTTTTAATAAATTTTTAAGTTTCATAAACATATCAAAAAGAAAATTTGAACATTTTAAGTCAATTTGGAATTATTCTAAATGGTTAATATGCTCATCATGTTCAGATTTTTTCTGTTTAAATCTTTGGCAAATAAATCTAGCAGTTAATGTTAGCCCAGCAATTTTAGGTTTATTTAGAGCATGTTATAGCATAGCTTCATTTATTAATATTTTTTATTTAGCATTTGAAAATGTATATCCAAAAAAATTTTCAAGATTTATTAACGAATCAAATGTAACTAAAAAAGAGATAATACATTATATCAAGAGTTTTATTTTTAATTTTTTTAAAGTCGCCATTCCACTTTTGCTGCTTGTATTATTTTTTTCTAAAGATATTTTTAATTTGATATACGGTGATTTAGATATTTCAGAACACCAAGCTATATTAGTGGCATCTTTTGTAATAGTTTTAATTGCTGCTGCTAAATACCCAGTTTATTTTACAATAAGAGCATACAATAAAACTAAGACAATATTTTTTGGATCTTTTGCAGGAGCATTATTTTCTGTTATGTTATCAGAAATTATGATCACAGAGTTTGGTGTCAATGGTTTTATTTTTGGAACTATTGTTAATCAAATAATTATTACTTATTTACCATTTATAATTTTATTTAAAAAATACCTTAAATGAAAAAAAAAATTTTATTATCAGCTTATGCTTGTGAACCCGAAGTAGGATCTGAACATGGTATAGGATGGGGTTGGATAAACTTTTTATTACAAAATAATTTCAAAGTTGAAGTAATAACACGATTATCTAACAAGAATAAAATTGTTAGTTATTTAAAATATAAAAATATTAAAAAAATAACATTTCATTATTATGATTTGAAGGGTTTTTTTTTTAAAATATCAAAAGGTAAAAATAATTCAAACTCTTATTTTTATTTTATAATTTGGCAGTTAATGATATTTTTTAAGTATAAGAAATATATCAAGAAAAATAATTTTGACATTGTTCAACATGTGACATTTGGAAGTATGAGATTTCCATCTTTTCTTGGATTATGTCATAAAAATTTTCTTTTTGGACCTGTGGCTGGATTAGAAAATATCCCAACACAACTGACTAAAAATTTTAGTTTTAAAGATAAAATTTCAGAAATTATTAGATTTATTTCAAATTTTTATATTTATTTTTCACCATTAATGAATCTGACTTTTTTAACATCTAAAAAAATAATTGTTTCATCCAAAGATAATTTTAATAAAATTTCTAAATTATATCAAAAAAAAGCAAAAATAATTTTTGCAACAAGATTGATAAAAAAAATATCAGAAAAACCAATCAATATAAAATTAAATTATAAAAAAGAATTTAAAATTTTATTTGTTGGTCGATTAGAATCATGGAAAGGAATTAATATTTTGTTAGAAACATTTTACAAACTCAACAAATTAAATTCTAAAAAAACATTTAAATTATTAATTAGAGGTGATGGTCCATTAAAACAAAATATAAAAGAATTTATAACCACCAAGAAATTAAGAAATAAAATTATTTTGCTACCAAGACAAAAAAATTTGATCAATTTATATTCAAAAGCAAGTATATTCTTTTTTCCATCATTAAGAGAAACTGGAGGAATGGCTTTATTAGAGTCGATGTCCATTGGAATACCTCCAGCAGTTATTAATAATGGTGGACCAGGTTTCATAGTGAAAACTAACTGTGGTATAGTAGTTGATTGTATAAATAAAAATGAAAACCAGATAATTGATGCATTTGCCGATAGAATTTATAAACTTTCTAACAATACCAATAAAGCTGCTCTATTCAGTAAAAATTCTCATAAAAGAGTCGATGAATTTATTTGGAATACAAAGTTGTTAGATATTTATAACTTATAATATATGGCAAATATAAAAAATTATTATTTCTTAAATTTTCTTTTTTTTTTATTCATTTTTTTTAATTTTTTTTCTGGATGGGGTTTTCAGATTTTAAATATTTTTAATTTTCCAATTACATACTTATTTTTAATCTTTTTTTTAATGAACATCCAATTTAATAATAACTTAGCTATATTAAAAGAATTAAATTTATCAAAAACTCTTATACTATTTTTTTTTTATAATTTTATAATATTGATAAAAAGTTTTAATACTTATGGACTAATGTCTTTAAGAGATGCTTCTTATATTTTAGATTTTTTTTTCCTACTTTTTGGTATGAGTTTTATCTATCAAAATCAAAATCCTATTTTAAATTTGATAAAATATTTTAAAATTTTATTACCAGTGGCTATGATTTTTTTAATAATATACATTTTCAAAAATAATCTAACCACATCAAGTATTACAGTTTTTTCTCCAACTGGAAGAAGTGCAGATTTTTTATTTAATTTTTCTACCTTGCAATATATGTGGATTTTTTTTGGATTAATCAGTTTATTTTTTGTTAAAAATAAAAAGATTAGTTATATTTTATTTTTTATATTAACAATCTCTTCAATTATATTTTTTCCAAAAAGAATTAATTATTTGTGGATTATTTTAATTTTTATTTTTCTACGCACTTTTAATAAAGAAGAATTTTTTAAAACATTTAAATCTTTCATATTTCTAATCTTCACAATGTTAATTGTAGAAATATTATTTCAAAACAATAATTTTAATGTTATTCATAGACTTGATTTTATCTATAATCATTTCTTATCTTCTTTTCCAGGTTTTGAAACTGATGATGAATTTTTCTTGACTACTTCAAGCACTGCTCAATGGAGATATTATTACTTTAAAATGGTTTTAACAGATATATTCTCGAGTCCCATAATTTTCCTATTTGGTAAAGGTTTTGGTGTTGCTTTGACTGATTTTAATGTTCAGGGTATAAATGTTAGAGACCCACACAATATGTATTTATCAGTTTTTGCTCGAACTGGTTTAATTGGTTTATTAATTTTTTTAGTTTTTCACATCAAAATACTTTTAATTTTTATTGAAAATTTGAAAATTCAAAATATTGAAAATTCTTCTCAACAAAAAAAAATTATTTTGCTGTTATTTATTTTTTATATTTATTATTTATTTCCAGCAGGATTAACATCTGCTGTACTATCTTCTACTTTCATAAGTTCAATTATTTATCTATTTATAGGTATTAATATTGCAATATATTCAAAAAATTTATATGAAAATTATACAAATTCACAATAAATATAGATATTTTGGAGGTGAAGATTCTGTTGTAGAAGAAGAGATAAAATTGTTAAGGTCTCATAATCATGAAGTTACTCAATTAATTAGGGAAAATTCTACAGATTTAATATCTTTTCAAGACAAGTTTAATGCTTTTAAAAATATGTCTTATTCTCATAAAAGTGTTGAGATTTTAAATAAAGAGTTTTTGAAATTTAACAATCCAGATATCGTCCATATTCACAATATATTTCCTTTATGGACATATTCTGTATTTGATTTTTTTAACAAAAAAAATGTTCCAATCATTATGACACTTCATAACTACAGGTTAATTTGGGAAAAACTTGGTCTGTTTAATAAGGATAGAGAAAAATATGGATACTTTAAAGACTCAAATATTGGATCTTTTATTATTTCTAAATTTATAAATAAAAGGAAAGATCTACTTAAAAACGTATCAAAATTTATTACTCACACAGAGTTTACTAAACAAGAATTTTCTAAACACGTAATTCCTGAAAATAAACTCGTTATTAAACCTAACTTTTTGAATTCGACTAATAAAACAATTCAACCTATTTCAGAAAAAAATAATGCAATATTTGCATCACGCATTTCCAAAGAGAAAGGAATATTATCACTTATTAAAGCCTTTGAGAAAATTGATATTAATCTTGATATACTGGGTGATGGACCTTTATATAATGAGGTAAAAAAAAAAAAATTCAACAATATCAAGCTTCATGGCAATTTACCCAGAGATGAAGTTAATAAGTTTATAAGCAAATCAAAGTTCTTAGTTTTTCCATCAGAGTGGTATGAGAGTTTTCCAATGACAATTTTAGAGGCATTTAGAGAAGGCACATTGGTTCTAGCTTCTAATATTGGAAGTATAAAAAGTATAATTAAAGATAGATTTAATGGGATATTGTTTGAACCTGGCAATAAATCAGATTTAATAGACAAAGTTAAATGGATCTTAAATAATCCAAAAGAATGTGATCAAATAGCATTAAACGCAAATAAAGAATTTAATAATAAATATTCATCAGAAATTAATTATAAACAACTTATAAATATCTATGAAGAGGCAATAAAAAATAATGAAAATTAGGATAATTAATTATTTAATTAATAACATTAGTCTTTCTAATCTTTTAAAGAAGATTCTATATTGGCATAAAGATAAAAAAGCACATTATATATGTATTTCAAATGTTCATAGTTGCATAGAAAGTTTTAAAGATAAAAAATTTAAACAAGCACATAATTCTGCAGATTTAGCATTAGCAGATGGAAGACCTATCTATTGGGCATTAAGATTGCTTGGTTCAAAAAATGCAGAACATTTACCAGGTTATTATGTAACTGAAAAAATATGCGAACTAGCAAATAAAAATAATATTAAAGTTGGATTTTATGGATCTACAAATAAAAACTTAAAAAAAATTCAAATTAATTTAAAAAAAAAATACAAAAAATTAAAAATTAAATATAGTTACTCCCCTCCATTTAGAAAATTAAAACAACTAGAGAGAAAAAAAATTATTAAAGAAATTAACAAATCTAAACTAGATATTTTATTTGTTTGTTTAGGTTGTCCAAAACAAGAACTATGGATGCATGACCATAAAAAAAATCTTAAATGTATAATGATTGGTATTGGTGCGGTCGCAGATTTTTTGTCAGGTAACAAAATTTTGCCCAATAAGATTTTTGAATACTTGGGTTTAGCATGGTTGATAAGATTAATTACTGAACCTAGAAGATTATTTTGGCGTTATTTTTCAACAAATTTTTTATTTCTTTTTT
>Ga0209223_10005560_pt1 | contig 11042 bp, 7 predicted proteins | sample COG_06_FD_184750 | JGI IMG/M metagenome (GOLD analysis project Ga0209223, IMG submission 184750) | Pelagic Microbial community sample from North Sea - COGITO 998_met_06 (SPAdes) (version 2) | ecosystem: Environmental > Aquatic > Marine > Neritic zone/Coastal water | place: Helgoland, sampling...
TCGCGATCCTGTATCTTTGGGCACAAACTTGGCAGGCTCCAAACATGCCGATGTATTGATTAATCTAGGTGAGAAAGCCAGTCAGGCTGGAGATCAATTCAATCGCATTAATGAAGTCATTAGCGCCGACCCTGAGAGCCTAGAGCAGGCTCGGAATAGGTATCGCGACTACAAAAGTAAAGATTACCAAATCGAAACCTTCAAGCTCTGAGTTTTCGACGGATCGCCAATTCGGCTTAATCCGGCAAAGCCCCGCATGATCATGTATAATTGCGCCTTTTTTAAGCAGGGCAAACACTCATTAGTATGGACAAAACTTACCAACCAAAACAGCTGGAAAATCAATGGTATAAGACCTGGGAAGAGCGTGGCTATTTCGCACCGCAAAGTAATGGCGACCCCTATTGCATTGTCATCCCACCTCCTAATGTTACTGGTCGACTCCACATGGGTCATGGTTTTCAGAATGCAATTATGGATGCACTGATCCGCTATCACCGCATGCTCGGCCGCTCGGCGCTCTGGCAGGTTGGTACCGATCACGCCGGCATCGCAACTCAAATGGTTGTGGAGCGAAAGCTAAATGCAGCTGGCACCTCGCGCCAGGCAATTGGCCGCGAGCAATTCATTAAGAAAGTATGGGATTGGAAGGAGGAGTCTGGCAGCATAATCACCGAGCAAATTCGACGCCTTGGTTCCTCGCTAGATTGGACTCGCGAACGCTTTACCATGGATGAACAACTTTCTAGCGTGGTTGAAAAAGTGTTCATCGAACTCTATGACGAGGGTTTGATCTATCGTGGCAATCGCCTCGTCAATTGGGACCCACAACTACTTACCGCCGTTTCCGACCTAGAAGTTATCTCCGAGGAAGAAAATGGTTCGCTGTGGCATTTCCGCTATCCGCTCGCCGACGATCCGAGCCGCCATGTGGTTATTGCAACGACTAGGCCTGAAACATTGCTGGGCGATAGCGCTATCGCCGTTAATCCTAATGATGAACGTTATAAAGACCTCGTCGGAAAATTTGTTGATCTACCTCTTTGTAACCGAAAGATACCCATAATCGCCGATGACTATGCCGACCCCGAATTTGGAACAGGTTGCGTAAAAATTACGCCAGCACATGATTTCAACGACTACGAAGTAGGCAAGCGCAACAACTTAAAGATCATCAATATACTCACTGACAAAGCCTGCATAAATGAGAACGCTCCAGCGGTGTATCAAGGCCTGGATCGATTCGAAGCTCGCAAGAAAATTGTAGAAGACATGCAAGCCCTAGGACTCGTCGAAACGATCGAGCCACATAAATTGAAAGTGCCTAGAGGCGACCGCAGTGGTGTAGTCATCGAGCCTTACCTGACTAGCCAATGGTATGTCGCCGTGCAATCACTCGCCGACCCCGCGATCAAAGCTGTCGAAAATGGTGACATAGAATTCGTACCCAAGAACTGGGAGAACACCTACTTCGCTTGGATGCGAAACATTCAGGATTGGTGTATCAGTCGGCAGCTTTGGTGGGGACACCGCATTCCGGCTTGGTATGATAACGATGGAAAAATCTACGTCGGCAAGACTGAGGCCGATATTAGAGAGAAACACAATCTGGGTGATGATGTTTCGCTGCGCCAGGATGAAGATGTCTTAGACACTTGGTTTTCCTCCGCCTTATGGACCTTCTCAACGCTGGGCTGGCCGAATGACCGCGACTTTTTCAACCGTTTTCATCCTACCGACGTGCTAGTAACCGGCTTTGACATCATATTTTTCTGGGTCGCACGGATGATCATGATGACTCTAAAATTTACCGGTGAGATTCCATTCAAGAAGGTTTACATCACAGGCTTGGTTAAAGATGAGCAGGGACAGAAGATGTCCAAATCCAAGGGAAACATACTCGACCCAATCGACCTCATCGACGGTATTGAACTCGACGAACTAGTAAAGAAGCGAACGGCAGATATGATGCAGCCCCAGCTCAAAGCAAAAATAGAAAAACATACCCGAGATGCATTTCCTGATGGCATTGAAGGCTACGGCACCGATGCCCTGCGCTTCACTTTCTATTCGCTGGCCACAACGGGCCGTGACATTAAATTCGACCTGGGCAGAACCGAAGGCTATCGAAATTTCTGTAACAAAATCTGGAATGCGGCGCGCTATGTACTGATGAACTGCGAGGACAAAGCGATTCTAAACCAGCACAGTATATCACCTAAGCATCTATCGATTGCCGACCAATGGATCAGCAGTCGCTTTGAACAGACTGCATTGAGCATCGAAGAATCCATGAAAAACTACCGCTTCGATCTTGCAGCTCAGGCTCTCCAAGAATTTATTTGGAACGAGTACTGCGACTGGTATGTCGAACTTTCTAAACCAGTGCTCTGGGATGAGGAAAACAACCCCTTCGAGGCGCAGGCGACACGCTGGATGCTATTGAACATCATGGAGAAGAGTCTTCGACTATTGCACCCCTTCATGCCGTATATTACGGAAGAAATTTGGCAGCGTATTGCCCCCCTGTTGAGCATTCAAGGCGAAAGCATCATGCTGCAGTCCTATCCACAACCTGACGAGACGAATGTCGATCACAACGCCGAGCAGAGCATCGAATGGATTAAAGGCATTATCGTCGCTATTCGAAATATTCGTGGCGAGATGGATATTTCACCGGCCAAGGCCATTCCAGTTTTTCTCAACAAGGGTACAAAAAACGACCAAGCGAAACTCGAAGAATACCGCCCTTATCTTGAGAAGCTAGCAAAGCTAGATAGCATCCAATGGCTCAATCCAGGGGAGGAAGTGCCGGCAGCAGCTACGCAACTGCATGGCGATATCGAAATCCTCGTGCCGATGGCTGGTCTTATCGATGTTGATGCCGAACGTGCTCGCTTAGAGAAAGAAATAGCGAAGCTAGAAACTGGTATGAAGGCGGTATCTGCTAAGCTGAACAACAAAAAATTTATGGACAATGCACCGGAAGCGGTAATTGCCAAGGAACGTGGGAAAGCACAACAGATGTCGGGCGCATTGACGGCCTTGCAGGAAAAACTTGAAGAGCTAGTGAAGTTGTAAAATTGGGTTGATGTAGACTTAGCCGCGCAAATCGCGAGGCATGCTGAAAACTATATTCTCCTCAACTCCTTCTAACTCTTCAGGCTCCTGATGGCAGATCTCCCGTAACCGTTCTACCACCTGCTGCACAAGAACCTCCGGCGCCGAAGCTCCAGCGGTAACACCAAACTTTGACTTGTCTTCGAACCAGCGTGGATCGATGTCCTCGACACTGTCGATAAGATAAGATTCACAGTCCAGTCTCTGCGCCAATTCCTTTAGCCGGTTTGAGTTCGAGCTATTCGGTGAACCCACCACCAGTAGCAATTCGCACTCCAGGGCTAACTGCTTAACGGCGTCCTGTCTATTCTGTGTCGCATAGCAAATATCTTTCTTACGCGGACCCTTGATCGATGGGAACCTCTGCCTAAGCACATCGATGACCTTGGAAGTATCGTCCATAGACAATGTAGTTTGAGTAACATAACTCAAATTGCCTGCGTTATTCACTGTAAGTTTCCGCGCATCATCCACGGACTCTACCAAGTAGATTTGACCACCAGCGGATTTATCATATTGGCCCATCGTGCCTTCAACTTCCGGATGGAATTGATGACCAATCAACACGCACTCTCTACCTTCTTGACTAAACTTTGTCACTTCAAGGTGCACCTTAGTCACTAGCGGACAAGTTGCATCGAATATTTTATAACCTTTGGCGCGCGCCTCGTCTTTCACTGCGATCGACACGCCGTGGGCGCTAAAAATGACGATCGACGATCTTCCATGCTCATCTTTAATTGGAATATTCGAGAGCTCATCGACGAAAATTGCTCCGCGCTTACGCAATATATCCACCACAAATTTATTGTGAACCACTTCGTGACGGACATAAATTGGTGCACCGAAAATATCCAAGGCGCTATTCACAATATCTATCGCCCGGTCCACACCCGCACAGAAGCCTCTGGGATTAGCCAGACGTATGGATGTTGCAGTCGATGTGTCGTTTACGACATGAATATTCACTAATACCTCGAGATGAGTAGTTTGAGGATGGTTATACTTTTATTTCTATGGCTTCCACATCAGCGTCGATTACCGAATTGATCCGTGCCTTAAAAACTATTTCCTTGCCCGCAAGTGGATGATTAAAATCAACCACCACCATAAATTCTGTTAGCTCTGCGATGACACCGGGAAGGTCGAATCCGCCGGCGTCCTTAAATGAAACAACAGCACCTACCTCGGTGGGTATCAAGTCATCTTCTAGCAAATTTCGGAATTTGGCAATGGGGAATCGGTGTCTGTTTGCGGGGTTAACTGCCCCAAAGGCCTGTTCTGCGGCTAATGCGGTCTCGATTTCGTCGCCCTTGCTTAGGCCAAGCAATTCCTTCTCAAAGCCGGGCAACATGCTACCGTCACCCAAGCGAAAACTAGCGGCCGGCTGTTCGAAATTGCTATCGATTAACTCACCGGTGGTGAGCGCGAGAGAAAAGTGCAGGCTGACGAGTGAGCCAGCCGCTATGCTCTGTGTTGTTTCCAGGGTCATGGCTTGATCCGAAGTAGAGTCCTAAACAAAATCGCGAGGCTCGCCTGCTCCATCAACATTGACGACACAGCGTTGGCATAGCGTTGGGTGATCGGCACTTTGTCCTATGTCCTGGGTATGGTGCCAGCAGCGCTCACACTTTTCATGCGCTGACGCAGACACTACTAGTTTTACGTTGTCCAGATCGGTAGAACTGGCATCAGCTGGCGCCTCGGACAGCGGATGTACGGCAACCCTACTGACGATCAGCGCAAACTTCAGCTCTGATTCGAGACTCGCTAGCGATTTAGCTAACGCATCTTCGCAATAGACATCGACTTCCGCACTCAGGCTGGCGCCGACTTCCTTTGCCGCTCGCTTCGCTTCCAGCTCTTTATTCACCACAGTCTTTACCGCAAGTAATTGCTGCCAGAATGCATCGTCAAAAGCACTCAATTCTGGGTAGTCGGAAACCCCATCGGCGAAGTTAGATAGAAATACCGACTCCTCTCGGCTACCCGGAATATTCTGCCATATCTCATCTGCTGTAAAACTGAGTATCGGTGCAATCAGGCGACTAAACATCTCGAGAATGTGAAATAGAGCCGTCTGTGTTGATCGCCTTGCCAAGCTATCTGCCTGAGTCGTGTACTGCCTGTCTTTGATTACGTCGAGATAGAAACCACCGAGCTCGACCACACAAAAACTATGAATCCTCTGATAGATATTCAGGAAATTGTAATTATCATAATGTTCGATAATTTCTTTCTGCAGTTGCTGACACTGCCGCGTGATCCAATAGTCGACGGCGATCATCTCCTGCGCCTCTACCTGATCTTTCTCAGGGTCAAATCCATTGAGATTGGAAAGCATGAACCGAGAAGTGTTTCGAATCCTGCGATAGGAGTCCGCAACTCTTTTAAATATCTCATCAGATACAGTCATCTCACCGCGATAGTCTGTCGCTGCTACCCACAGGCGCAGAATATCGGCGCCATACTGTTTAAAAATTAAATCTGGCGCGACGGTATTGCCCAAGGACTTCGACATCTTCTTGCCGTCTGCATCCACGAAGAAGCCGTGGGTTAGCACTTCCCTATAGGGAGCGGTATCGTTCATTGCCACTGCGGTTTTCAAGGACGACTGAAACCATCCACGGTGCTGGTCTGAACCTTCCAAATAAAGGTCAGCTGGATAGGTTAATTCTTCTCTCTTAGCCATGACGGAATAGTGACTCACGCCAGAATCGAACCATACGTCTAATGTGTCGGTGACTTTCTCGTAATTTGCCGCGTCGGCGCCAAGTAATTCCTCGGGCTCTAACTCGAACCATGCCTCGATGCCCGCTTTCTCAATACGCTGCGCGACCTGCTCGATCAACTCACTGGTCCGTGGATGCAGAGCCTGTGTTTCCTTGTTGACGAACAGCGTAATAGGCACGCCCCAAGTACGCTGACGTGAGATGCACCAGTCAGGGCTAGCCTTCAACATGAGTTCGATGCGCGCCTTGCCCCAATCGGGAATCCACTTAACATTTTCGACCGCAGCCAAGGATTTACCCAGCAGGTCTTGCTCACTCATGCTGATAAACCACTGCGGTGTAGCGCGATAAATTAGAGGGGTCTTCGTGCGCCAGCAATGTGCATAGCTGTGATTGATCTTATCCAAGGCGACCAGCGCCTTCACAGCGCGCAGCTTAGCTATTATGTCTTCATCGACTTTGTATACGTGAGCGCCCGCGAAGTCACCAGCCGCTTGAGTGAAGACGCCGTTCTCATCAACAAGATTCAAGGTGCCTATAGCATAGAGTGCACCGACATTAAAATCCTCGACACCATGGTCCGGTGCTGTGTGCACCGCTCCGGTTCCGGCCTCGGTGGTTACGTGCTCACCTAGAATCAACGGCACTTCTCTCTCGACGAAGGGATGTTTAAGAATGTGGTTTTCCAGCTCTGCGCCAGTCGCCTGAGCCACTACCTCGAACGACTCGCACTCATAGCGAACCATGATTTTTTCGAGCATAGCCTTCGCTACAACGAGTAACTCTGCACCTTGACCCAGTTCACAGCGAACCAGCGCATAGTCTAGCTCAGCATGCAGACAAACTGCTTGGTTCGATGGCAAGGTCCAAGGCGTGGTCGTCCATATAACAACTGAGATAGGCTCGTCAGCACTAATAGGCGAGTCAGCAGTTGAGAAAGTAGCCAAAAATGAATCTCTATCTTGCGGCGCGAAACGCACATCTATCGCGAAGGAATCTTTGTCCTGATATTCAACCTCGGCTTCAGCTAGAGCAGAAGCGCCGACAACACTCCAGTACACGGGTTTGTAACCCTTGACCAAATGGCCCTTCTCTATAATTTTACCCAGCGACCGCACTATGTCAGCCTCTGTTTCAAAGTCCATCGTCAGATAGGGGTTGTCCCAGTCGCCTAGTACGCCCAAACGAATAAAGCCCTTGCGCTGAATATCTACCTGCTTGGTTGCATAATCTCTACAGGCTTTACGAAATTCGGCATGAGATATTTTTTGACCGGCTTTGCCTTTTTTCTTTTCTACGTTGTGCTCAATGGGCAGTCCATGACAATCCCAGCCAGGTATATAGGGGGCATCGAAACCATTAAGGGACTTAGCCTTCACGACGAAGTCTTTGAGCGACTTATTGATCGCGTGGCCTAGGTGCAACTCACCGTTTGCATAGGGCGGGCCATCGTGTAATACGAATTTTGGCTTACCGCTATTTTTTTCGGCAATACGCTTATACAGATCGAGCCTCTGCCAATTCTGCAACATAGCCGGTTCCCGCTGAGCCAGATTGGCCTTCATCGGGAACTCGGTAGACGGTAGGTTTAATGTATCTTTGTAATCACTCATAGCTTGAACTGCACGCTGTATTGGTTTGTTCTATTATGTATCTGTTAGTAGCCGAGTATTCTTAGCTAGTAACTCCAAAAATCTCTCTGACTTGCTCAACGTCAGCACTGATCTGTTTCTTCAACTCTTCTAGACCGGCAAATTTCGTCTCTTCCCGTATCTTCTGACGAAAAACAACCTCTATCGTCTTCCCGTACAGGTCCTCATTGAAATCCAGTATGTGGGCTTCTAACAGCGCCTCACCTGATTCCGTTACCGTGGGGCGATAGCCAATATTAACCGCCGCGGGTCGATACTGATCGACCAATCTAACTTCGCAGGCATAAACGCCGTGTAAGGGAATACGCAGGCGCTGAGGTTTGATATTGCAAGTTGGAAATCCCATGTCGGTACCCAGCTGCTTACCCCGGACTACCTCGCCCTTGATGGAATAAGGCCTACCTAGCACTTGTTCAACGAGAATAAAATCAGCCTTTGCTAGCTGCTCTCTAATGAAGGTGCTACTAATTCGATGCCCATTACGCTCGTAGGCCGCGGTTTCTACTACTTCAAAACCAAACTGCTTACCCGCTTCACTAAGTAGAGCAAAATTTCCCTTGCGCTGGTGACCGAAGCGAAAATCGTTACCGACGATAAAACTCTTTACTCCCAGCCCCCCAACCAATATATCCGCGATGTAGTCCTCGGCGCTCAACTCACTGAGCTGTCGATCAAATTTCAGCTGAAATACAAAGTCGATCCCGAAGCTTTCCAGTAGCTCTAACTTCTCCTGTAGGATCGTCAATCTCGCCGGGCAACTATCAGCATCCCTTGCAAAAAACTCTTCAGGATGAGGCTCGACCAGTATAACCAGGGATGGTAGAGCGAACTGCTCGGCTTTCTGCTTTAGCTGATCCAGTATTAGTTGATGTCCTAGATGCACACCATCGAATTTACCGATAGTGGCAACGCAGCTTTCCTGCAGCGCAGAGAAGCGATTCATTTTTTCGAAGATAATCATTGCAAGGAAGTCTCTGAGACTACGGCTGGGAAAGCGCGGAATTATACTCTTTTATAGCGACATCAGCCAGAAACTGGCTTGAAACCCAAGCCTTTGTAGCTCGCTGAGGTGGTGGGGCCTGCACTAGGGCGCCGAAGCAGGTTTTGCTGACAATTTATCCTGTTTCAAACCCGCCAAGCTCTTCTTGAACAAGACTGTCGCCAGCACCAGAAGAAGAATGATAAGCACACCTTGCCCAACCAACGTATTGACCACGGAAATTGTTTCAGGCCTAGTCGAGATAAAGATGAGATTAATCATCGTGGCCAAAGCTACTAGGGACACCAGTGCGGAAGTAATGAGTTGAATCACTGCTACTAATTTATTCATATTTAGGCACTATCCTGCAATTTATGAAACGACATGAAATGCTCTGAGCCATCGGCACCAAGAAATCGGCGAAGAGTCTTCGCGTCTGTCTTGCGAGCATCTACTATAATGAGCCCCTCGAGGGAGTCACTAAAATTCGGGTGTATGTTAAAGCAGGCAAGCTTACCATTTACCGAGAGGTAATGGCGCAGAAGTACCGGAACTGCCTTGCCTGGATCACAGCGCCCTATCAACTTGCTTAGCATTTTTATATTCGACAACTCCGCCAGCATTTCGCTAGTCCATACTCGATTCATGATTTTATGCGGCGTTATTGGCTTGATTAGCTGATCGAATTCATTTGCCTTGAAATTCGTCATCATAGTGTCTGCGATAAGAGCGCGAGCAAGGTCGCTGTATTCTCTCGATATACTCACCGAACCGAACAAAGTGTGATACCTGGGGTTTTCTACCAAAATTTTACCTATGCCCCGCCAGAGCAAGTTAAGCGACACCGGCTTCTTCTGATAGTCTGGATGGATAAAACTTCGCCCCATCTCTATTGCAGGGCCAAGTCTATTGGTGAAGGCCTCATCGTATTTATAGAGCGAACGACTGTACAGCCCCTTCACGCCATGTTTGGCCACGATCTCATCCACAAGACCGACCCGATAGGCGCCGGCGATTCTAAGAGCTGCCTTATCCCAGAGAAACAGATGCAGATAGTGCGGGTCGAACTCGTCGGAGTCCTTCGACAGACCTGTGCCCTCGCCCACGGACCGAAATGTCACCTCACGCGCGATCGCAATTTGCTCCATGATGGGGCCAAGCCTGTCGTAAGGTGCGCAATAGACATCAAGCTCTTCATGCTCGATCAGTCTACATTCTTCGAGGCCGGTAATAGCGGAGAACAATTCTGCGCTGCCGCTTACCGGGCTAGAATCGACTAACGATTGGTCTTTCGTCCTCAGCAGCGTTTTCGGTTCTCGTACCAAGGCATCGGTACTCACTCGCAGGTAATCGGTAATCGCCCTCGGGCTCTGCAGGAGCCTAAGCTCCGCCGCCAGAATCGGCCGGCCGAATCGCAGCTCTAGTTTAAAGCCTTGTTTGTTTGCCAACTGACGAGGCAACAGAGCAGTTCGAAGCCTGGGATGAATCATACCAGCGGCATAGAACAGTCGACTGTTAGTGCCTCGGACATGAACGGGCAGACAAGTTGCTTGATAGCGCTTCAATAGCTGCCCTGCTAGTCGATTCCAGGCGCGATCCTGAATTCGGCGATGGCCGCGCTCATAGGTGGACACCATACCAGCTGGAAAAATCAATACAGCACCGTCATTTTTAAGATGCTTATGAACTTGCTTAATACTGGACACATTACCAGCCGCCGCATCACTTGACAGAACATCTACGCCGATAAAAATATCGGCAAGCTCTGGAATCCTGCGCAATAATTCGTTGGTCAATACCTTTAGGTCCGGCCGGATATCCCCTATCACCTTGGCTATCGCCACCCCCTCGAGACCACCTAGCGGATGATTCGCGACGATAAGGACGGGGCCGGTACGGGGTATTTCTTCAAGATTCGAGGCGTTGACAAGGTTCAGAGTAACGCCGAGGGCTTCCAGGGTGTACTGCAGAAACTCATGCGGCGTGCATCCAGCCGGCCGCCTATCATATATCTGTGCCAGACGATCGAGTCCGAGTACCTTCTCGGTAACAGCGGACAAAATTCGTGGCTTAAAAGGTAAGCGGCAGGGATTAATCATTTGGCGGATATTGCTTCACTAAATTATTCTCAAAGCGCCAGGCGCGATATAGAGCCATCAATCCCGGAGGCCTGACGCCCCTTTTGCGACTTATGCTACCCAGTTTAAACAGCGTATGATATTGCTGCAACAAGGTATTAATCGCCGTGATTAGCCCCGCATTTCTATCCCATATATTAATCGATTCGGAGCTTGCCCCATTGATCTCGATTATATTGAATTCCAACCCAGCACTGAGGCATTCTATGTTTTTGAACTTTACATCTAGGCGTCCATAGTAGAATCCCGGAATATCCTCAAATATTTTATCGAGGGATTGTGATAGCTTCTGGCTTATCAATTCCCCAGCATCTCGAAAAATTGCCCCGCGGCTATGACTCGCCGCAAATACAAGCCTGTAGGGCTCGCCCCTGGGGATGACATCGTGCCAGCGGGCCACATGCCGACTTCGATACAGGTG
>Ga0209223_10005561_pt1 | contig 11041 bp, 7 predicted proteins | sample COG_06_FD_184750 | JGI IMG/M metagenome (GOLD analysis project Ga0209223, IMG submission 184750) | Pelagic Microbial community sample from North Sea - COGITO 998_met_06 (SPAdes) (version 2) | ecosystem: Environmental > Aquatic > Marine > Neritic zone/Coastal water | place: Helgoland, sampling...
CCGTATATTTGGCTGTGCCCTCTAATTTTTTTATAATTATTATTACTCAAGTACTCCTTAACTCCATTTCTTCTGTCTTCAAAATAATATCTTGCTGATATAATAAATTCCTTTTTAGATTGTCTGTAAATATTCCATTTATTGAAAATTGACAACCTAGTAAGATTAATGTCATCTCCAAAACCATCATTATTATAATCATCATAATTACTTTTTCGATCCCAATTAATCCCAAAATATCCATAGGATTTTCCAAAACTAGGAGTTAAAGCCAAATTGACAAAACTCTCTTTAAGTGTGGTTCCTTGAACGTCTAAAGAAAGAAAAGGTTGATCTTTAGGATTCTTAGTTATAATATTAATTACACCTGCAACTGCTTCAGAACCATATAAAGTACTGCTTGGTCCTTTGATGATTTCTAACCTGTCTATTATCATGTTTGGTATTCCGTTAAGTCCATACACCGACGCTAAATTTCCATACATAGGAATACCGTCTAATAATACGGATGTATACGGCCCTTCTAAACCATTTATACTTATTGAATTTGTGTAACAAACTCCACAGTCTATTACTTCTTGAGCTCCGTTAACAAGCTGAACTATTTTTGTGATATCTACTCCTGCTGAGGGAAGAAATGAATTTATTTTTTTACTTGTTATTACATTAACCTTCACTGGAGATTCTGTTACATACTCTTCATTTAAAGATCCTGTAACTACTACTTCATTTAAACCATTTATATCTTTCTCCAAAATTATTTTTAGATTATTCAAGTTTAATAAAGAATTCTCTAAATAAATTTTTTGTGAAATATGACCTAAAAATGAAACAAACAGTGTTTTATGAACAGAGAGATCTACTTTTAAATTAAATTTCCCATATTCATCTGCAATGACCCCTAAATCAGAATCCAATATACTTACACTGGCATAACTTAATACCTCAGAATCTGAGTAAACAGACCCCTTAATATCAATGACTTGAGAATATGAGTACAGAGGGATTAAAAATAAAAAGACAAAAAAATATTTCATAAAAATTTAAAAAGACTATCCAAGAGCTACATCCAATACCATCATAACTATAAATCCTCCAATAAAGCCAAGTGTGGCTATATCCGTATTTTTGTCCTGTTGTGTTTCGGGAATAACTTCTTCCACCACAACAAAAATCATTGCTCCGGCTGCAAAAGCTAATGCATAAGGAAGTATTGGAGTGAAAAATGTTACTGCCGCTGCTCCAATAACTGCTGCTATAGGCTCAACAGCTGCTGAAGCCTGTCCGTACATAAAGCTTTTTTTTCTACTCATCCCTTGTCTTCTAAGTGGCATTGCTACTGCTATTCCCTCAGGAAAATTTTGAATCCCTATTCCTATGGCTAATACTACTGCTCCAGCAATAGAAGCTTCAGGTAATCCTGCAGCCACCCCTCCAAAAAGAACTCCAATTGCAAGTCCTTCAGGAATATTATGAAGTGTAATAGCAAGTGTTAGCAATGTTGTTCGGTGCCAAGGAGTTTTTATACCTTCTGCTTCTTTAAAATTTATGTGTAGATGAGGTAAAATCTTATCCAATCCAAAAATAAAAAGGGCCCCTAAGGCAAATCCGATTGCTGCTGGAATAACTTTTACAAATCCTTCTCCCTCAGACATTTCTATTCCAGGGGCTAATAAACTCCAAAAACTTGCAGCTACCATAACCCCCCCAGTGAATCCTAGCATTCCATCTAAAACTGCTCTGTTCATCGTTTTAAATAAAAAAACAAAAGAAGCTCCAAAAGCAGTCAATCCCCAGGTAAATAAAGTAGCGATAAACGCTCCTAAAACCGGGTCTAGACTTTCAAAAAAAATAATAATATCTTGATACATAATTATATTTTAGTTACATAAATATTGTTAGCTGATTTCATAGAAATAGTTAAATTGGTTTCTGCCATTCCAATATGTAAAGAATCGTCGAAATCTTCAATATGAAGAATTTCAATAATTGAACCTAAAGCTATTTTCCTTTTATCTAAAAACTTTAAAAAAGCGGAAGAAGAATCTTTCACACCAACAAAAGTTCCCTTATATCCAATTTGTAAATCTGACAATAAAAGTTTAGGTGTGTATTTAATAAAGCCAGCAGTATTTGGAATAGGGTCTCCGTGTGGATCTTTTGTTGGATATCCTAAAAATTTATCTAATTCAATGGTAAGTTTTTTTGATTTAATATGCTCTAATTGCTCCGCAACCTCATGTACTTCTGACCAATTAAAATTTAGTTTTTCGACCAAAAAAACTTCCCATAAACGGTGCTTTCTAATAATATTCAAAGCTGTTTTTCTGCCCAGTTCTGTGAGTGCAGCACCTTGATATTTTTTGTATGTCACTAAATCCTTATCGCATAATTTTTTAAGCATATCAGTTACTGATGGTGCCTTAGTTTTTAGATTTTGGGCAATTGCGTTGGTGCTTACACCAATTTCTTCATCAATGGAAAGGTGAAAAATAGCTTTTAAGTGATTTTCTTCAGTGTAAGATAACATATCCACAAATATATGATATTTTTAGGTATAAGTAAAAATATTTTTAGATAAGTCTAAAAATTTGAAAGATCTTATTTCGTATCTTTGAAATGGAATGGAATTAGATTACGACTATATAATTTGTGGAGGTGGAGCCTCAGGTCTTTCAATTGCTTCTGCTCTCTCTGTTGACCAATATTTTTCAAAAAAGAAAATCTTAATAATTGATCCTGAACACCCTAAAAAAATAGATGACAGAACTTGGTGTTTTTGGGAAAAAGAAAAAAGCGATTGGGACCCTCTTACTTTTCATAAATGGGAAAAAGTAGTTTTTAAAAGCCCAGGAATTAATAAAGTTATTTCCTTAAACCCCTTGAGATATAAGATGCTTAAAAGCATGTCTTATTACAATCAAGCAAATAAAATAATTTCAAAAAATACTAATATACAGTCATTAAAAGACAAGGTTTCAAGCGTCCGAGATAAGGGAACTCATTGTGAAGTTAAAACAGAGAATGGTCTTTACAATTCAGCTAAGGTGTTCAACAGCATCTTAGACTGGGGACTTTTAAAAAATAATTCCAAGTACCCTCTTTTAATTCAACATTTTGAGGGTTGGTTTATTAAAACCAAAGAAGACATTTTCGATATAAATGAAGCAACTTTCATGGATTTCTCCATTGAACAAAACTCCAATACAAGATTTATGTATGTATTGCCCTTTTCTAAAAATGAGGCTTTAGTTGAATATACTTTATTTTCGAAAGATCTTTTAGATAAAAAAGGATATGAAAATTCTATTGTTAGTTATTTACAGGAGTCAGGTATTAAAGACTATACCATAACTAATAAAGAATCAGGTAAAATTCCAATGACTGGATTTCCTTTCCAGAAACAAAATTCTAAAAATATAATTTATATTGGTTCAGCAGGAGGATGGAGTAAACCTAGTACTGGTTATACTTTTAAAAATATTGAAAGAAAAACCAAAACACTTTTAAAATTTTTAAAACAAAACGATGATTTTAAAAAATATTCAAAAAGAACAAGGTTTTGGTTTTATGATTTAATCTTTTTAGACGTATTATATCATAACAACCACTTAGGAAGAAAACTATTTACTCAAATGTTTAAAAATAATCATCCCAAATTGATATTTAAATTTCTAGATGAGAAGACTAATTTGCTTGAAGAAATAAAAATAATGTCTAGTTTTTCAACAGGAATATTTTTAAAAACTATTTATAAAAGACTTTTTAATCTATAAATCTCTTTTCATAAGAGAATTAGAAAAATTAATAAAATCGTTTTTCTTAGTTTGATCAAAACTCAAACAATTAATTAATTTAATAGCTTTTTTAGTGTACTGATCAACAAGTTCCAGAGAAGATTTATCTGCTTTTGTTTCAATAAACAAAGAAGTAATTTTATTTATTTTATCTCCAGATAAGTTTTCTTTTGAACTATATAATTCTAAAATTTTTTCCTTTTGTGATTCGTTTGAATTTTCAATTGCCGTATGAAACAAAACAGTTTTTTTATTTTCTAATATATCTCCTCCTATTTTTTTTCCAACTTTGTTTTGTTGACCAAAAGTGTCTAAATAATCGTCTTGAAATTGAAATGCTAATCCTAAATTAATACCGTACTGATATATAAACTCTTGATCTTCTTCAGAAGCATCGGCAATGACAGCTCCCATTTTCAAAGAACATCCCAAAAGAACAGCTGTTTTAAATTCAATCATCTTTATGTATTCTTCAAATTCAACATTTGATTTCAATTCAAAATCCATATCCATTTGTTGGCCTTCACATACTTGTTTTGCCGTTTTATTTAAAAGTTTATTTAACTCCAAATAAGTCTTTGAATCATAACTTTCGAGTAATTGATAGGCCATTATAAGCATTACGTCTCCTGAAAGAACACCAGAATTAATCCCCCATTTTTTATGTACTGTTTCTTTTCCACGTCTTGTATTTGCGGAATCCATTATATCATCGTGAATGAGTGTAAAATTGTGAAATAACTCAATTGATAGTGCTGCTTTAAGAGCTATATTTGGATTAGAGCCAAAGGATGAGCATGCCATTAAGGCTAGAACCGGTCTAACTCTTTTTCCCCCAATATCTAATATATATTTAACTGGATCATATAAGGTATCAGGCTTGGAGCCAACAGAAACTTTTTTTAATCCCTCTTCAAGCATTCTATTATAATCCTTAAACGATTCCATCATTTTATTTTTTTACAAAAATACACTAATAAGGTTTTAAATAAATATTAATTTTTTAAATGAAACTTTGGAAACTACTTGCGTATTATTAGTTTCCTTATTATATTTGCACTCCAAAAAAATATTTTGAAAGAATTAATTTTAGAAAAAACCCGGGAGCTTTTCTTGACCATTGGATTTAAAAGCGTGACAATGGATCAAATTGCTAATGCAATGGGAATTTCTAAAAAAACTATTTATAATTTTTTTGAAAACAAAACTGAACTTGTAAATGCGGTGACAAGCTACATGTTTAATAGTATCACCAAAGGTATAACCGAAATTAAAAAAACTTCCGATAATCCAATTAGTGAAATATATGATATCAATCTGTTCCTGATAAAGTACTTAAAAAAAGAAAGTGTTTCTCCTCTATATCAGTTAGAAAAATATTATCCAATTGTTCACAAAGAAATCAATAAGAAACAATTTGATTTTATTACAAAATCAACAACAGGGTCTCTTAAAAATGGAATTAAACTAGGTTTATTTAGAAAGGATATTAAAATAGACTTTATTTCTAGGCTCTATTTTAAAGGAATGATCGGAATTAGAGATCTTGATACCTTTCCAGCGAAATTATATGATCCTGTCAACTTAAAAATTGATTTTATTGAATATCACTTAAGAGCAATCGTAACTGAAAAAGGATTAAAAAAATTAAATCATTTTATTAATAAATAATGAAGAAAATCGCTATAATATATCTCATTTTATTCTCTTTTGAATTACAAAGTCAAGATTCATTTACATTAAATCAGGCTATAGAGTTTGGATTAATTAATAATAGTATGTCTAAAAATGCGGCAAACGACGTTAAAATTGCTAATGCAAAAAAATGGGAAACAATTGCCACTGGTCTTCCTCAAATCAGTTCTTTTATTGAATATAATAACAACATCAAACAACCAATATCTTTAGTCCCTGCCGAATTTTTTGGAGGTAACCCTGGAGAATTTGCTGAATTATCATTTGGAACAAAACAAACAATTGATGGTTCGGTTACTCTGTCACAGCTATTGTTTGATGGATCGTATTCAGTGGGATTAGCCTCCATAAAACTTTATATGGATATTGCCTACAAAACAAAAATAAAAACTGATCTTGAAGTAAAAAGAGCCATTATTTCTGCATATGGAAATGCACTTGCAAGTCAAGAAAGAGTTACGGTTTTAAAAAGAAATTTATCAAACGTCAAAAATAATTTAGATGAAATTGAAAAAATACATAGGAACGGACTTACTGAGCTAGAAAATGTGGAACAACTGAGAATTACTTACAGTACAATTAAAAACTCGCTGGACTACTCTTCAAAATTAAATAAAACATCATTAAGCTTATTGAAGCTTCTTATAGGATACGATATTGATAAAGAAATTGTTTTGAGTAATAGCCTACAAGATTTAACTCTTAAAAGTATAATAGAAAAAAAATCAATTGAAAACTTTCAAATAGAAAAAAATATTGATTATCAAATGGCTTTGAACAATAGTAAATCTCAACGGACATTATTGACCCTTGAAAAGTCGAAAGCACTGCCAACTGTAAGAGCATTTATAAAAGGAGGTTACGACGGAAATAATGATTCTTTTAAGTTTTTTAATTCAGATCAAAACTGGTATGGCTATTCAATTGCTGGTGTTTCTATGTCTATTCCAATTTTCAGTTCTCTTAGAAGATCTGCTAAAACTCAACAAGCTGAAATAGAGTTTGAAAAATCTAAAGTTGATTTGTCTGAATCTGAAAAGAAAATTATTATAGAATTAGATAACGCAAACAGTGAATATCAATTTGCAGTAAATTCATACAATAATGCAGCTGAGAATGTAAAACTTGCAGAAAAAATTGAAAGAAAAAATCAGATAAAATTTTTAGAAGGATTAATCTCTGGTCTCGAACTTAGACAAGCTCAAATTCAACTTTATTCTATTCAAAATCAATTAATACAGTCAATGCTTGAGGTTATCAATAAAAAAACAAACCTCGAAGGAATTTTAACTCAGAACTAATTTTAAAATGAAAAACATACTTACACTCTTACTTATCGTTTCAATAATTTCATGTGAGAATAACTCTACGCTACAAAGTGTACTGGAATCAAATGATATAGAACAAATCAAGCTTAAAAGAAAAGAAATAGCAACATCACAACAGGATTTTGCTGATAAGCTTCAGATCATTGATAATAAATTAGAGGAATTAGATACAAACCCGCAACTACCAATAGTTGAAATCCTTACTGTTAGTCCAGTAGAATTTGATCACTATATTCAAGTACAAGGAAGTGTTAAGTCCGATGAATTAATAAATATTTATCCTGAATTTTCTGGAATTGTTAAAAACATCTATGTAAAAAGTGGGGATATAGTAAATAAAGGACAGACACTGATAAAAATTGATGATGGGGGATTAAAAGAACAATTATTTCAACTTGAAATTGGTTTTGAATTAACCAAAACGACTTATGAAAGACAAAGAAGATTATGGGATCAAAAAATCGGAAGCGAAATTAAATTTTTGGAAACTAAATCAATTTATGAAGTACAAAGACAGGGCATAAATCAATTAAAAAAACAAATTAAAAAAACATTAATTGAGGCTCCTTTTAGCGGAACTATAGACAATGTAGTGGCAAAAAAAGGAGAAGTAGTTTACCCTGGCAGATCAAATCTTATGATGCTTTTAAATTTAGACAACTTATATATTGAGTCAAATGTTCCTGAAAAATACATCTCTTCAATTAATACTGGTAATAAAGTAATTGCCCACTTTCCTTTAATGGACAAATCTATATTAACAAACATAAGGCAGTCTAGCAATTACATAAATCCAATAAACAGAACGTTTAAAATAGAAATGGATATTGAAAAAAATAATTTAGATATAAAACCCAATTTAAATTCAAAAGTAAATATCAACGATTACTCAAACAAAGAAGCGTTAATGATCAATCAAAATTTTATTAGTATTGACAGTGATAACAAGGAGTATGTTTATAAAATTTATATAAAGGATAATAAAACCTATGTTTCTAAAACAACCATAATTACAGGGAAAAATGATGGAGTAAATATAGAGGTTATTTCAGGTTTAAACCCAGGTGACAAAGTGGTTTCTGAGGGAATTAGAAAATTAGTAGACAATGCTAGAGTTAAAATCATCAACTAAAAAATAAGAAATTGAACAATAAAGAAAAAGAATTTGCACCATCGTCCTGGGCTGTAAACAACAGTACTACAATGTATATAGTTATGGGTTTAGTTCTGTTACTAGGAATTGATGCCTATTTTAATATGCCAAGAGAAGATTATCCTGAAATAAAGGAAAATATAGTTTTTGTAAGCTCTATTTATCCTGGGAATACGGCAGAAGATCTTGAAAAACTCATTACTGAACCTCTTGAAGATAAACTCAAATCTGTCAATAATATCTTAGAAATAAAATCTTCATCTCAAGAAAATTTTTCATTAATAATAATAGAATTTGACGATGGAATAGGATATACTGAAGCCAAACTTAAGGTCAAAGATGAAGTTGAAACAGCTGTAGCAAGCGAAGATTGGCCCATGTATAACAATGTTAAAGTAGATCCTAATGTTTTCAATATGACTTTCACTGAGGAAATGCCAATATTGAATATAAATATTTCAGGAGATTATACTCCCGAGAAACTAAAAGAATACTCTGAAATATTACAAGATGAAATTGAAAGTTTGACTGAAATAAAGAAAGTTGATATTAGAGGAGCTCTTGATAAAGAAGTTGAAATTGCGCTAGACATTTATAAAATGATGGCTTCCAAAGTTTCTTTTTATGATGTAATAAACTCTATTCAAGCAGGAAATATCTCTGTATCGGCTGGGAATTTAAAGGCCAATGAACAAAGAAAGACAGTTAGAATTATTGGAGAGATAACCTCTCCATCTGATCTGGAAAATTTTGTTGTTAAATCTTCTTACAACAACTCTGTATTTTTAAAAGATATTGCAGATATAAAATTTAAAGAAAAAGATGTTACAACTTATGCAAGAGAAAACGGGGAATCAGTTGTAATGTTAGACGTTAAAAAAAGATCTGGACAAAACACTATTGATGCCGCAGAAAAGATTCACTCAATTGTTGAACAAAATATAAATAATGTTTTTCCTAAAAACTTAAAAGTTTCAATAACAAACGACCAGTCTGAATTGACTGAAAATCAAGTCACAGACTTAGTAAATAGTATAATTTTTGGTGTTGTCATCGTTGTTTTAGTATTATTATTTTTCTTAGGATTTAAAAATGCTCTTTTTGTTGGTATTGCAATACCTATGTCAATGTTTATGTCTCTTGCTATTCTTGGTACTTTGGGAAATACATTAAACACTATGATATTATTTGGTTTAATCCTTGGATTAGGGATGTTAGTTGATAATGCTGTTGTTGTTGTTGAAAATGTCTATAGATTGATGGAAAAAGAAGGAATGAGTAGAATAGAAGCTACAAAAAAAGGTATCTCTGAAATTGCTTTTCCTATAATAATATCCACAGCAACGACAGTAGCTGCATTTATTCCACTTGGATTATGGCCTGGGAGAATAGGTAAATTCATGGTTTTTTTCCCTGTTACTCTTTCAATAGTACTATGTTCTTCATTATTAGTAGCCGTATTTTTTAATTCAGTTTTAGTTTCAAGATTTATGAGAATTGAAGATACCGATATGCCTATTAAAAGAATTATTAGGCTTACATCAGTCCTGGGAGTATTTGGAGTTTTATTTTTAATATTAGGCTTTTTAGTTTCAGATGCAGAAGCTGCCGGATTTTATAGATTTTTAGGATCTCTTCAAATATTTGTATCTATAAATTTTTGGATTTACAGGTTATTTCTAAGAAAATTAGCCAATAACTTCCAATCCAGGTTTCTTCCAATTCTTGATCGCAATTACGAGAAATTACTTAAAACAATATTAGTGGGAAAAAGGCCTTATTTAATCATTCTTTCTACTTTTATAAGTTTAGTAATAGCTTTTATGAGCTTTGGGGCATCAATTCAAAGTCAAAGAACAAGTATTGAGTTCTTTCCTGACGAAGACCCGAGACAAATTATAGTTTATGTTGAATATCCTGAGGGAACAGATATTTCCAAAACTAACAAAATTGCCAAACTAATTGAATCGGATATAAATTCAATTATATACTCTGACAAATATTATGATAGTTCTGGATACAATTTTATGATCCAAAACAATATCTCTCAAGTTGGTGAAGGATCCGAAAACCCCGAAAAAGAACTTGGAGCTCTATCAGAAATGCCAAACAGGGCTAAAATTACTACCTCTTTTAGAGATTTTAAATATCGTCAAGGTCTGAGTTCTAGAGAAGTAAGAAAAGAAATTCAACAAACATTAAAAAATAAATATCCTGGAGTGTCTATTGCGGTAGAAAAAAATCAATCTGGTCCACCTGTAGGATACCCTATAAATATTGAAATTACCGGAAAAGATTACAGTACTTTAATTGAGAAAGCTGAAAAAATAACTGAATACATTAACACAAGAAATATTCCTGGTATTGAAGAATTAAAAATAGACGTTAATAAATCAAGGGTAATAAATTTAGTAAATATTGACAGAGAAAAAGCAGGTGAACTAGGACTTAGTGTAGGACAAGTTGGACAACAATTAAGAGCAGCTTTATTTGGAACTAAAGCTGGTATTTACAAAGAAAATGGAGAGGATTATGATATTAATATTAGATTTAATAAGGATAACAGATATTCTGAAAATATTTTATTTGATCAAAATTTAACTTTTAAAGATCCTAATAACGGAACGGTCAAAGAAATTCCTATTTCAAGTGTTTCTAGTAATTCTAGAGCTACTACTTTTAGTGAAATTAAACATAAAGATTTTAAAAGAATTGTTACAATTTATTCAGGTCTATCCTCAGGCTATGTAGATGCAGGAGCCATTGTGAATCAAATTGTCAGTGAAATGAAGAGTTTCAATGAAGATATTAGCATGATTAATATTGATTACACTGGACAAATTGAAGAGCAAAATAAAAATCAAGATTTTTTACTAAAAGCATTTATGACTGGGTTATTACTAATTTTCTTGTTATTAATTCTTCAATTTAATTCCATTAGTAAACCTACAATTATTATGATAGCTATAATTTTAAGTCTTATAGGGGTGTTTGGATATTTAGCTGTTTCTGGGAATTCATTTGTCATCATGATGACTATGATGGGTATTATTGCTCTTTCTGGAATA
>Ga0209223_10005570_pt1 | contig 11026 bp, 10 predicted proteins | sample COG_06_FD_184750 | JGI IMG/M metagenome (GOLD analysis project Ga0209223, IMG submission 184750) | Pelagic Microbial community sample from North Sea - COGITO 998_met_06 (SPAdes) (version 2) | ecosystem: Environmental > Aquatic > Marine > Neritic zone/Coastal water | place: Helgoland, sampling...
CGCCCAGGTTTTCACACCCTTGCGCAATATAGGACAACTACCACAATCTTTTTGGTAACCATCACATCCGGAATAGAGGATGCAACCACCACTTAACGGCCAAAGATCATGAGTGGTCCAGAAAACCTGACTCCCCTCGGGTATTAATGCATTCAGCCCTCTGAGCCCCATCCAGCCCGTCAAGCCATGTAGGTGGATAATGTCGCCCTTTTCAGGCATATGTTCTACCGCGAATCCGTCCATACTCAAAAGAGAATGAAATGGTGCTGAGGTCAAACGATGAGACATCGATCTAACTATGCGTGTGCTAAGTTGTGGAACAGCCCCAGCTACTATCTTGAGAGCCCCCGAATCGTGAGCGCCGTCTGCATCTGAACTCAGCGTACAGCTATCAACACCAGCGGATAGTAACGCATCACTCAAACGCTGAGCATAGATCCCAGCTCCTCCATAGAGCGTTCTCGTTATATGCCAGACTTTCATAATTCGCCCCCAGATCTTCACCGCTTCATAAGCGCCTACTTTCGCAAGATATACTTTTTAAAGCTTCTCCAAAACTCTCTGCACTGCCATGCAAAAGAACGGGGATCATAATCAGCCATACCGGTTGCCATGTCACTGTATTTACCCCATGGCCAATAAACACCCCGTATCGAGTTAACTACATTTTCATCGTGAATAACCTGACACCACATAGGCGTTTTATAACTAAACATCACTGGCGCGAATTCTGCTATTTTGGTGTGATACCAATAAAATATAGATTTGCCAATACTGGCATCAGCTACAAAACTAATAAATGGATTGCAACGAAAGCGCTGCAAGTAGTAGTCACCTTGCGACTCAGTATAGCCTAATGGAAAAGTGATAAAAAAACCATCAGCATTATTACTATCAAGCATGTTAGACGCTGCTACATCTTGGATGTTTTCTAACATCTCAGAATGAATTGCATCGTCGTTGTCTAAGCGAGTCATAATACGAGTGCAATCTGGCAGCGCGATACTGTTCATGCTATCCACAAGCGTCTTCTCCTCTCCGTTTTCACAATATATAGGAATGATGAACGAATACTTATAAGATAATTCGGACATACGAATCTTGAAGATTTCTGGCGTGTCAACATCCATAAATAAAAGCCATCGAAAAGATTTTGTTGTTTGCTTAGCGACCGACGGCAAACATACCCTCTCATATAGTTCAAAACGGTTTTTCAACCATACTTCGTCTATACCTGGACGCACATCAGGGTCCATCATCTCGTATGTTATCCTTACGTTAAATCTTGTTAGGATAAAATGATCAAATTTTTTATGATTCATGGATTAATACATTGATGACTTTCGCCATGTTGAATATTTGCACTTATAGCCAGGCATATGTTAGGCGAAGTCTCCAGAAAAATTTATGCACTCACACAAAATCGTGACTGCTTTGGCTCGCTAGCTAATAACCAAGCAGTCTGATATCCTCTGCATACACCTTAGCTAAATTTTTATACGTTTCATTACTAGTAATGAATGATCTAAAGTCAACTTTCCCGCCTTGCGCTAGATTGTTTTCGATGAGGGCAACCCCATTAAATTTTTCACGAAGTTTTTCATACTCGGTCTGCAAATCAGATAATTTTAACATGTAATCTATTGCAACATGGCCATCAAAACCCTTGATATAATGCACCTGGGGCTTGAAATGAACACAACTACAACGACTCAGATCTTGATTGACTAACCAGTCATTTACAAAATGGTCGAAAGTTTGAAACTCACCGAGGTTTTCTGAATAATATTTCTCATCATGTGCATGTAGCCCCCCAGCTTTCAAAAACCTCCATGCTGAAACAATCCGCTCGAACGGATCTCTTGTAATCGCAAATTTCCACGCCTTACGATACTCTGAGCTACCTAACGCGAGTTGATACTGTCGTATGGTTTGGTGTCCAAAAACCACCTCTCCAAACAAACTTTTTTGCACTGCATTACCCGCACATTTAGGTATATGAATAAAGATACATCCTAGATCGGATATGTCGTTCTTAAGCCCTTCAGAGACCCCAGTTGGACGGCCTGTTAATTTGACTGCCAGTTTCAAGCTCCATAAAGGAAATTTGTTGGCATTGTTAAACATAGCTTTAGAAAGAAATCAGATTAAAATTTACACCTAATTTTATAAGCTATCATGGCCAAATCTTCCCACAAAATGCGACACCAAGCCCCCCATTTACTATGATTCCTCTGATGGTGCACTAAGCGAGCTATGGTAAATGGCCGACTAAAACAATTAAGATCGAGCGTTGAAGGCTTACGACCACAAAAGTGCAGCGTCGTGTTACCAAGCACATGCTTCGGGAAACTCCATCCACACACCGAACAATCTTGGTCTATATTCTTGCGGCTAAAGCTTCTTGACCACTGCAGGTCGTCCCAACCAATCTTAATTTCGCCACGCTGACTTTTTGAAAAAATCAAATAATTAAGAATTCCTTGATCTTGGAACTGGAATAGCCCCGGAGCCTCCTCAGCCCACCGCTCCATCTCACTCCATTGCTCGTAGCTGATGACATTTCTACGGCAAGAAAATGCACCTGCAGAAAAATAAGGGTAGCCACGCCATTCAAAATCAGGATGTCGCTTTTTGATCCCTGCGAGATCAAAATAAAAGTGAGCCATCCAATCTGGCTCTTCTTTCGCATCTGCAGGAACCGAAATTTCAGGCCAGAAAATCTGAAAATCTAAATCAGTTCTTACTTGTTCGGCGATATTGCCCCAAACAATCGCATCAGAATCCAGCCACACATAATGCTCAAAAGGCCCCTCCCACATCGCCGCTAACTTGACGCGGTAACTCCCACCGATCATCTTGCGCATTTCCTCTGAAGGCAGTTCGTCGATACGCAGAACGATCAAGTCGTAGTCTTTCTCTAAATCAGAGACATCAACATCTCCATCAGCGATCAAACAGATCGGCACATCCGGACAATAATACCGCATACTGGCCAGCGTTGCCCCAACCATAAATTTGTCACCAGCATGACATGCTGTAACAAAACCAAATGGATGTTGAACTTTCATAGAATTAATAACAATAACACTGGAGCGCAGCTTAAACCGACATACCAGCTTAGTACTTTGTATAGTCTAATCGATTAGACTATTTGATTTTTTGCGCGCAAGCACAACAATTTTTTTGGGTTTGCTAAATACCCACTAGCCTATCTTCACACAGCTGTTAATTCTTCACCATGTGCCAGACTGCGGGCTCATTGCACTCGGAGAAATCCCAACAAGGAGGCGCAGCGCGCAGATACTTCCTCTTTTGCTCTGGCAATTGTTGAATATTTAAACTTAGTAAGTTAGCTATAGTAGCTACTCGCAGCTCACAAAAAGTATTTCTCCACGTGATATCGCTTTTCAGCTCATTGCAAATAGCCGATAAGGCATGACGGGAAAGCATAATGGCTGCTAATGGAGCAACGCCGTATAACCCCCCCTTTACCTTGGAAGGACAATCATCACTATATTTTGGATCGAAATGGTTCCATTCTGGTTCCTTCGCTGAATCGATTACATGTTGAGCTGCAAGATCAGCATCCCAGACTTCTTCATAAAATTTACTAATATCTACGTTACAAAAACAATCCCACTCTAAGAAAACATATCTTTTTGCTGATACTTTCTCTCTGGACGCATCATAAGCAAGATAAAGTGGCATATCGGCATTACGCCAGAAATAATCAATAGGCACTCCCTTTTTGAAAAGATGCCAAAGATAACCTAGATGCCGTAGTTTTAAAAAGGGAGAGACAGGCCCATAATTTTTCCACTTCCCTTTCAATAAATCCCGGGAATTCAGACTATCCTCCATGACCTCACCCCCGTTACTGACCAAAATCACTGGCACGTCAGGATTGTGTGCTTTAAGACTATCCAGATTTCTCAGCGTTACATCACAAAGCTTGTGATAGCAGAATATTACTGCCAGTTCATGGTCTAGTTTTTCACTCATATATATTACGATCTATCATGGCAGCCTTTACTATTTTCAACATTGATTATGAGCCGCAATCGAATCGCCAGCTAATTCTTCTACCAATTGTAAGTATCAGCTATAGAGAATTTCTTGAGACTGAATTCATACATGTTCCGGAGATATCTGGACTCAAAGCTACTATGGATGTAGAAAACATCCATTTCAGGAACATCTCTGACCATTATATATCCATTCTTTGCAAAAACCTCTCTGAGAGCTTCCGATGGTCTCTCAATGGTGATGCAATTAAATGTGTATTTATCAAATGGGAAAGTAAGCAGAGCTCGATCCTCGGCACCTTCAATATCGATACTCAGATAGTCGATAATCGCCGGAGCTTTTTCTTCTTCTAGCAGTTCATCTAACCGCACCGCCCGCACTGTTACCATGTCGGCACCATCTTCGTTGTCGGGATTATCACAATCTTCTGCGACAATGCCTCCCCACATACCTTTTGACGCAAAAGAAACTTGGCCTTCTTTCTCATCAACGCATACGTCAATACATCTGCATTGGCGGTTTTTTTTTAATTTCGCAAAAGTAGCAGGATTGGCCTCTATGCATATACCTTTCCACTGATAACGCTCTTCCAAGATAAAAGAGTTGCTGAAGAAAACGCCATCATGGGCTCCGATATCGAGAAAAAAACCCGTAGCCTCATTGAAGCATTCCCCATATACCCAGTAGTCTTGTCCAATCTGTGATATAGACACGGTATTAATATGCCTGGATCTGATTCTATCCGCAATACGTTGTCTACGATAATCGATAATCGAATTCGGAAGAATTGCTTTTAGGATACCTCGGATTTTCATTTTTATATACTGTTGTTATTTAACTTCTCTATACGGCAACCTCATGCAGCCAACGCAGAAAATCAGACTGAATACGCTCGGGATTGAAAGGGCCACTTGCCGCATCCACAGCTCCGGCTGCCAGCCTCATCTGCTCAGCTTTATTTTTAGAGAGCTCTTCCAGTGCCACTCTCAGGCACTCCGGATTCTCTTGATTAATGACGAGAGCTTGGCCACTTTCCTTAGCCCATACTGACGCAGAGGCGTAAGATGGGCCCCAGATAATTAAAGGTTTTCCCATTTGGGCAAACTCGACAAGTTTGGAGGGGAAATTAGTCTTCATTAGCAACTCATCTTTTACATTAAAGCTCTGGGTGATCAGGAATGCATCGGCTGAGTCCAACCAATCATTCAATTCATCCCGGCGCACAAAGGGTAATAATAAACCACGGTCAAACATGGGAGTTCTAATCATTTCTGGCCAGCTTGAGCTGTTACCCCGTATTTCAAGACGTATCTCAGAACTATCACTTAAATCTTCGAGAGCCGACATCAACATGGGACCATATTCAGTCAGATTACCAGCGTACAATACTCTGTAGGGCACATCGGCTTGATGGGCATGAATTTTTTCCAGCTGGTTAGCCATGGCGGGTATTGGTAATAAAACTTTAGAATTTGGATGTGCTCCTAAAGACTGCCTCATGCCATGGCTAACACAAAGAGGTAAGGCTGTTTGGCGATATAGCTCACGGAATGACCTTTCCAGTAAAGATCTGAACGGCGAATGTACGCGTGAAATACTTGGCCACCAATCATGAAAAAAGCTAACTAGGGGAAGGTTATGCCTTTTCGCATATCGCATCGCTGCGTAACAAGCATCTCCGTGAGCCGTAGTCATTACCACTGTAGGCACCTGAGTATCGACTGGCACGGCGAGCTCAGCATCGATCCACCTACCCTGCCAAAGCGCCATGACATCTGCGACATAGCGGCGAAAAATAGTACGCGAGACACGGGCAAGAGACTTGCGCAGAAATTGACGAACCCCTGACTTGCGGGGCTCACACTCGAGCAGCAATAGATCGATATCAGGGGCATTGACCAGATGCCGATAAAGCAGCATTTCACCTGCGCTGCTTGCATTAGGTTTTACTGATGAAATTAAAATGACTTTTATCATCTATAAGTATTAATTTAAAACAGTTGAGGCATGTCGTAAGTTTCGATGAAATCCAAACCCAGCAAATAACATGAAAACTTGGGGTGTGAATTTATGAGCATACCCTTCTTAAACATTACCAGCTAAACTGGAATAAAGTGCCATGTGCTGGGAAATAACACGATCAACGGCATACTCATTGGCTGCAGCTTGAGCAATCAGTTGAGGCTCGTAAGCTGATTGTTGATCGAAAAATTGGCTCAATCCTTCTGCAAGTGAGCTTGTATCTCTCGTTTTTATCAATAGCCCATTGCTGGGTGATATCTGCTCTGAAATACCGCCGACATCAAAAGCGACCACAGGCGTGCCACACCTAAGAGACTCAACAATCGTATTTGGGAAGTTGTCCGCCATAGTTGGAAGCACAAATACGTCCACAGCAGTATATACCTCCCGCATTTTAGCTTTATCTTCTATGTAGCCAAGCTGAATGACTGAGGCATGATGATTGAGCTCTTCAAATATGCCACCTACCAAACACAACAGCGTATCTCCTTGATTCATCAATTCAAATGCATCTAACATCATTTGACCCCCTTTCCTGAAATCAGATGGTGAGGCAATGCATAGCATTACTTTTTTATTCCTCGGTATGGATAGATTCTCTCTACACTCCCACTTATCTTGAAGGTAACATTCAGTGCCCTCAACCACGTTATAGATACTACGATGCTGCAGCTTGTTAAAGAGTGCACTTTTTTGCGAGCAGTTCATCAACCAAGCTGAGGGAGTAACAATCGACAGTTCCCCCTTGAAAGAATTTAACGTTCCGATCTTTTCAGCCAGCATATCACTAGTGATCGAGGAATTCTTTACTCCTTCAAGCTGAGGGCATGATTGACAATCTTTCATATAGCCGTTGCAATCATAGGCGTAATGACACCCCCCAGTGAAGGGATTCATATCATGCAATGTCCATACTACCTTTTTAGACAGCCTTGAAAAAAAACGTCTGAAATCCAGCCCTCCCCCACACACCCAATGCAAATGTATGATATCTGCATCTCTTACCAGAGGGTGTTTCTCTAGGTGCCTATTCGATATTGTGAAATTGATCATTTGATGATCCGCCGCTTTACCCGCTGTATGACGCTTCCTAATTCTGCCGTAATAATCCGACTCCACCTTTAGACGTCTCAGCAAACGATCGATTAGCGATTTCACCATGACGAACAATGGAAAGCGTGATGCATCTCTCTCACTGTAGAGGTAATGCGCTGAGATCTTGTCGGTATACTTGTGAAACGTCAGCAACTTTGACTCCACGCCAGCATGAAGCAATGCTTCATGTAGCCTTACAGCTGCGATACCTGCACCACCTATGTCACTGTGGGTAACATGCAAAATTTTCATCGTCTCTATCTGTGGAGGCATTACAAAGCAGCCAACGAATAGGCCTAGGGCTATTCACTATCTTTCTTCAGCCTAATCCCGGTAAGATCAATCGTCCGCACACCGGCTTGCTGCCAATGAGTCAACGACTCTTCACTCGGTTGGTGACAAATAAGAATGAGATCACACTCATTCAAATCCTCGGTCGAACTGGTAAGCAGATCAGCCAAATGGGGTAACCGCTGCTCCACATAAGCTTTGTTGCCACCAATCAAGCGGGAATCATGCACCAGCTCATCGTAAAAAACCAAATCTTTCCCTTTACCCAATAACCGCTCTGCAAGCTCAACATAGGGGCTCTCTCGTAAGTCATCCGTTCCTTTTTTGAACGCGAGACCATGAAAGCCCACTTTTTTAGCTCCTGTTTCCAGGATCTCATTAATGGCATATTCGATCTGCAAAACATTACTAGGCAGCAGGCTTTCCAGCATCGGCAGCTTAATGTCTTGAGATTGTGCTAAGGCAGTAAAGGCACGTAAATCTTTTGGCAGACATGATCCACCGAAGGCGAACCCAGGCATGAGATACTTGTTTGAGATGTTAAGCTTGCGATCTTGGCAGAAAATCTCCATGGCAGAAATCCCATCGATACCGAGCGACTTGCACATCAGCCCTATTTCATTCGCAAAAGTGATTTTGAGAGCATGGAATAGATTATCACAATACTTCACTGTCTCTGCTACCGGAAGTTCACAGACGATTCTTGGGGCAACGATATGATCACCATAGAGTTCAAGAACAGCATCGCCAGATCCAGAGACTCTCTCTCCGACCACGATTTTCGGCGGCGCATAAAAGTCGGCAATCGAGCTGCCTTCACGAAGAAATTCAGGGTGAAAAGCAACATCGTATCCATCTCCTGCGGACCGACCCGTGGTAGATTCAAGTAAGGGGATGACAAGATCCGTCATCGTCCCGGGGGTGACCGTGCTCCGCACCACTATAAGAAACGGACTATCACGTTTGGCTATTAACTCGCCAATTTCACCGATGACTTGGCGTATGTAACGATCATCAAGGCTACCATTAGGCTGTGACGGAGTGCCCACGCAAACTAAGGCCATATCACTACCGTGTACGGCTTTTTCTATATCAGTTGTGGCGCTCAAACGCCCAGCCTTGACTTCATCAGCAATGAGCTCGGAGATTCCCTCTTCGAGTAATGGCGACTGACCCGCATTGATAAGATCTACCTTCCCTTCAGCCACATCGACTCCGATGACGGTGTGACCTTCCTTCGCCAAACAGGCCGCTGTAACAGCACCCACATAGCCTAATCCAAAAACACTAATTTTCATGATATAATGATGAGATAAAATTTACGTTGAGACTTATTTCTTAGATTTGTTAGGACGTCTAAATTTACCGATGGCGCCCTGAAAGACCCTTTGGAGCGTTGCTCGGATCATCAGGCTTACCGGCAAAGACGAGAAGTCTTGCGCTTTCCGAGGGTCGTCTTTGGCCTCGAGGGATCTCACGAGACGGACGAGTTCTTTTCTCCCCTGATTCATGACTCCATCTCCTTTGTGAGGAATTCGCCTAGGCGATCAGTAAAGCGCTCAAAGCGAACATCGAGAGCTCCCTCGATCATCTTCTTTTGCATAGCCGTAACCTCTGGTTTGCCCCACAGTTCTGCAATTTCCTCAAACCCCTCTACCAAGCCTTCATATGTCATATAAGGAATACCGCCATGGTCCACATTGAGCACATCAAAAATACCCCCTCGTGCATAGACTAGGGGAATGCAGCCATAGGCCATTGCCTCGACAATCGTTTGCCCGAAATGCTCGCAATATTGTGGTGATTTACTTGGCGGAATAAAAGCTCCCATGCCATGAACATATCCAAAAGCTTCCGACAAGTGCGCCTCTAGTTCGAGGTGACTGACATCGCCCTTAATCTCAACCGCTCCGTTTGATTGCTCAGCAGCATCCTGACAAGCTTTGAAATATTCTTGTGAGCCCTCACTGTTTGCTACATTGCCAATCAAAATCAACTGCCAATCCTTCATGAAGCTGACCCTGCTCTGAGCATCTAAAAACGCATCGATCAATAGCTTTTGATTCTTGTAAGTTTCAATGCGGCCAATATTAACAAATTTCTTTTTCTTAACGGGAGGGTCTATTAACAACTGCTCTCCCGTAGCGGCAATGGAAGTGCGCAGCGGTGAGTTCAGCACATGACTTCTCTCTATGGGGTAGTCCCATAGCAAATCAGCGTATTGCTTAGTAAATGATGAATTACTGAGCATCATGTTATACGAACATAAATCATCCACTACTTGTGCAGAGTTCTCGCACAAGATCGGACAAACCGGGAACAGTAAGCGATATACCCCCAGAGGCGAGGGATTTGCCATGAAATTAGCATGACTAAGATTGATGAATAAAAACGGTGCGTCGCCACTCCACTTACCATCTTCACGAGGCTCACGATAGCTGACTTTCACACCCTCGAACTCATCACCAAAACAATCTGTAATTCTCTCACTTGAAACAACCGGCTTCGTCATCGTGACCACCTCAGCATCGAAGCCCAAAATCGAAAGTGCTCTGACAAATGCCAGAGCAGACCGTTCGCCGCCGCCTAGGTTTGTCATGTTGTGCACATAAACAACAGCGTCTTTGCCTTCAAATGGATTCATTTTTGCTATCTAGTAACCGAATTAGGCTTAGACCTATGCTTTTGTGTGCTTGGCCACTACTCAAACATCTTCACGAGGTCGAAGTGCGTGAACACTTCACCATATTCACTATTGCGATCATGACCAACATTCTGCGAACACAATGAAAACGCCTGACTACCTCTGACAATCATAGCATTGGCATCGGACATCATTCCACCAGGAATGCAGATTGCCTTGCTGGAATTTAACATCGTCATCGCCTTAAACCAAAAGTCATCATTGGTTGGGCAAAGTTTGAAATACATCTCTTTATCTGGGAGCTTATCATTAATAGAGCCGGGCGGATATAATACACCTCCAGACCCGGTCGGGAAAATATTGTATGCCGGCCCTGCTTGCTGAGTTTCCATTTCCCACTGCTGATACACTAACAACTCACGCTTCTCGCTAAGATTCACCCAATGTCCTCGGTGGCATATCACGCACGATGGTTCTTCTAGGTGACGCTTGTAAAGTTTTTCCAGCCAAGTGCTTGGATAAACAAGATCATCGTCTGCGGTGACTATGGCTGCCTCGGGACGTTCTTCATAAGTAAATACAAGCTTCTTGTAGCTCTTAATATCCTCACAAAATTTGATTTCTAAGCCTCTGGATTCCAGTTTTCGCAGCATCCATGGAATAGATTCCTCGTCAAAGTTATCTTCATCAAGCCAAAGAATAACAGCATCCGGCTTGGTCGACTGCTGAAAGATCGACTCAATCGTTAAATGAACGGTGTTTATTCTCTGCGGAATCGTTGTCAGACTAACCACCAGCTCGGGACTTCTCTTTACTTCGGTGACTCCAGAAGCATCACAGCTCAGCCAACAGTTTTTCATCCACAGCTGATCAGCCTCTGACTTCAGTTGAAATGCAACATTGTCGACCTGCTTAGCAAGATCATTTACTTTAGCTTCCACTAGC
>Ga0209223_10005578_pt1 | contig 11021 bp, 9 predicted proteins | sample COG_06_FD_184750 | JGI IMG/M metagenome (GOLD analysis project Ga0209223, IMG submission 184750) | Pelagic Microbial community sample from North Sea - COGITO 998_met_06 (SPAdes) (version 2) | ecosystem: Environmental > Aquatic > Marine > Neritic zone/Coastal water | place: Helgoland, sampling...
CCATATTTAGTTTTTTTCAGTTTTAGTGCCTGATGAAGCAAATCGGTCTTGGACAGCCATCCATTATTAAATGCAATTTCTTCTAAACATGCAATTTTTAATCCTTGCCGATTTTCAACAGTTTGAACAAAATGCCCAGCTTCCATAAGAGAATCATGAGTACCTGTATCTAGCCAAGCAAAACCACGACTTAATAATTCAACATTTAAATTTCCCTTTTTTTGATAAATTTGATTTACATCAGTAATTTCTAACTCACCACGAATTGAGGGCTTGATTGTTTTTGCAATATCAATAACATCTTTGTCATAAAAATATAATCCAGTCACAGCAAAATTTGATTTTGGATTTAAAGGCTTTTCTTCTATGGATATAACTTTGCCTCCGTTATCAAATTCTACAACACCAAATCGCTCAGGATCTTTTACATGATAGCCAAATACGGTTGCACCAACTATGTTAGATGTAGCTGCTTTTAAGTTTTTAGTAAAATTTTGACCATAAAAAATATTATCTCCAAGCACAAGAGCAACATTGCTGTTACCAATAAATTGCTCACCTATCAAAAAAGCTTGAGCAAGACCATCGGGGTTGGGCTGGATTTCATATTCGATATTAATTCCAAATTCAGAGCCGTCTCCTAATACACTTTGATAAGATCCAATATCATGCGGAGTGGATATAATCAAAATATCTTGAATCCCAGCCAGCATTAGTACCGAGATAGGATAATAAATCATTGGCTTATCATAAACAGGTAGTAACTGCTTTGATACGCCTTTTGTTATTGGGTGTAGACGAGTACCAGAACCTCCTGCCAAAACAATACCTTTATAGTTATTACTCATTTTTATCTCCCAATCGCTCGAGACAATATTCGCCTGAAAGGACTCTTTCCCACCATGATTGATTATTTAAAAACCATTTAACAGTTTTACGAAGCCCAGTCTCAAATGACTCTTCAGGAACCCAACCAAGATCATGCTTAATTTTAGAAGCATCGATTGCATATCGCAGATCATGGCCTGGGCGATCATTAACAAAAGTTATTAAATCTTTATAGCTTTTTAAGCCATTTGGTTTATCAGGTGCAAGCTCTTCTAATAACAAACAAATAGCCTCAACAACTTCGAGGTTTGTCTTTTCATTATGTCCGCCTATGTTATATGTTTCTCCAGTTTTACCCTTAGTAATAACTCTTATTAATGCTTTTGCATGATCTTCAACATACAACCAATCTCTAATCTGCGAGCCATCACCATAAATAGGTAACAACTTTCCTTGAATAGCATTCAAAATGATATGTGGAATTAGTTTTTCTGGAAAATGAAAAGGCCCATAATTATTAGAGCAATTAGTAATAATAATTGGCAATCCATAGGTTCTTCCCCACGCCCTGACCAAATGATCAGATGCTGCCTTACTAGCAGAATATGGCGAAGAAGGCGAATATGATGTATTTTCAGTAAATAATAAATTTTTATCCTTTAAATCACCATATACCTCATCGGTTGAAATATGGTGAAAGCGAAATTTCTTTTGTTCTGAATCACTAAGTCCCTCAAAGTAAACCTTTGCTGCTTCTAGCATATTAAAAGTTCCGATTATGTTGGTTTGTATAAATTCAGACGGCCCATCAATGGAACGATCAACATGACTTTCTGCAGCTAAATGCATTACACATGTTGGACGATGATCAACAAATACTCTTGAGAGATGATTAAAATCACAAATGTCGACCTTCTCAAAAAAATACCTTTTAGAATTAGAAACATCGGATATGGACTCAGGATTACCTGCGTATGTTAACTTATCAATATTTACAATAGAGAAATCACTTTCATTAATAATGGTTCTTATAAGCGCGCTTCCAATAAAGCCTGAACCACCTGTTATTAAAATTTTCATAGTTCACCAAGTTTTAAAAAATTCATGGGTTTTAATTCATCACCTCTTCTAGCCAACCATCAATACTATAATAATCAAGTATTTCCTGAGTATATGGATTGAACCTTCTATTAATAAAATCTTCAGATATATTTGGATTATTTCTATCTAGAATATAAATATTTCCAAACTTATAAAAGTCATAATTTTTTACATCCTTATTAGTTGTAACCATCTTTTTTTGAGCGTTCATTATATCAAAGGTTCTTATAGTTAGTCCTGTTTGATTTGCATGCTCAATATCTACTATGATTTCAGATCTATTGAATATGTTTTTCATTTTAGACATAGGCATGGGAGTGTACATAAAATCTCCCATCCTGGCACTTGCAAAATTCTTATTAATTAACATATATGCAAAATATACCCATCTAGCCTTAAGATAAAGATACCAAAAACAATTTGAATTATTAAAAGAATTCTGCAAAGACTTAATAATCTTATATCTGTCAGAATGAGCTGTTCCAATAAATGATAATACAAATGATTCTTCGCCAGAATTAGCTTCACCAGAAAAATTAGATTTGCCGTAAAATAAAGGTCTAAATTTTAAGTGATGTTTTGTAGCACTTCTCTTATCAAAACTAAAAACTGAATCATATAAATTAAAGCTTTCTAATATGTTAGGTCTATTTTCTAGTGAATCCCACATATATAAAATTAATTTAGCTTTAGGGTTCAATAATCTAAGATATTTAAGAACATTCTGGGATATTGTTTGACCATTAACGACTAAAATATAATCAACCTTATAACCAATATCTTTAAGTTGATTAATATAAAATTTATTTAATAACTTGCTTATAGTTTTAGTAAATTTTACTGTTAGAGCTGAAAGAATACTGCTTGAAAACGGCCTATCTACGATTCTTGAGACGATTGCTCCTCTTGCCTTAAGTCTATCTTCAATTAGACTATCGTAACCAAAAAATTTAGGAGCTATAAAAATAACTTTCTTGCCTGAAAGATCAACCATATCTGATTTATTTGCTTAACCCTCTATTTACCAATTCAGCCATTGCAATTGAGGAGTTATCTTGATATTCCGGTTGCAAACTAGACCAACCAACAAACTTAGTAAGTCCATCACTCAATGAGATTTTTGGTATAAATTTTAAATATCGTTCAGCACATGTTAAATCTGCATAACAGTGTCTAACATCACCAACTCTAAAATCTCCAGATACTTCTATGGAGGGTTCAATATTAGCAACCTTATAAAGAAGATTGGCTAAAGTTAATACAGTAGTTTTTTCTCCAGAACCAACGTTACAAACCAAAGGCTTGTCTGAGTCAGTATGACCAATAGAAGATACGAGAGCCTCAACAACATCTGATACATGAACAAAGTCTCTTGATTCTAAACCATCCTCAAAAATATTAATTGGCAGCCCTTGACGCATTCTATTATAAAAAATAGAAATAATACCAGTGTAAGGATTTCGTAAAGATTGCCCTTCACCATATACATTTTGAAAACGTAAAATGGAACATGGTATTTTTTGAGCTTTACTGAATACAGAAAAAAGCATTTCCTGTGAAAATTTAGTGGCAGCATAAATTGATCCAGGCTTAACAGGTAAAGTTGACGGTGTTGGTATGGTTTTTAAAATATCTCCATCTTCATCATAAAAATCCCATAACCTATTTTCAAGCTGCTTACTTGTTCTGGGATCAGGTTGAAAAACATTGCCATCCTTTAACTCATATGCTCCCTCACCATAAATACTCCTACTGGATGCTAAAACTATTTGCAGCCCTTTATTCTTACTTTTTAGAATAGCTTCAAGTAAAATTGCTGTCCCAGTCTCATTTACTTTTACATATTTTTTTATTTGGTACATGGATTGACCAGTCCCAGTTTCAGCTGCAAGGTGGAAAATGATGTCAGCATCCAATACGGCGCTTTGGATAGAATCTTGGTCACAAATATCAGCATATGTAAATTTAACCCTAGGATCATTAAAAGCTGGTTCTTTGCCATGAATTTGTTCTGATAAATTATCATAAATATGTATTTTGGCCCCTTCAGATAATAAACGCTCGTACAAATGCTTTCCAATAAAACCTGCGCCCCCTGTAATTAAAATATTTTTGTTTTTAAGAATCATTTTTTATACTTCTCCATGAGTTGGTTTGTTCATCAAATTGCTTGATTATTCTTGCAGGCGCTCCAGCTATAACACAATTATTAGGAAAACTTCCGCGCACTACAGAGTTTGCACCAACTATACAGTTGCTTCCTAAGATAGTTCCAGCTTGAATAACCGCCCCAAAACCAATGAAGCAATTTGAACCAATAGACGTCTTTTTATATAAATATTTTTGACTCAACACAGGCATACCAATTTCTGTATAATCATGGTCAATATCAGTTATGCAAACATTTGGCGTTATAAGAGTGCTCTCACCAATAATTAACTCTCCCATTGCAGTGCAATGAAAATTATGGCCAATAGAACAATTTTTACTAATAATTATTCTTCCTTGAGGTGGGTGCATCTCAAATCGAGAACCAGGAAATATCCTAGTATTTGCTTTAAGAGATAGCTGGGATGGGTTTATAAGAATTACAGGTCGTCCGAAGTAACCAAGAAAATCAATATTCTTAAAAATTAATGCATAAATACATCTTCTAATTATCCAACCTATTTTAAATATCATATTTATCTTTTAAGATGGTTGTGAAATTAAAGACTCAAAAGATTGACTGACATGCTGTTCAAAATTTTTAAAATCACCTTTATATACTAATTCACAAAGCTTATTATTTTTATTAAAGGTTGTAACCTTCACACCTTTTAATAACAGCTCATATTTAACTTTTGATTCCCAACAAATAGCAGCTTCACTTTTATTATTTTTATTAAAAAGGCCTAAACTGGAAAAAAATAATCTAATAATAGCCTTAATATGATTTGGCGTAGAGGGATGGAAATTAATTTTACTTAAAGAAGCTTTATTATGAGTTAAAAAATTTTTTAATTGAATAATACTTTTAAGCATTGTTTTTTTATCTATTGCATCAAAATAACAATCAGCAACAGCTGGTAATTTGCTGCATGTTTTTATTATTATTGGTTTATATAATGATTCTACAACTTTAACTGAGCTATTTGTTTTTAAAAATTTTGAGAATTCTGACTCATACGATATATAAAATTCTGATTTGACTCTTCCAATAACGAACTCTAATGATTTGGGTGGATTATTTCCAATAAAACCATGCTGGAAACCATAAGTTTGACCAGTGTAATTCAAAATATTTAGTTCATTTAGGCTCTTATTTTGAAAGACTTCGCCAGGACTATGAAAAAAAATTCGATCATATCTTAATAATTTTTGTATTTCACTCGTCTCTGAAGGTTGGAATGCACCAAATAATGTTCCTTTTAATTCTAGAATATCAAAGTTGTTTGGGGCAGTTGATAGCACCCATTCAAAGTAGTTACTCATTAATCCACTCTCATAAACAACTGCATTTCTGGAGCCATTGATTATCCTTCGATCTAGAATATGGAAGTTAAAAAATATATCTTTAAACCTTCTAAACATTTGGTTTACGAAGCTCAACCTCTAAAACATCGCCTTTAAGAAAAAAATTGCCTATTAAAACTACTGGTAATATTAATAAATATAGTGGCAATAGAAACATCAATGACTTATTTGACGGTTCGATAGATTTTTTAGCAGTTAATCCTTGAAGAGATAAATGAATTGAACCAAGAATACCTCTGAAGCCACCTGGTGTTTTTAAACTGACTACCTCTAGATCACAAATATTAGCTAAATAGCGAATACTTGATGGCGTGTAACCATGAAGATGAAGAGGAACACCTCTATAAAAATAATATTTACCAAAAATTGAAGCTGTCCATGAATCAACATTGGGGACGCCTATTAAAATCCTTCCAGATACCGGAGTCACTAAGGATTTAAATTGTTCCAAAACCTCAATTGGATTAGTAATATGCTCATAAGAATGAAATGATCGAACATAATCCATATTCCCAATCCAGCTTGAAGGTGGGTATGACTTAATATCGAGACCTAAATCTCTACTTAGTTGCTCAGGAGTATCTCCAAATTCAATACCATAAACTTGAGCTCCAGCAAGTTTAGCTAAACAAAGAACTTCTCCGTCCCCGCACCCATAATCAAGAATTTTTTTACCTTTTAAATTTTTAGGGAACATGCGGCGTGTTTTAGATCTTAAAAAAGTAGAAATTGTGTTCATTTTACTTGTTCTAAAAGAATAATAGGTATCTAAATTATATATGGACTCAAGTTCCTTAGAAGAAAGAGGAGGATGCACAGATTCATGCTTACAATGATTACATCGAAGTAATTTCCACTCACCCAAATGACCATAAAGCATATCTTTATAATTTCCTATATCCTTGGAGGTTCCAGTTTTGCATATCGGGCATAGAGTGTTTTTAGAGAATTTCATATAAATATTTTACATTAATGTTCACATCTTATACATATATCTTAGTTTTAATTAATTATTCATTTATATAATTTGAATTGAAATGAAGATAAAAACCCTTGAACAAAGGAAAATAACAAAGTGATCACGAATATTTCCTTAAGGATTACACTACTAAATATGGTAAAGATAAGAAAAACTCCTATAAATATTTCAGTAATTCTATTGCAGAATACCTTAGCTAATAATGAAAAAATTAACACATAAATACAAATAAATAGATAATAAATTAGACCCCAACCTTTACCAAAAGAAGATATAAACTCACCATTGACTGTAGATGTATTAAAAGTATCAATAACAAGAAAATTCTTATCTTTTGTTATGCCCAATTTTTGATATATAAAATTAGGTAATATTGATTTAAGCAACACATTTTCATCATAATTAGCAGAAATAAGAAGAGCATTATTTAAGTTATAAAGTGGGCTTACTGTATACAAGTAAGGCCATAAAAAATTATCATTAATGCCAGTATTATCAAACGATTCAGACGGGTCACCTATAAACCTAATAACGCTGACACTCTGTGAAAGCGCTTGTTCAGAACTTTTTGATTCTGAAGACCTTATCTCGCCCAAAACACCGAACCCAAATCCAAAAAATAATAATACAGATATAGTTCTTATATTAATATACTTAAATATCAAACCCTTTTTAAAATTAAGAGTATTTAAAAACTTATAAGATAAGAGAGTTATTATCATAGAAAATAATATAATTCTTGAAACGTTAGATATAAAAATAAAGAAATATAAATATATAAAAATCAAATCTAGCCTTGAAGTTTTTGTTTCAAAAAGAAACATTACACGCCCCATGCAAAAAGGTAAGAAAAATAAACTATATCCAAATAGATTATTGATATCCTTGTAATCTCTTAAGTTTACTAACTCCCATAAAGGGTTTGTTTGTGTATATATAAGATTTAAACAAAAATAAAAAATCAGCAAGAAATCTACAGTATGAGATCTTGTTATTTTTGATGATACGTTTTTGTTAAAATTGGAAATTTTTGAAATAATTTTTATGTCTAAGATGGCTGCAAAAGAATTAATCAATAGCACTCCTGCAATAAATATATAAAAATCAATAGACAGGCTATAGTTATAAAAATTACTCCATTCTAAAAAAGAAAGTGAAATGCAAAATAAATATGCATAGCTTAAGATGTTAAACTTATTGAGCACCTTTAAATACCTTTATAAATCTGTCAACAGAAAAGTTGTTATTAAAGTGTTTAGTATCAATCGTTTCGAAATTAGTACTTATGAAGGACTGAAGATTGTGATAATTTTTATCTGTTAAAACCATATTGTTTTTAAATGATATGTCTGGAGAAGAATCGAAATAATCAATATTTGAAATTATTTTTTTATCATAAAATATTGCTTCAAGAGCTCGCAGAGAAAGCCCTGCTTTATCTGAAGATATATCTAAAATAGATTTTGTACGTTTGATATATTTTATAATCTCTGAATAAGGTAAATGCTTGGAAGTATATTTCTTGAGTTGCTCATATTTTGTAGTTCCAACTAAAATTATCTTTAGTCGAAGCCCACTCCTCTCTAGTAAATCAATGCACTCTAATAGATAGTCTTGTCTATCTTCTTTAATACGCCCAACATATAAAATGTCAATATCAGAATCACCAACATAAATATTTTTTTTTACGTAATAGAACTGATTATTAAATTTAAGGCCATATGAATTACAGTCATATAAAGAATAAGACCATACCTCATCAAATATTTTTAATTCAGATCTAATGCGATATTCATTTTTAACTGGATTCCAATAGTAAAGGACTACTTTTGAAAAGATTGATTTAAGATATGGGATATCTAAATTTAAAGCTAGTGGAAAATCAAAAAACACTAAGTTATCAATAGAATATTTTTTTAACTCATGCCTCTTAATTATATATTTAGTGAATAACCTTGAAGAGATTTTTGCCAGTAAATTTAAGATTAAACGATCATTAAAATTTCTAGAAAAATTTAAAAAAAAACTATCATTGTCGGTTCTGCTATCAAAAATGTCATTCAAGACCTCTGAACCAGTTCCAAAAAATAATATCTTACCATCAAAGTTTTCTGCTCTAGCTTCTAGATATTTATTTGGAATATTGTTATACAAGTAAGAATTATTAACTGTAGAAAAAGCAAAATCTAAAACATATAAATTATTCTTGCTTTTAAATACATTCTTAATAATGTCTCCATGATTAACGTTTAACTTTCTAAGAGATAAGTCAATACCTATTGATTCTGCTTTAGAGGCAATACAATCAAATTCAATAAAACTAAAAATTAGTATTTCACAAAAATCTAAATTCAGAAAATTTTCTAATCTGGGCATTTGAGTGAAGTTATTTTTCTTTAAATATTCGTATACTCTTGTTTCATTTATCCCTCTTCCTTTATCAAAATAGCATTTTATAAAATGATTTGTACTATAAAGATAAATTGTTCTATGGTGCCAGTTTAAATAGAGATATGGCAACGCAATAGTTCCCTCAGTTCGCATATATATGAATAAAATACGTGGATAAAAGAAAATAAGATAGCAAAGGCTTCTAAAAAATTTCATAGATTACTCTTTTAATTTTTCTACGTAAATTGAATTTAAAATTGCTTAACTTTTGAGACAAAGAAAGATGCTTATTAAGATTATTTTCTGTAATTAAGTTGATGTTCATTGGGACTGATAGGTCTGCCGGCATTGAAACCCCATACCCATTCCGTCTCATAAAATATAAAAGCTCTTTAAATGGGTCATCAAGTCTTAGTTCATACTTTTGCATTAAAATATTGAAGTATGCAACATGATCTTCTCTTATAAGTCTTTTATGGAAAAATATATGATATAAAAAACTAAAAACATGATCCTGTGGAGAAGGTATAAAATAATCATTTTTAACTTGTCTATTATTAATTATGCATTTAGCCCAGTTTTTATCATAATAGCCTGAATCAACTGAGCGAATATCAAATTGAACTTTTAAACCCATTTCAATAAGAAAGTATCGTGATTTATATTTTTTATCTTGAATTAAATTAAGTTTTTTAGAAATTGTATTTGCATCGTTGCATAAGATATCAATATCCCCTCCTTCATATTCGATATCATATTTAATTGAAGAATCATTACGCAAGACAACATATTCTTCATCTTTAAGCCTATAAAAAATGGAATCTTTTAAAGATGTAACTGAAGTGCTTTTGTCATTTATCAAACAGTAATTTTCGATTATTAATTTTTGCTCATTACATTCTTTGCTGCTATCAGAGGTATGTATGAAATCTTTTCCATCAAATATCGATCTTAGCTGATGTTTTAAATTAAATACCTTTAAATCAACACTTAAAATCCCTTCTCTATGCAAAACATAACCTTGCTTACTTCTTAAATCTATTTCTAACATAACAAATTCCGAAGTTTTACAATTTTTCATTTTTGATTCTATGATTTTGGAATTTTTATCATAGAACATGGTAAGTCCCTCAAACTCTTTTCCTTCTTTCCAATTGTATGAAGTTTCTGAAATTATTGGGCAAAGTTTAGTAATAACTTTTTTAACGATATCTAATTTTGGAAGACCATTACCCCAAACAATTACTATATTTCTCATAAGATATACCTCAATTTAATACAATAAATAAGTCTTAACACCACCTCAATAATCTTAGGGCAAAGAATTAGAACTGTTATATATAATAAATTATCTTCAAAAAAATTGTTAAGTAAAACTAATACCATACTTAAAGTTAAGGCAGTGAATGAGGTTGTTAATATGATTCTATTCTGGCCATTTGCTAACAGAACAGAACTTCCAAGTATCATATTTACTGGCATTAGGGGTAAAAAAATAAGTAGTATTCTAAAAATATTCAACATATCATCCGAACTAACATCGCCCACTAAAACAAACAATATATAGGGAGCTAATAAATATAATAAAAGTGACAAAAATAGATAGGAAAAAACAGTGTACAAGATTAGTCTATTTATCTTTTTTTTATTGTAAGAGATAGACATATCTCTAAAAATTAATGACATTAAAGGATTTAGAACCATCGTACATGAATTAAATATTTTCTGAGGTATTCCGACTGATGCATTCGAGAAAGGGAGTCCTAGAAACTCGTTTGCTAGAACTGGTATGTTCAAATATAAGTTTTGGTTTAACTTTGGTAGAAAATAATAAAATGAATCCTTTACGATAGGTGATAATTTTATCAATCTAAAGTTTAAGTTAGGATAATGAATTAATAGAAAAAATGGCAGTTGATGAAAAATAGATATCAATATGAATTTAACTATGTCTTCATCTGAGTTTACAAAAGTTATTAGTAACATTATGTAAAAAAATTTAGAAAGGCCCATTAATAAACTGTACCTTTCATACTTCCTATTTATCATAGCAAATGATCCACAGTCAAAAGAATTTACTAGCGATACAGCCAACAAAAGAGCTGTTAAGTTTAGACGATTAGTCACATACAATAACAGTACTGAAAAACCAATTCCAACAATACTAAATAATAATCTTGCAGATACAATCTCATTAAATACAGTT
>Ga0209223_10005595_pt1 | contig 10995 bp, 8 predicted proteins | sample COG_06_FD_184750 | JGI IMG/M metagenome (GOLD analysis project Ga0209223, IMG submission 184750) | Pelagic Microbial community sample from North Sea - COGITO 998_met_06 (SPAdes) (version 2) | ecosystem: Environmental > Aquatic > Marine > Neritic zone/Coastal water | place: Helgoland, sampling...
TTCCCTCTCCTTACTTGTCTATTAGACCCAGTTTGGTCAGACACGCTGGTCACAATGTGGTGGAGTTTTCGTTGGGGGGAATTGCTATGATGGGCGTTAGGAGGGGACCTCTTGTTCCAAAATAGACCACGAAGACGAATGACCGCATACGAGCGACGTGTGATGTCCAAGTCTCAGTACATCAAGTACGACCGACCAAACCGACTTTGGATACAACATCGGAAGGTGGTTTATCTCTATTGGTTCAAGTTCCTTCAACACGCGGAAAGGGATGACCGATACACCGTTGATTGGACCAAGTATCAGTCTTGGGGTGGTCGTGATGTGGTGTTGAATACCAAGTTTGACGACTGGTGGCAGACTTACTGGCGAGACCTATTTTCCTTCACGGAAGGAGAACCAACCGATGCACCTTGCCACACTAAGAAGAAACCAGAAGTCATCGCGATGAGAACCACTCTTCTTGTTTATGAGATGCGTGAGAAGGGAGATAAGTGGGCAATTGGATGTGCGGTCGCAAGGAGCGAACACAACAAAGGTCGTTCTCTTGCGAGTTCTCTGCAAGGAGACAAAGATTATCCTGTGAACATCTGGGAACTGAAGTTTGAAGGAAAGAAACTAATCAGAGACCCGAACTTCAAGGAAATTCACAACGCACTTGGAGAGCAATCAAAAGACAAATATCGCAGACAAGTAAAAAGCGATGACGTGGAACAACTAAGTGATGACCTATATCTGAATCGTCTCCTAAAACGGCGAGTTCAAGGATATGTCTCCAGATACTTCAAACAAGCAGACGAACTGATGTTCAACATATCGCAAGGTAGTTTGGACGCACCTGACTAGGTCTAACTGAGTCTCAAATCTTTATGGCATCTAAATCCTCATTTATGGCACACTACCAGATCACATAATTTTGAAACTGACACGGAACTCGTTAATCAAACCCATATGCAAGAAACCAATTCCCGCATTGTTATTGACAGATTATTGAGAGAATCAGATTGGGTTCTTTTTGGAGATGATGGCGTCGTTAATGTTGATACAGAACTGACTAATGATTCTGGTCGAGCGGACTATGTATTAAAAGATTCTAGTGATTTCCCTCTCTGTGTAATTGAAGCAAAAAAACAACTCATCTCCCCACTCGTCGGTAAAGAGCAAGCGCGAGGGTACGCAGAATCACTCAACTGTAGATTTGTTGTTCTTTCAAATGGTGTTTCTCATTACTTTTGGGACATTGAACAAGGTAGTCCAACGGTTATTGATATTTATCCGACTCAAGAGCAGTTGGAAATGCGAAAAAACAACTTCAATCCTCCCCGACAAGAAGTGGAGGAAATTGGAAATGACTATATCGCACTGACTCAAGTTCCTAGATTTGATCAGCATCCAGATTATTTGGATAGCGATAAACGGGGAGATTTCCTGAGGCGGAACAAACTTCGTTTGTTGCGAGATTATCAATTAGATGCTGTCAGGGCGGTTCAAAGCAGTATTTCAGAGGGTAAAGATAGGTTTCTTTTGGAAATGGCAACTGGAACGGGAAAGACCCTCACCTCATCAGCATTAATAAAGATGTTCCTGAGATTGTATAAGGTCAAAAGAGTTCTCTTTCTCGTAGACCGTCTGGAATTGGAAACACAGGCACAAAAAGAGTTCGATGAGGTGTTGAAGAACGACTTTAGAACAGTCGTTTGGAAAGAAAATCAGTCTGATTGGACAAAGGCAGAGATTGTTGTATCTACAGTTCAATCCTTTGTGAGTCGCAACAAATACCGCAAGGTATTTCGTCCTAACCACTTCGACCTTGTTATTTCAGATGAGGCACATCGGTCTCTTGGAGCAAGAAGTCGAAAGGTCTTTGAGTATTTTATCGGTTTCAAGTTAGGTCTTACGGCAACTCCAAAAGACTATTTGAAATCTGTTGATGTTGAGGGCATTTCATCAGGTGACCCACGACAGTTAGAGAAACGGATGATGTTGGATACGTATACAACCTTTGGGTGTGATAGTGGTGAACCAACCTTTCGATACTCCCTAGAGAATGGAGTCAAAGATGGATTTCTTATTAATCCTAAGGTGATTGATGCGAGAACCGAAATCACTACCGAACTTCTGTCCGAACAAGGATATGTTTTCCAAGGTGTCGATGATGACGGCACTGATTACGAGGAGACCTTTACTCAAAAGGACTTTGAAAAGAAATTCTTCTCCGACAACACCAATGCAATTTTCTGTGAAACTTTTCTAAAACACGCAATGCGAGACCCTTATACAGGGGAAATTGGCAAAACTCTGATTTTTTGTGTGTCTCAGAATCATGCGGCAAAAGTTGCACAGATTCTGAATGTTCTAGCAGATAAGGTGTTCCCGAACCAATACCATTCAGATTTTGCAGTTCAGGTCACTTCTAGTGTTACAGACTCTCAGCGTATGACCATAGATTTCCGCAATAACACATTGAATGGAAAGTCTAAAACAAACCCCCATTACATGACCTCCAAGACCCGCATTTGCGTCACAGTGGGAATGATGACCACAGGTTATGACTGCACTGACATTCTCAATATCTGCATGATGCGTCCCATTTACTCACCTAGCGAATTCATTCAAATGAAAGGGCGTGGGACTCGCAGGTGCGACTTCTCTCAGTCGTGGATGGCACAATCCGAAATTCCAGACCATATCGAACCACAGAAGGAACAGTTCCTTTTGTTCGATTTCTTTGGAAACTATGACTATTTCGAGAAAGATTTCGACTATGACGAAGTTCTCAAACTTCCATCACGTCCATCTGAACCTACTGAACCACCTGTAGAACCACCAAACATCAATGAAGCAGTTAGCACTGCACCAGACCCTCTAGCAGATTTGAAAGAAATCCTTATATCCAACCAAGGAATGAAGATTGATAGAAATCTTTATCGGTCTTTCAAAAAGAAGGTCACTGACGATGCAATCATAAAGGGTTTGGTTTCTCAGCAGAACTTCGATGAAGCAGAGACCTATCTAAAAGACGAAGTTCTAGATAAACCCAACGAGTTCTTCACGATTGAGAAAATCCGAAAGTCTCTAGGACTCGATAGACAACTCACTGTCCCAGAACTTTTACTTCATGTCTTTGGTCACATCGACCACATACCCTCGCAGAGGGAATGTTTGGATGAGGAGTTTGATAAGTTAGATAAAGCAATAAATCCCGATGACTCTGTCTACAGTAATGTAAAAGAAGTCTTCGAGGCATATGCGGTTGATGACGGGTTTAGATACATCATTGATAGCAAGAAATTTGCAGAGTTAAGCGTGCATCCATCTGGTGATGCATTCAGAAAACTTCCTTTGGAACTCAAGCAAGGTATTCCCCTATACATCAAAGAAAATGTAAATCTGGAGCGACTACAGAATGTTGGATAGCGTCACAAAAAAAAGAATAGATGACCTACGCAACATCCTGGTCGGAAAAATCCCCGACCCCAAAAGTCAGGTTGAGCAAATCACTACAGGACTGATTTACAAGTTCATGCATGATATGGACGAGGAAGCAGTTGAGATGGGTGGTGTCCCCTCGTTTTTTACAGGTGATTTCGAGAAATACTCATGGACGAACCTTTTTGACCCAAAACTAGGTGGTGCAGACAAGGTGCAACTCTATAGCGATGCGATTGAGGGTATGTATACCAATCCAACGGCACCCCCTCTATTTCGTGAAATTTTTAAGAACTCCTTCCTCCCATTCAAAGACCCTTCAACTCTCAACATGTTCCTGAAAGAGATAGATGAATTTCACTATTCGCATTCTGAGAAATTGGGAGATGCGTTTGAATATCTTCTCTCTTTTATGGGTTCTCAGGGAGATGCGGGACAGTTCAGAACACCTCGTCACATCATCGACTTCATTGTCGAAATAGTTAACCCACAAAAGAGCGACACCGTTCTAGACCCAGCATGTGGCACAGCAGGGTTCTTAATTTCGTCCTTCAAGCACATCCTATCTCAAAATACTGATAAGAAATTGGGTGACAAACTCAATGCATCAGACCGCAAACAAGTAGGCGACAATCTTGTTGGTTATGACATTTCACCTGATATGACCCGCATGTCACTGGTGAATATGTATCTGCACCAATTCGCAAGTCCTCTTATTCATGAGTATGACACCCTGTCATCCGAAGACAGATGGAACGAATACTATGATGTCATTCTTGCAAATCCACCGTTCTTCTCACCAAAAGGTGGAATCCAACCGCATTCACGATTTGGAGTGCAATCAACAAGGGCAGAAGTTCTTTTCGTTGATTACATCATGGAACATCTAAAACCCACTGGTCGTGCAGGTATTGTTGTTCCAGAGGGTATCGTTGAAAAACAGAGTAATACCTATAAATATCTGCGAAAGAAACTTATTGATGACTGTCTAGTGGGTGTTATTTCTCTTCCAGCAGGACTTTTCCAACCATATTCAGGGGTGAAAACTTCAATCCTTATTTTGGATAAGGAACTCAATCAGAAGTCAGTCAATATCTTCTTCGCAAAAGTTGAGAATGATGGATTCAGTCTTGGGGCAAAAAGAACTCCAATATCAAAGAATGATTTAAGTGAGATAAAACAACTTATTTCAGTGTTTTCAAAAAATAATAATGTCGTTAAGAGTGATATTTTTCAGACAATTGAAAAATCAGAAATTCAACAAAAAGATTATAATTTGGGTGCATCCTCATATAAATCTACTTCAATTTTCAAATCTGATTACCCTAAAAAGTTACTCATTGATTTTGCATCTTTACAAAGAGGCACAACAATCACTAAGAAAGAAGCGACAGAGGGTGACATACCTGTAATTGCGGGTGGTCAAAAACCTGCATATTTCCATAATAAATCTAATAGGGACTCTGAAACGATTACCATCAGTTCCTCTGGTGCGTATGCAGGGTTTGTGTCATTCCACGAGCATCCTATTTTTGCGAGTGATTGTTTCACGGTTATATCGAAAGATGAAAACTTGAATCAAAAATTCTTGTTTCATCTCTTAAAATTCAAACAAAAATCAATCTATCAGATGCAAACAGGTGGTGGGCAACCTCATGTGTATGCGAGAGATTTTCATGAATTTGAAATTCCTCTTCCACCTATAAAAGTTCAACAACAGATTGTTAACGAATTAGATGGTTATCAGAAAATTATTGACGGATGTAGATTGGTTGTTGGGAATTATAAACCGACCATTGACTTTGACCCTTCTTGGGAAATGGTTGAATTGGGGGAGATGGCATCTACAGAATATGGCACATCAGAAAAGTCATTGTCCGATGGTCAGTATGTCGTTCTGCGGATGGGTAACTTACAGGGTGGAGAGATAGACTTTTCTGACTTGGTTTACTCAGACAATCACGATGATTTCAAAAAACTGGAATTATACGATGGTGATATCCTCTTTAACCGTTCCAACAGTCCAGAATTGGTGGGAAAAGCATCCATTTTCAGAGGACACTCTCAACCAAGTATATTTGCAGGGTATCTTGTAAGGGTGAAGGTTTACGAGGAACGATTATTCGCAGAGTATCTAAATGTGGTTCTGAACTCTTCTTATGGGCAAGAATTGAATGAAAAAAACGTATCTGTCAGTGGTAATCAAGCAAATATCAATGCGACTAAATTAAGAGGTTACTCTATTCCTACACCCTCACTAGAAGTGCAGAGGTCTTTAGTGGAGTCGATTAACAACGAAAGGTCTTTGATAGATTCAAATAGACAGTTAATTGATATTTACACTCAAAAAATCCACGACAGAATTAGCAAAGTTTGGGGTGAATAACCCTATTTCCTCAGCAGTTTCTGCACTTGTTTATCAGTTCTTTCGTACATCAGGACAGTAGTGGTCACAATTCCTGTGATTGCACCGTTCTCAAAACAGCAAACTAATTCCCCAAATTATTTGATGTCTCAAATCTTATAAGTTCTAAGACTATGCTTTGCCATGTCTTAAAATGCCTCTTATATTGGCATTATTAGAACTTTTAAGGAGTTATGAGAATGGCAATTGTTGCTTATTGCAGAGTTTCTACTGGAGAGCAGTCTCTAGATATCCAAGAGGAAATAGTAACCAAATACGGTGTTGATAAAGTATTCGCAGAGAAGGTGTCTGGAACTACTCAATCGCGACCTAAACTAAAAGAGTGTCTATCCTATGTCCGTGAAGGTGATGTCCTTGCAGTGACGAAACTAGACCGTCTGGCAAGGTCTGTATCCCACCTCCACACCATCTATGATGACCTAGAGAAAAGAGGTGTTGGGTTTGTGGTTATCCAACAGAATATAGACACCACCACCAAAGAAGGTCGGTTGATGTTTTCTATTCTTGGTTCCTTGGCACAATTTGAAAACGAACTTCGTAAAGAGAGATGTGAGGAAGGCAGACAAGCAGCACTCTCTCGTGGAGTTCGGTTTGGGGCACCCAAGAAGTTAGATACTAATCAAGTAGATGAGATGCGTGAGAAACGAAAGGCAGGAGTTCTTATCAAGGATTTGATGACGGAATATGGACTGTCTAAAGCATCTGTTTATAGACTGATGGCAAGTTAGTATGAAATATCAAACATATGACGAGTTTTTAGCACTGGTTGCGGAGTTCTGTTTGGAACATCGCAATCTCACGGATGATGAACTGGACAAGTTGGTCAAGAAGACTTTCAGGATAGATCAGGCGACCCTAAGAGAGATGGATGGGGTGGGTGATTTAATAACAGTTAATGATTCCAAAGAGGATGGTTACTGAACCTCTGTGGTGTTCATTGTGCGCTGAAACTTCCAAATTTCATGATCAAGAATTCTCGGGGATAGTGTGGGGTGGGATTCCTTAAGAATATTAGAACATCCCGTCAAAATATCTAGCAAACTGTTTTGCGTTAAAGTTTCATTAGTTAATTTATTAAAATACCTATTAATCATTCTATCGGGTTTGATTAAATTATCGTTACCAGCAAGCATTAAAAAATAATCGTAGGAGATACCGCTTTTTTGACCAGTTATCTCTCTAATATCTCTTCCTATGGTCTCAGTATTTGAATACAGATGTTTTATATCATCAAAAGTATTTACTTCATTACGCAAAAGCACAGATGCGAATTGATAAACCGCTTCAGTTTTTAAAATACCTGATCTCGTAGAGGTTCGCTGCCTATTTTTAAAAACTGTCTCTGTAAATTTCTCTACTGTTAACTGATCGATCTCAGAAATTAACGTTTTTAAGGAATTTTGCTCTAAAGAACTCGGATAACTGTTCTCCTCTCTCGATCTATACATTTTTAATCCAAAATAATCTGCATAGTTAGCAACAGTATTTTTTACCGAGGAATATCTAACTCCTATGGAAAAGACGGCATCGATAACACATAGTGATAAGGAAGAATAAAAATATGAATCACTTAAAAAAGCATTATCTAAATCGATATCTTTCCTTATTTGTTCACAAATTATCTCTAAATTTGTATTATTTATTATAATTTACCCCTTTAAATAAATAGGTTAATCGACAGTGTCTGGTTGGAGAAAAGTCTGATCCTATATAGTCAGTAATTTAGAATATCAATCTTCACTTAAAAGACCAAGACAATATTCACAGTGTGCAGTAGGCGTTGAGGCGCATAGTTTGAAACACTGTAACCTTACAGATTATGAACTGGATAAGTTAGTCAAACAGACATTCAGGATAGACCAAGCGACCCTAAGAGAGATTGATGGGGTGGGTGACTTACTGACTAGTTAGTATTTCTTTGGATTTGGTTGAGTAGACTAGTCTTTGTGCGCATTACAAATAGGCGTATTCGCCCAATCTTCCTTATTTATAAATTTCCCACCAGCATTACAATTTTGATCGTATACTTCCCCATTCTCTCCATAGTAGGTGAATAACCCCGATTGACCATCAACGTAAAATTGTTCCGCCCTTAACTTACCACTGGGATAATAACTTCTATCCCATCCGTGTTTTCTTCCACCATCATTTTTTGACTGGAAATTCGTCACTCTCCTAGTTCCATTTGCTAAAACATAATCTTTTACAGTAGGTTTGCTGTCTGCCAACCTCTTTTCTTCTGCTAGTTTCTCTGCTGCTATTCTCTTATCTTCTGCTAGTTTCTCTGCTGCAATCCGCTTCTCTTGTGACCGTTTCTCTGCTGCAATCCGTTTCTCTTCTGCCAGTTTCTCTGCTGCAATTCTCTCTCTTTCCCGTTTAGCGTCTTTAAGGGGTTGAAGGGTCTCATTATAGTTTTCGTTCAATACTAATTCCTGACAAACTCCATATTCAAATGATTCTGTAATCTTAGAGTCACCGCCCAAGAATGCTTCTCCACCTATCTTTTCTCGTGCGTCATTCATTTCTCTAACACGCACTGCACTATCCATAACTCGCGTTTCGCTCATAATGGAACAGGTAACCGCGGCAATATTTTCCTTTTCTTCTTGAGATGGACCGCAAGCGGTTAATAGAATTATTGATAGTAAAAGTAATCGTTTCATCGGCAACTCCCTTTGTGTCTTTGACTTAATAATATCTTAATAATTTCCTCAGTCAAATCAGTCAGGTAGGAAGCGACCCTCAGAGAACTAAAAGACCTATAAAACATTTACTTATGAGTTGATGGGGTGATCTTTCCTGCAGATAAACTTCTGATTTACCGTGCCATCCATACGACATTGTCGTTCGATATTTTTCCCTTTTTCATCAAACCATTCGAATAATCCATCGTCCTCTCCATTTTTGTAGATTCCTTTCATTTTGATCTCACCATTATCGTGATATTCAGTCCGAAACCCGTCTTGTTGTCCGTTTATATAGGTTGTTGTTACTTTTAATTGACCGTTCTCGTGGTAAAGAGTTTTCAATCCATCCTCTTTACCATTTATATAGACGAGTTTCTCTTTGTGTTGACCGTCCTCATAGAACCATTCAAATAATCCATCTCTTTCACCATTTTTGAACATACCTTTAAACTTGGTTTCACTGTTCTCGAAATACTCTGTACTCAATCCGTCTTTTTTGCCATTTATATAGGTGCTTATTTGTTCGGGTTGACCATCCTCATAGAACCATTCCGATGTACCGTGCCTTTCTCCGTTCTTTTTCAGGATTTTTGATTTCAATTGTTTGTTTGGATAGTAATCATAACCAACATAAAGGAGGTCTGCTTTTCCATCTTGGTAATCTTTTTGAGTTCCATTCCCATAGTCATTTGTTGCTTCTATCCGACCATCATTTTTGTACCAAGAGTTTAATCCGGTCCTTTCTCCCTTTTTGTAGTTAAGTTTCACTTCTACTTGACCATTTTGGTAGTAAGTTTCACGGGAACCATTCAGTTCTCCATTTACGTAGTTTAATTTGTCCTGTAACTGGGCACTTTGGTAGTAAATTTCACGGGAACCATGTCGTTTACCCCCATCATTCTTTGATTGAAAATTTGATCTATCTTTTAATGTACCGTCTGAATAAAACTCTTCTTTTACTGTCGGAGTGTTGTCTGCAACTCTCTTTTTTTCTGCTGCAACTCTCTTTCGTTCTGCAACAATTTTTCTCTGTTCCTCTCTATCATAAATTCTAGCGGTTACAGGACTATTACTGAGGTCCCAACTTCTCAAGTCAGGATGAAAATTAGTCGGATCTACATATTTATATTCCGCTCTCTGTTTCGCAGTGTTTGCAATCAAACCTGTGGTTGTGGAACCACTTATTTTTACATCAACACTAGTTACAGAACCCAACAACGATCCTTTCGTCTTAGAATCAATGACGGAGTATAGGTTTTCGCGATCAGAGTCTTCAAAATCTAATGTCATTGCGTCAAGTTTTTGAAAACCGGAACAGTGTCCAATAGTGTTCTGACCCTCTAGTGTCCCTAATTCATTATCGAAAGAAACTACAAGAGTGTGATTTAGATGCTCCATGAGTGAACACTTATATTCAATTTTCACGGGAGAGACATCGGAAGAACTTACGTCAAATGTAATGTCCTCTATAATATCCGATGCGGAATTAATGCGATCTAGTATTACTAATTTCCATTCCTCTAGTGCATCACGAGTTCGTGCAATTCTTTTCTCTTCTGCACGCTCTCTTGCAATTCTCTCCTCTTCCTCTTTTTGGCGCTCATTTGCTTCAATCGCGGCAACTATTTTTTCGTATTGATCTGGATCGACAACAAGAGTTTCACACAATCCTAATTCAAACGATTCTTTGATCTTATCATCACCACTTAAAAACGCCTTTCCTTCAATCTTTGTTCTCGCATCATTCATTTCTCTGACACGAACCGCACCGTCCATATTGCGTGTTTCGCTCATTACTGAACAAGTAATTGCAGCAACTTGACGCTTCTCTTCATCTGATGGACCGCAAGCGGTTAATAGAATTATTGATAGTAAAAGTAATCGTTTCATCCGCAACTCCCTGTGTGTCTTTAACTTAATAATATCTAAATATTGTGCTCAGTCAAATCAGTCAGGTAGGAAACGACCCTCAGAGAGGTGGATGGGGTCATATCTTTAATACCCACTTGAAAACTATTCCGCAGTGACTATCATAGTAGAATGAAAGAAACTCTGCATATCTACACACGCGTCTCAACGCGATCTCAGTTAGAGGGAGATAGCATCAAAGTCCAAAAGGACTTGGGTATGAAAAAGGCAGTTGAGTTAGGAATGTCCCATAAAATTTGGGATGAGGAAAACGCATCTTCCAACCACGAAACATTCCACAACCGACCAGTAATGCGAGAACTTCTCTTTGCAGTAGAGAGGGGTGAGATAAAACACATCTTCGCATTTGACGATGACCGATTATCTCGCAACGAACAAACCCAATTTGAGTTGAAAACGGCATTTAGAAGACAAGGTGTTGTTCTCTATACAAACAAATCCACCACAAACTTTGACGATCCCACTGACAGGTTGATGAAGCAGATATTTGATGCATTTGCGTCTTATGATAATCAAATGCGCGCA
>Ga0209223_10005598_pt1 | contig 10992 bp, 13 predicted proteins | sample COG_06_FD_184750 | JGI IMG/M metagenome (GOLD analysis project Ga0209223, IMG submission 184750) | Pelagic Microbial community sample from North Sea - COGITO 998_met_06 (SPAdes) (version 2) | ecosystem: Environmental > Aquatic > Marine > Neritic zone/Coastal water | place: Helgoland, sampling...
AAAAAATATGCAAAAATAGACAAAAATTATGGCAACAAATCCGATGCACCAATTCGAAGTTTATAGAATTGGACCAGAAATCAAATTGGGATCAATAGATATATCTTTTACGAATGCAAGTTTGTTTATGGTGATCAGCTCTTTAGCAATACTAATAATTTTTAACCTAGGATCAAAAAAAAATTTATTACTGCCTAATAAGATTCAACTTTTAGCAGAGCTCAGCTATAGTTTTGTTTCAAAAATGATTAATGATACTGCAGGATCTAAGGCAAAACCCTATTTTGCATTTATCTTTTCATTATTTATGTTTGTGTTGTTCTGCAATATGTTCGGCATGATTCCTTATGCATTTACAGTTACCAGTCATATCATTGTTACTTTTATTTTAGCTTCATTTATTTTTGTTGGAGTAACAATAATTGGCTTCATAAAACATGGGTTTGGTTATTTAAAACTATTCGTGCCAAGTGGGGTGCCTGTAGTTCTTTTACCATTGATTGTTATTATAGAAATTATTTCTTATTTAAGTAGACCTATTAGTCTTTCTGTTCGATTATTTGCCAACATGATGGCTGGTCATACTATGATGAAAGTTTTCGGTGGCTTTGTAATTAGCCTCGGAATAGTTGGTGGATGGCTTCCACTAAGTTTTTCGGTTGCATTAACTGGTTTAGAAATACTGGTTGCTTTTCTTCAAGCTTATGTTTTTGCAATCTTAACCTGCATCTATTTGAATGATGCATTAAATTTACACCATTAACTAATATAGGAGGATATAATGGAGTTAGAAGCAGCAAAAATGATCGGGGCAGGACTAGCAGCAATTGCTCTAGCCGGCGCTGGTGTTGGAATTGGAATTATTTTTGGTAATTACCTTTCTGGCGCAATGAGAAATCCATCAGCAGCTCAAAAACAATTTCCTAATCTTTTACTAGGATTTGCTTTAGCTGAGGCTACTGGTCTATTTGGACTAGTTGTTGCATTAATTATTTTATTTGCATTTTAAATTTAATGATTAAAAAAATATTTTTTCAGTCGATATTTTTAAGCTTCCTATTTTTTATGGAAGCTTTTGCAGCTGAAAGTGGAGGTATGCCTCAATTAAATCCTGAATTTTGGATTTCTCAAATTTTTTGGTTAACTATAACTTTTGGAATATTATATTTTATTCTTTCTAAATTTATACTTCCCAAAATTAGTACAAACCTTGAATTAAGAAAATCCCAGATTGTAGAGAATATTGAGGCGGCAGAGAAACAAAGAGAAGAAAGTGAACTAAAAATAGAAGAATACGAAAAAATAGTTCAAAATAGTAAAGATGAAGCAAAAAATTATTTCAAAAAAGCTAGAGAAAAATTATTAAAAAATATTAGTTTAAAAAAAGATACGTTAGATAAGGAACTAAATTTAGAAATTAAAAAAGCTGAGGCTGAAATACAAGAGCTTAGAAACAAAGCTCCTGAGAAAATTAACATGATAGCCGTTGAAACATCTAAAGATATACTTCAGCAGTTAATAGGTGCAGAAGTTAATAATAGCAGTATCTCTGCAATTGTTGATGACCTCTCAAAAAAGAATATGGATAAATATTATGGTAATTGATGCAACTTTTTGGGTAGCAATATCTTTTATAATTTTTATTGGAGGATTAATTTATCTTAAAATACCTCAAAAAATTAATGAAGTTTTAAATAAACTTATTTCAGATATTAAGAATGAAATTGATGAAAGTGAGAAATTAAGATCAGAAGCAAAAATTTTGATAGATAATGCACAAAACAAATTAGATACAGCTCAAAAAATTAGCAGTGATATTTTGAATCAAGCAAAAAAAGATGGCGACAATTTAGTCATAGAAATTAATGACAAATTTCATCACTCTTCTGAAATAAAAAAAACTCTTGTTGAAAATAAAATTACTCAAATGAAAGAAGCAGCTTTAAAAGAAATTAAAGATGTATCAATTAAAATTGCTGTAGACTCTGTTAAAAAAATTATTAATACTTCTGTAGATAAATCAAAACTTGATAGTCTTTTCGATAAAAATTTAGAAGAAACAAAAGTTGTATTAAAGAAGATTAGTTCATAATTCGCTTACAATTATTCAAAAAAAATATAAATTAGCTAAATGAAATCTATAGTTATTGGTTCGGGGTTTGGTGGAATAGCTGCAGCGCTAAGACTTAAATCTAAAAATCACAATGTAACTTTGATTGAGAAACAATCAGATTTAGGTGGCAGAGCTAGAGTATTCAAAAAAAATGGTTTCACTTTTGATGCTGGCCCCACTGTAATTACAGCTCCTTATTTAATCGAAGAACTCTTTCAACTTTTTAATAAAAAACCAGAGGATTATATAAAACTTACTCCTCTTAAGGTTTGGTACAGATTTATTTATGAAGATGGAGATCAATTTGATTATTCGGGTGATGAACAAGAAATGAAAAAACAAATCAAAGAAATAGATGAAGATGATGTTAGAGGATATGAAGAACTTGTAAAATTTACTAAAAAAATATTTGATAAAGGGTTTACAGAACTTGCAGATGTGCCTTTTGATAAACCTTTGGTGATGATGAAACAACTACCTTCTCTCTTAAAATTAAAAAGTTATAAGTCAGTCTACTCTTTAGTTTCTAACTATATTAAAAATGAAAAATTAAGACGTATGTTAAGTATGCATCCTCTATTAGTTGGTGGAAACCCCTTTACCACAACATCAATTTATGGGTTGATACTGTATCTAGAAAAAAAATGGGGCATACATTATTCAATGGGTGGAACTGGAAATATAATTAAAGGCCTGGAAAAACTAATGACTGAAGAAGGAATTGAAATAATTAAAGGTCAAGAAGTCACAAGTATTATTTCAAAAAATAATAAAATTGAAGGAATAAAGCTAGATAATCAAAAAGAAATAAATGCAGACAATGTAATATGTAATGCAGATCCACCTGCTGTATACGGAAAACTTCTAAATCAAACTAAAAATAATTTTTTATTTGAATGGAAACAAAAAAGAATGGAGTATTCTATGGGGCTGTTTGTTTACTATTTTGGAACTAAAAAAACATACCCAAATGTAGAACATCATACAATTAAGTTTGGTGACAAATACAAAGAACACCTAACTGATATATTTGACAAAAAAGAATTAAACAGTGACATAAGTTATTATCTACATAGACCTTCGGCCACAGACAAAACTATGGCACCAGAAGGAAATGATTGTTTCTATGTATTAGTTCCAGTTCCAAATAATCAGTCTAAAATAAATTGGAATATTGAAGGTGATAAAATGAAGGATTTAGTAATAGACAAAATGGAGGAAACTTTATTACCCAATCTAAGAGAAAATATTATTGAAGACTTTTATTTAACACCAGATTATTTTGAAAAAGAATTAAATACTAAATTTGGCTCTGGGTTTTCTATACAGCCAAAATTTACACAATCTGCTTATTTTAGATTTCATAATAAATCTGAGGTCTGTGATGGATTATATTTTGTTGGGGCCGGAACACATCCTGGTGCAGGTATTCCTGGTGTATTATCCTCAGCAAAAGTTTTAGATAAGATTATATAATGTCTAATAAAAACTACCTGTCTATCTATGCAAAGTCTTTTAATTGGGCTGGTTTCTTCTTACCAAAAAAAACTTATCAAAAATGTTCAGCTTTATATGATTTTTGTAGAACAGTAGATAATATAGCAGACGATGTTGGTGACTTAGATATAAAAAAAAAAAAATTATTATTTTTTAAAAATGACTTTCTTAATAAGAACTATGATAATACAATAATTAAGAATATGTGGCATCTTATGGATCGTCATTTAATTTCAATAAAAGTTGTTGAGGACTTATTTGATGGTGTTGAGTCAGATTTAAATGAAAAAATTCAACTAAATAATAAAAAAGATTTGTTAATTTATTCTTACAGAGTCGCTGGGACAGTTGGTTTGATGATGGCAAAAATTTTAAATGTTAAAGATCAAAATTCAATGAAAGCTGCTATAGATTTGGGAATTGCAATGCAGCTAACAAATATAGCTAGAGATGTTGTGGAAGATTCAAAAATTAACCGATTTTATATTAAGAGTGATTTTAAAACAATAAGTGATACCTTGGCACTAGCTGATTTTTTCTATAAAAGTTCTTTTACAGCAATCAAGAAAATTCCTTTTAAATTTAGATTTGCCATACTTGTTGCAAGAAGAGTTTATAAAAGAATAGGTGATAAAATTTTAAGAACAAAAAACATAGAAACTTACAATAAAGCAGGTAAGATTTATGTAAATAAACTTGAAAAAATTTTTCAAACCGTTTTTTCAATACTTGATTTTATAATACTTTTACTAAGTAAACAAAAAAGTAGCTATATGAACAATGAGCATCTTTTAATTAATGAAGAAATAAATTTAGATGAAAGAGTTTGATTATATAATTATTGGTGGTGGTTGTGCAGGATTATCATTGGCATACGAATTAGAAATCCATAATAAACTCAAAGATAAAACACTAGCAATTATTGAACCAAGATTAGAATATAAAAAGGATAAAACTTGGTCTTTCTGGAAAACTACAGACCATAACTTTGATGATTGTATCAAGAAAAGTTGGCAAAATTTTTCAATCAATATACCTAATAAAACGAAATACTTGGAGTGTATTGGTTATCCTTATCAAAGCATTGATAGCGGTTTATATTATGAAAAAATCAATAGTAGATTAAATCACAATACAAATATTTTTTTCTTTAAAGATTTAAATGAAATCAATTCAAACAATTCTTTCATTTTTAATAGTGTTCCTTCTATTGAAAAAAATTATAATAATCTTTGGCAACATTTTTGTGGTGTAGAAATTGAAACTCAGAACAACTTTTTTGATGATAAAATTTTTAATCTTATGGATTTTGACTGTGAACAAAGACAAAGTGTTCATTTCTTTTATACACTTCCTTACTCAAAAAATAAGGCTTTAGTTGAAACTACTTGGTTATCAAAAATGAACGACAATTCTCAAAAAGATTATGATTATCAAATAAAAAATTATATTGAAAATCATCTAAACTTAAAAGATTACAAAATAATTTACAAAGAAGAAGGTGCAATACCCCTATTCTATCCACCATATAAGGAAGGGGGAAATAAAGTAGATATTGGAACTGCAGGAGGTATGACTAGATTAAGCACAGGATATACCTTTCTAAATATTCAAGAACACAGTAGATATTTAAGGGAAAACATTGAAAATATTTCAAAAGCTAAAAAATTCGAGATTAAAAAAAAATATCAATTTCTAGATAATATTTTTCTAAGAGTTCTTGAAAAAAATCCTGAAATAATGCCTGATATTTTCTTTAAAATGTTTAAGAGTTCTCCAAAGACTGTTATAAAATTTTTATCTAATAAAAGTAATTTTTTAGAAGATTTATCAATTATTTTAAAAATGCCCAAATGGACTTTTGTAAAAGCTTTATTTAAATAAATATAATGAAAACAACATTTAAAATTAATTCAAATATTTCTTTTCTATTTTTTTTGCTCACATTAATTTTGGGATTTTTAGAATTTTACAATCATTTATCTAAAGATTTTTTATCAGTAGCAGCTTGTTTATTTTTAATTTTAACGATCGGTGTGTCTCATGGAGCTTTGGATGATTTAAAAGGCTACAAATTATTAAAATTTTATAAAATTAATAATAAATTATCATTCTTTCTTGCTTATATTTTAATTGCATCTTTGATAATTATTTTTTGGATACTTATGCCCACTTTGATGTTGATTTTGTTTTTAATAGTTGCTTCATATCATTTTGGAAAAGAAGACTGCTGGGGTATTAGGCTAAAAAAATCAAATTTTAATATATTAATTTTTTTCTTAAAAGGATCAGTGATCATTTTAGCTCCCTTATTTTTTAGCTTTAATGAAACATTAACAATTTTTAATACTTTGGGTGTAAAGAATAATGAGTTTTATAATCTTTTAAATATTTTAAATAACAATCATTTTTTATTACCTTTTGTAATTATTAGTATTATTAGCAATTTATTGATTACTCAGAAGTTAGCAGAATTAACAGGATTATTTATAGATACAATTTGCATCCTAATGCTTTACGACAGTTTCAGCCCTTTGATTGCTTTTACAATTTATTTTTGTTTTTTACACTCTATTAGACATTCTGCTTCTTTGATCAATGAATTAGAGATCAATTTAAATAGTTTTATAAAAAAGGCTTTACCCCTAACAATTATAACTGCATCCTTTTTTCTTATAGGACTTTATGCGCTTACAGACTTTCAAAGTGTTGATGTAGATAGTTCAATAATTGCAGTTATTTTTATTGGTTTGGCGTCTTTGACTTTTCCACATATATTGCTGGAATATCTTTTAGAAAAAAATGAAAAATAAAAAAATTAAAATATTATTATCTGCTCCAAGAGGGTTTTGTGCTGGTGTTGAAAGAGCCATTGAAATAGTTAAAAAAAGTATTGAGAAATATGGTGCACCTGTTTATGTGCGACACGAGATAGTTCACAATAAACATGTGGTTGATAGTCTTAGGGCTTTAGGAGCAATTTTTGTTGAAGAGCTTGAAGAGGTAAAAGATAAAACTAGACCAGTCATTTTTTCTGCACATGGTGTTCCCAAAACAGTGCCTCTACAAGCTGACAGCTTTAAGATGGAATACATAGATGCTACTTGCCCTCTTGTCTCAAAAGTTCATAGAGAAGCAGAAAACCTCTATAAAGCAGGTTATCATATTGTGCTAATAGGACACAACAATCATCCAGAAGTTATCGGTACCATGGGTCAATTGCCAGAGGGCACTATTGATTTAATTCAAGATGAACATGACGTTCAGTCATATGAATTAGATGATAATAAAAAAATAGCCTATGTTACTCAAACAACACTTTCTGTTGATGATACAAAAAATATAATCAAAGCTCTTAAAAATAAATTTCCTCAAATTAAAGCACCATTTAAAGAAGATATTTGTTACGCAACTACCAATCGTCAATCAGCAGTTAAAAATATTGCAAAAGAATGTGATATGTTTTTTGTTTTAGGAAGCAGAAATTCATCTAATTCAGTTCGATTAGTTGAAGTAGCAGAACAAACTGGCTGCCCACATGCCGAACTCATACATTCTGAAAGTGAAATTCCTTTTAAAAAAATAGAAAGTTGTAAAACAATTGGTGTTTCATCTGGCGCTTCTGCACCAGAAATTTTAGTTGATAGTTTTCTTAATAAACTGAAAGATAAATTCAAGGTAACGATCGAAGAAATTGAAATCGTAAAAGAAAATATTGTTTTTAAAGTTCCTACAAAATTAATTTAAATGGCCGTATATACAAAAATTGATAATCAAGATCTTCTTTTTTTAAATAATACTTATAAACTAGGAAATATAACTAAATCTAAAGGTATAAAAAAAGGAATAGAAAATACAAATTATTTATTAAAAACAAATAAAAAAAAATTCATTTTAACAATTTTTGAAAAAAGAGTTCAGAAAAAAGACTTGCCTTTTTTCATGAGCTTAATGGAAAAATTAAATCAAAAAAAGATTATTTGTCCAAGACCATTAAAAGATAGCAAAGGTAAACACTTATCAAAAATTAAAAACAAACCTGCAAGTATTGTGACTTTTTTAAGTGGATCAGATAAAACTAACCTCAATTATAAAAATTGTTTTGATATTGGAAGAAATATTGCAAAATTTCATAAAGTTACCTCTAAGATAAAATTATATAGAGAAAACTCTATGTCAATTAAGAAATTAGATGGTTTGCTAAAAAGTATCAAAGTCAAGTCTAATAAGATCTCCTCAAAACTTAAGCCCACACTTAATATGTGTTTAAAAGACATCAAAAGTCAGTGGCCAAAAAAATTACCAAGTGGAATTATTCATGGAGATCTTTTTATAGACAATATTTTTTTTAATAAAAATAGATTTTCTGGATTTATAGATTTTTATTTTTCTAGTAATGATTATTTAATGTATGAGATTGCAATTTGTATAAATGCATTATGTTTTGATCAAAAAAAAAATTCTTTTAAGATTAACTATAAAAAAGTTAAAAACTTAATTGATGGATATGAGACTATACGACCTTTTACAAAAAATGAAAAAAAAGCTTTAAATATATTATGTAGAGGGGCTGCCTTAAGATATCTATTAACTAGAATTTATGATTATTTGAATACTCCTAAAACAGCTTTAATCAGGATCAAGGATCCTAATGAGTATTTTCAAAAGCTAATTTTCCATAACAATCTTAATAATTATAAAGATTATTATAAATAATGATAAAAATTTACACAGACGGCTCCTGTTTAAAAAACCCAGGTAATGGGGGTTGGGCAGCAATAATTAATATTAATAACAAAATTAAAAAAATTAGTGGTAGTGCTAAAGATACAACTAATAACAAAATGGAGCTAATGGCACCAATTAAAGCACTTCAAGAACTAAAGGAGCAACAACCAATTGAGATTTATACTGACTCTCAATACGTAAAATTAGGTATAACTGATTGGATTCATAAATGGATTAAAAATAATTGGCAAACTTCTAAGAAAGAACCTGTTAAAAACAAAGAACTCTGGATGCAATTATATGAATTAACAAAATCTTATGAAATAAAATGGATTTGGGTTAAAGCGCACGCTGGAAATACATTAAATGAAGAGGTCGATTTGTTGGCCAAACAAGCTGCTGAATTAAACTAAATTTAGAAAATTTTGGGCGGCTGAAACTTCACATGCACCAGCATCTTCTTCTTCTTGTAATTTAATTACTTTTAAATTGTCTATTAACATTGTGTACCTGTTCGATCTTATCCCTAAACCTCTGGCACTTTTATCTACATCAGCACCTATTGATTTAGTAAAGCTTAAAAATGGATCTGCCATCATCACAATTTTATCTGTAACATTTTGGCTTTTACCCCAAGCATCCATTACAAACGGATCATTTACTGAAATACAAACTATAAGATCTATACCTTTTGCCTTATATTTATCATGATTTTCAATATATCCGGGTAAATGTTTTGCTGAACAAACTGAGGTGTAGGCGCCAGGCAAACCAAACAAAACAACCTTCTTATCCTTAAAAAATTCTAAAGTATTTTTCTTAATTGGATTTCCTTCTTCCATTATAAAAAATTCAGAATTGGGTATTATTTCGGTTTCTTTTAATTTCATTATATTTTTTCCTTAATATATTGTTGAGTTTTACTTAGATTATTTGAAATAATATCATAATTTTCTTTTTCATCCATAACATACTTTAGTTCAGCAGGTAAGACAGGTTTGATTCCAATTGATTTATCTATAGCGTCAGGAAACTTGCATGGGTGTGCTGTAGCTAAAACAATATTATTACCATCTATATTTATTTTGTTTAAAGCTCCAAATCCTATTGCACTATGAGGATCTAATATAATGCCATGTTTAATATGGACTTCCTTAATGGTATCTAAAACTTCTTTCTCAGTCATACTAGCAGATAAAAAATTATTATTTATTATTTTCATTTTATCTTTTGAAATAATATACTTGCCCTTCTCTTGAATCCCATGCATAATTTTTCTAGTTTCGTTATCATCACAATCACTCAAATCATAAATTAATCTTTCAAAATTACTTGCAATTTGAATATCCATACTTGGTGCGTTTGTTTCAGATACGTTTTCTGTTTCATAATTTCCACTAGAAATGGCTCTATGTAAGATATCATTTTGATTAGTTGCAACTATAAATTTATTTATTGGTAAACCCATTTTTTTTGATAGATAGCCAGCATACACATCTCCAAAATTTCCTGTTGGTACTGAAAAATTAATAGGTCTCTGATCTTGTACTTGAAAATATGTATAAAAATAATATACAGATTGTGCAATAATTCTTGCCCAATTTATCGAATTTACTCCAGACATATTAATTGAGCTAGAGAATTCTTTATCAGCAAACATTGATTTAACTAAATTTTGACAATCATCAAAGTTACCTTCTATCGCTATATTAAAAACATTCTTTTCTTTAACAGTCGACATTAGTTTTCTTTGAACAAATGAAACTTTTTCATTAGGATGAAGAACGAATATATTCATATTCTTCTTTCCCTTGATTGCATCTATGGCAGCAGCACCTGTATCCCCTGATGTTGCAACAACAACATTTATGTTTTTATTATTTTTTTTTAAATAATGTTCATAAAAGTTTCCTAACAATTGCATTGCTATATCTTTAAAGGCAAGTGTTGGGCCATGAAATAACTCTAAAATTTTAGTGTCACCTAGTTTAATTAAATCTATAGCGTTATCTTTTCTAAATACCGAATATGATTTATCGACAGCATCTGATAGTTCATCTGCTGTCATAAAGTTACCTATAAATGGATAAATTATTTCTTTCGCTAAATTTTGATAAGTTAAATTACTTAGCGCCTTTAACTCTGCCTCGCTGTATTTTTTAACCTCTTTTGGAACAAATAATCCTCCATCATCTGCAAGTCCTTTAATAAATACCTGCTCAAAGCTATATTCTTTTGAATTGTCCCTGGTGCTTATATATTTCATTTAATAGTTTTTTTTCCTAAAATATAAATATAGTAAAAGAATTGAAATCGCTAATGAAAACCAAGTCATTGCATACTTTTTGTGATTATTTGAAATATTTGCAGTAATCAATTTTGGTTTTGGTAATTCTGTATTTCCAGAAAGATAAATTACATATGGGGAAAACTTCTTACCAGTAAAATTAAAAGTATCATCTCTATTAAGTGTAAACCAATAATTGTTTAAAAGGTCATTTTTAGGTTTAAATCTATTAGGCTTTATTTGTTTTTTCAAAATTCCAATTATATTACTTCCATCAACAATATTGATAATTTTATTACCTTTTTTATCAAATGGTATCCACCCTCTATTTAGTAAATAATTTTTATTTCCAACTTTAAAAGGGTTA
>Ga0209223_10005614_pt1 | contig 10971 bp, 10 predicted proteins | sample COG_06_FD_184750 | JGI IMG/M metagenome (GOLD analysis project Ga0209223, IMG submission 184750) | Pelagic Microbial community sample from North Sea - COGITO 998_met_06 (SPAdes) (version 2) | ecosystem: Environmental > Aquatic > Marine > Neritic zone/Coastal water | place: Helgoland, sampling...
CAAATGTACAAAAAGAAGAAGAAAGATAAATAATTATGTCAGCAAATTTATCAGCAATATTTTATTTAGTTTCTGGGGTTTTATTTATTTTAGCATTAAGAGGCCTCTCATCACCAGAAACTTCAAGACAAGGTAATTTCTTTGGAATTTTGGGTATGGTGATAGCCATTACAGTTACTTTTTTATCTGTTGGAAGTTTTTCTAGTGGTCTGATTTATGTAATAATTTTTTTATTAATAGGCGGACTTATTGGAGCCTTCATAGCTTACAAGATACCAATGACAGCTATGCCAGAACTTGTAGCTGGTTTTCATAGTTTAGTTGGGCTATCAGCTGTATTTGTTGCAATCTCGGCTTTTTTAAATCCAGAAGCTTTTAATCTAGGATTACCAGGAGATATTAAACTTGCAAGTTTAATTGAAATGTCAATTGGGGCTGCAGTTGGCGCCATAACTTTCTCAGGATCAATAATTGCCTTTTTAAAACTTCAAGGAATTATGTCAGGGTCACCAATTACTTTCAAAGGGCAGCATTTTCTTAACGCTCTATTGTTAGTTTCAATTATAGTTTTGACTTATTTACTTTGCTCATCACAATCATCTAACTTCTTTTGGATATTAATAGTAATTTCATTTTTAATAGGATTTTTATTAATTATTCCTATTGGCGGGGCAGATATGCCCGTAGTAATATCTATGTTAAACTCTTATTCTGGTTGGGCTGCAGCAGGAATTGGTTTTACTTTAGAAAATAGTGCATTAATTATAACAGGAGCTCTTGTTGGATCTTCTGGTGCAATTCTATCTTATATAATGTGTAAAGGAATGAACCGCTCTTTCTTTAATGTAATTTTGGGAGGATTTGGTGCAACAGAACAATCTGCATCAAATGGAAATAAAGAACAAAGACCAGTTAAGAGTGGTAATGCGGAAGATGCAGCTTTTTTAATGAAAAATGCATCATCTGTTATAATTGTTCCAGGTTATGGAATGGCTGTAGCTCAAGCGCAACACGCATTAAGAGAAATGGTAGATACATTAAAGAAAAATGATATTAAAGTGACTTATGCGATTCATCCTGTTGCAGGAAGAATGCCGGGGCATATGAATGTATTGTTAGCTGAGGCAAACGTCCCTTATGATGAGGTTTTTGAACTTGAAGAAATTAATAATGATTTTGCTAATGCAGATGTTGCATTTGTAATTGGGGCAAATGATGTAACAAATCCTGTTGCAAAAACTGATCCACAAAGTCCAATCTACGGAATGCCAGTATTGGATGTTGAAAAATGTAAATCAGTATTATTTGTAAAGAGAAGTTTGTCTCCTGGATATGCTGGAATTGATAATGAATTATTTTATAAAGATAACACTCTAATGTTATTTGCAGATGCAAAAAAAATGACTGAGGATATAACTAAAAATCTTTAAAAATTGATGAAAACAAAAATATTTTGTGACATTGCTGACTTACATTCAATTAAAAAATTTAATAAAAACAAAATTGTAAAAGGCTTTACCACCAATCCTAGTTTAATGAGAAAAGCGGGTGCAAAGGATTATAAATCTTATTCAAAAAAAATACTTAAAATATCCAATAATAAACCAGTATCGCTTGAAGTGTTTGCTGATAATCAAAAAACAATGATTGAACAGGGTTTAAAGATTAATTCTTGGGGAAAAAATGTTTATGTAAAAGTTCCTGTAGTAAATTCAAAAAAAAAATTTACAGGTAGTGTGATAAAGGAGTTAAATGGTAAAGATATTAAACTAAATATCACAGCAGTCTATAGTCACAAACAGACTGCAAAGATTTTGAAGGTTATAAATAAAAAAACTAGAGTTATAATATCAATTTTTGCAGGTAGAGCAGGCGATACAGGTAAAGATCCAATCCCAGAATTTGTTAAAAGTATTAAGTTAGCTAAAAAATTTAAAAATGTAAAAATTTTGTGGGCAAGTGTAAGAGAGCCTTACAATTATTTACAAGCAAAACAAATAGGATGTCATATTATTACCATACCTCCAGTTATTATTGAAAAAATACAAAAATTTGGAAAATCTTTTGATCAACTTACCCAAGAAACAGTAGAAGCATTTCTTACTGATAGTAAAAAATCTAATTTCAAAATTTAATTTTTTATTAAAATTTAACTAAATTTAAATGTATAATAATTATTTATTATAATGAATAAATCTTTTTGGAAAAATAAAAGAGTAATGGTCACTGGTCATACAGGTTTCAAAGGTGGCTGGCTGACATTAGTTCTATTATCATTAGGTGCTAAAGTAACTGGTTTGTCACTTAAAGAAAATCGAAAAAGTTTTTTTTCACTTTGTAAAATTAAAGATAGAATAAGTAATAATTTTTATTGTGATATAAATAATCACTCTAAATTAAAAAAAATAATACTAAAAAATGACCCAGAAATAGTATTTCATTTAGCGGCACAACCATTAGTTCTAGATTCTTTTGTGAGTCCAATTTCTACATTAAATACAAATATTATTGGCACAGCAAATTTATTAAATTCTCTTAGATTTAGTAAAAAAATAAAATCAGTTGTTATTGTAACATCAGATAAATGTTATGAGAATGTAAACAAAAAAGTATATAGAGAAGATGATAAACTTGGTGGCTCCGATATATATAGTGCGAGTAAATCGTCATGTGAATTAGTCACTTCAGCTTTTAGAAGAAGTTTTTTTTTAAGTTCAAAAAATGTAAACATTGCAACTGCAAGAGCTGGCAATGTAATTGGAGGGGGTGATTTTGCAAAGAATAGAATTTTTCCAGATATAATAAAATCTATTGAAAAAAGACGACAATGTATCATAAGAAATCCAAGCCACACCAGACCCTGGCAACATGTTCTAGACCCAGTTAGTGGATATTTAAAATTAGCTGAAAAACTTTATAAAGCAAAAAATAATAAATTTAATAGTGCATGGAATTTTGGGCCACCTAATGAAAATAAATCTGTCCAGGATATAGTGAATTTTATTAGAGAAAAAATTCCTTTAAAAATTAATAATAATAATAATAATAGATTTAATGAAAGTAAGTATTTAAATTTAAATAGTAGTAAATCTAAAAAATACTTAAATTGGAAGAGAAGATTAAATTTTCAACAAAGTATTAAAATTACATTAGATTGGTATTTAAATTCAAAAAAAAATAAAGATAATTTTGCATTCACACTAAAACAAATTAATGAATATTTTAAAAAATAAGGAAAATAATTATAAATATTTATTAATAGTTATTTTTTTACTAAATATAATTTATTTTTTTTACGGATTTGTTAATCAGCACGATTTTTCAAATGGAGGAAAAATTGATTTTAACCATATATATAATAATTTTTTACTTTTTAAAAACAATCCAATTTTAAAAATAGATTGGAATAATTATGAGTCCTCTAGTTTGCCTTTACATTACTTAATAACAAAATATATTATTCCCGTAGGAAATATATTTATATTTAAATCATATACATTTTTAATTTCGTTGCTTTGTATTCTTCCTTTGTATCAAATATTTATTTCAAAAAGTCATACGTCTAATTTTAGTATACATTTTTTATTTTTATCCTCATTAATTTTAATAAGTAGTTCATTTCGAACAGATGCTTTTTTTGGACTTGAGGAAAATATAGGTTATTTAGTTTTCTTATTTACATTTTTGATTTTTTTTAAATATTTTGAAAAAAAAAATTTTTATTATTTATTATTATTAATTTTGTTTGCATCTTTAACATTTTATGCCAGGCAATCATATGCATTTGTTTCAATAATTGTTTATTTTGCAATTATAGATACAGATAACCTCATATCCAAAAAAAATTTTACTATTACATTTCTTTTTGCAATATTTCTTTTTCCTTCTTTATATTTTTTTTATACTTGGGGTTCATTAATGCCTACAGAAGCAGTGCAACGTTTAGTTCCTTTTAATTATCAGAATATATCCATAATTTTTGCAATGTTTGTAATTTTTAATATTCCTTTTTTTATTAATGAATTACTAAAAAGAAAAGTTTTGATGTTATCAATTAAAAATATTAAAATATTAATTATAATAATATTCTCTTTTTTTATTTACTCTTTTATCTTTTGGAATATTCCGTACTCAGATTTTGGTGGTGGACCATTGTATAAAATATATTTAAATGTTTCAAATTTTAAACTAATATTTCTTTTTTTTTCATTTATAGGATTAATCTCAACTATATATTTTTCATTTAAAAACTATCGTCTTACTATATTTTATCTTTTTTTTATAATATTATATTGCTTTGCAGATAATCTTTTCTTTTCATATTTAGATCCTTTAATGTTATTATCTTTATTAATATTCCACGATAAAATTATTTTAGATCTAAAAAAAAGTAAAAATTTTTTATTATTTATATACACGTATTTTTTAACTTTACATTTAAGTTGGATTTATTATTTTGATGTGGTTATTGGTGATACATTAAGATAATTAAGATTATATCAATTTAAAGCAAACAAAATTATGAAAATCTTTATATTATGTGGTGGATTTGGAACGAGATTAGATCATGAGAGTAAATTCATTGCTAAACCAATGGTTAGAATTGGGAAAGAACCAATTTTATATCATTTAATTGAAAATTTTCATGCACAGGGTTTTAAAGAATTTGTTTTATGTTTAGGATATAGGGCAGAAACTATTATTAATTATTTTTTAAAGGAAAAAACTAAATTTACTAAAATTATAAAAAAAAATAATAAATTTATACAAATATTCTTTAGAGATAAAAAAATTGATATTACTGTCAATCTTATGAATACAGGTATTAAAACTGGAACAGGTGGTAGGATTAAAATTGCATATGATAATTTAAAATTGAATGAAGATATATTAATGACTTACGGAGATGGTTTGTCAAATATACCAATAAACAAATTATTAAAATTTCATTATAAGAATAAGTCTTTGGTTACTATTTCGGCTGTAAAGCCAAAGCAAAGATATGGAATACTTAGAATTAGACAAAATAGAGTTCAATTTTTTGATAATTCAAAAAAAAAAGTCAATGTCTATATAAATGGTGGTTTTCATGTTATAGACAAATCATGCCTTAAATATATTAAAAATAAAAAAGAATTTTGGGAAAAAGAACCTATTAGTAAAATATTAAAAGTTAAGAAACTTTTTTCATTTAAACATGAGGGTTTTTGGAAAAGTTTAGATACTTTAAAGGATAAAAAAGATTTTAACCAAATGTATAATCAGAATAAATGTTATTGGAAATTTAAAAAATAAATTTATGAAAATTACTTACGGAAAAAATACATATAATAATAAAGAAATAATAGCCGTTAATAATTGTTTGAAAACTGGTACTCAAATGGGAAAATCTGTAGATTTATTCGAAAAAAAAATATCAAAATTTTTTGAAAAAAAATATGGTTTAATGGTGAACTCTGGATCATCAGCGCTAATTCTTGCTTTAAAAATATTAAACTTAAAGCCTGGTTCTGAAGTGATAACTCCTTGTTTAAATTTTGGCACTGCCGTTTCGTCAATCATTTTAAATAATTTAAAACCAATATTTGTTGATGCAGAAATTGATACTCTACAAATTGATATAGATCTTATAGAAAGAAAAATTACTAAAAATACAAAAGTATTATTAATTCCAAATTTAATTGGAAATATTGCTGATTGGAAGAAAATTTATAAATTAAAAAAAAAATACAATTTATTTCTTATCGAAGATTCTGCAGATACATTAGGTGCTAAAATAGATAATAAATATACAGGATTTTATAGCGATATATCTATAACAAGTTTTTATGGGTCACACATAATTAGTTGTGCAGGTAATGGGGGAATGCTACTCACTAATAATAAAAATTTTTATAATAGAGCTAAAGTTTTAAGAAGCTGGGGCAGGATGTCTACCTTAATTAAAGATTCAGAGAATATAAATAAAAGACTTAATATAAAATTAGAAGGAATTGGTTATGATAAGAAATTTGTCTTTTCAGAAATAGGTTATAATTTTGAACCATCTGAAATTGGTGCTGCCTTTGGTTTGGAACAATTAAAAAAGTTTAATATATTCAATAAAGTTAGAAATAGAAATTTCAATATTCATAAAGATTTTTTTAAAATAGAAAAAGATTTTTTTATAACTCCAAGAGTTTACAAAGGTATAAAAACAAATTTTTTAGCATATCCAATAATTATTAAAGAAAATGAAAAATTTTCACGAAAAGATTTACAAATTTATTTAGAAAAAAATAAAATACAAACTAGGCCAATTTTTAGTGGTAACATACTAAGGCACCCAGCCTTTAAACATTTAACATCCAAAATAAATAGATTAGATTCTTTTAATAATGCTGATTATATTATGAGAAATGGTTTACTTGTAGGCTGTCATCAAGGATTATCTGTTAAAAATATAAAATATATTCACAAAATAATTAAAAAATACTTAAATATTATATAACAAATGAATCTTTCAGACTACGTTTTAGATTTTTTATATAAAAAAAAAGTCAAAGATGTTTTTTTGATAACAGGAGGGGCCATATCATTTATGGTGGACTCATTCTCAAGAAATAAAAAAATTAAATATATTTCAGTGGCGCATGAACAGGGTGCAGCAATGATGGCAGATGCATATTCTAGATTGGGCCCTAATTTTTCATGTACTATGGTTACTTCAGGACCTGGTGCAACAAATCTTTTAACAGGTATCGCATGTTCATATTTTGATTCTATTCCTAGTCTTCATATCTGTGGACAAGTAAATACTTATGAACAGCAAGATTCTCACAAAAGCACTAATAAAGTTAGGCAGGTAGGTTTTCAAGAAACAGATATTGTTAGAATGTCAAAACCAATAACAAAGTTTTCTTATAAGTTAAAGAAAGCTTCTGAAATAAGATATGTTTTAGAAAAGTCTTATTATTTAGCAACAACAGGTAGACCTGGTCCGGTATTAATAGATATACCTATGGATATACAAAGAGTTATCATTAATCCAAAAAAATTAAAATCTTTCAATCCACCGACTGATAAGATTAAGAATATTAATAAAATATATAAAAAGATTTTTAATTACTTCAGCCTGTCAAAAAAACCCATTTTAATTCTTGGCGGGGGAATAAAATATTCAAAGTCCGAAAAAATTATTTTGAGGGTTTTAAAAAAATTTAGAATACCCATAGTAACTACCTGGAGTGGAATTGATCTAGTAGATCACTCAAAATTAAACTATATAGGTAATGTAGGAGTTTATGGAAGTAGAGCTGCAAATTTTTCTGTTCAAAACTCAGATTTAATATTTTGTTTAGGAACACGACTTGACACAAGGGTAACAGGTGGAGTGCCTAAAAATTTTGCAAGAAATGCAAAAAAAATTGTAGTTGATATTGATAAATTTGAAATTAATAAAAGAAGAGGACTAAAAATCGATCTAAAAATTAATTTTGAGCTTAATAATTTTTTAAAACAATTTTTTAAGTTAAATAAAAGTACGATCAAAAGAGATGCTTGGTTGAAACGTTGTGTAAATTGGAAAAAAAAATACCCAATTGTTCAGAAAAAATTTTTTAAAGAAAATAAAAATTTTGTTAATCCATATGTTTTAATCCATGAGCTATCAAAGAAATTAAACTCTAAAGATATTATTATTGCAGATACTGGGGGGCACTTAACTTGGACTATGCAAGCTTTTAAAGTTAAGATTGGCCAAAAATTGTTTTCTGCTTTTGGAAATTCTCCAATGGGGTATGCTTTACCAGCAAGTATTGGAGCTTCAATTGTTAAAAATAAATCTAGGATAATTTGTATAGATGGAGATGGAAGTTTACAGATAAATCTTCAGGAACTTCACACAATTGATAAGTTAAAGATACCAGTAAAGATTTTTGTCTTAAATAACAATGGTTATGGAATTATTAAGCAATTTCAGGAATTATATCTTGGTAAAAGGTTTGAAGCTTCAGGAAAAGGGGTGTCAAACCCAAGTTTCAAAAAACTTTCGAAAGCCTTTAATATTAATTATAATATTATTAATAATCATACTGAAATTAAAAAGATAGGACAAATTTTAAGTTCAAAAAAACCTGAATTAATAGAGGTTATGATAAAAGAGGATCAAAAAATTATTCCCAAACTTCAATTTGGTAATCCAATTGAGGATATGTCACCACTTCTACCAAGAAGCGAATTTTCTAAAAATATGGAAATTCCATTAACAAAAAGTGATAAAAAAATTTTTGAGGCTAATTAATTTTATTTGAAAAACATTTTAATAATAGGATCTAGTGGGTTTGTAGGAAAATCTTTAATCGATTTTTTTATTAAATACCACAATAATGTAAATAAAATATATTGTATTTCTAGAAGAGGCTTTAAAATAATTAATAAATCACAAAATATTAAAATAATTTATAAAAAAAGTGATTTTTTAAATATTAAAAAATTACCTAAAATTAATTATATTTTTTATTTAATTAATTCTAAAAATTTACAAAAAAGTAAAAAAATTTTTTCTCACTTTAAAAAATTATTATTAAAATTAGAGAAAAAACCTCAAATATTATTTACTAGTTCAGGAGCCATATATGGACCAAATTTAAATGAAAGAAAATTTTTAGAAACTCAACCTATAAATGATAATAAAATCAAAAATTTTAATGGATACAAATATAATTATGCAAAAGAAAAACTTTTTTTAGAAAAAGAGTTTAGAAAGCTCGGGTCATTTAAATTTAAAGTATCCATAGCAAGATGCTTTTCATTTTATGGAAAGCATATTTTAGATTACCGTTATATAATCTCAGATTTATTCAAATCGGTGATTAATAAAAAGCAAATTATATTAAATAATAGATCAAAAATAATAAGGAGTTATATGCATGCAAATGATCTTGCGGCCTGGTTATTTAAAATTTGTAAAAATTCTAATTACAGCTGTCCTACTTATAATGTTGGTTCAGATGAATCCTTTAATGTTTCTCAATTAGCTTTAAAACTAGCAAAAAAAAATGGATTAAAAGTAATATTTAAAAGCAAAGATAAAGGAGAATTAGATTATTATGTTCCATCAGTAAAAAAAGCTAAAAAAAAATTAAATTTAAAAATTACAAAAAGGCTTAAAATTGATATAAAATCTTTTTTAATATAAATGAAAATCTCAATAGTAACACCCACATATAATGAAGCCAAAAATATTAAGGACCTTTATTTAGAAATAAAAAAAGAAATGTTAAATATTTCTTGTGAATATGAACATATTATAATTGATAATTCATCAGATGATGGAACTATTGAAATTATAAAAAAATTAGCAGAGAATGATAAAAATTTGAAAATTATAATTAATGCTAAAAACTATGGTCATATAAGATCGCCCTTTTATGCTTTATTGCAAACTAATTCTAATGCAACAATATTAATGGCGTCAGATTTTCAAGATCCCATTGACTTAATTCCAAAATATATTGCAGAATGGAAGAAGGGAAAAAAAATAGTACTAGGTGAAAAAACTTCTTCTGAAGAAAATAAAATAAAATATTCTATTAGAACTTTATTTTATAACTTTTTAAACAAAATCTCTGAGTTTGAATTACCAATAAATACAACTGGATCAGGAATATTTGATAAAGCAATTATAGAAAAACTTAAAAAAATTAATGATCCTTATCCGTATTTCAGAGGATTGATAACTGAATTAGGTGAGGACATATCAATTATCCAATTTAATCAGCCTAAAAGAAAATCAGGAAAAACAAAAAATAATTTATTTACGTTATACGATATAGGTATGTTGGGTATAGTAAAGCATTCAAGGAAACCACTTAGATTTATGACTTTATTGGGATTTCTAGCAAGTATAGTTAGTTTTACTGTTGGAATAATTTATTTATTTTATAAATTATTATTTTGGGATTCATTTAGTCTTGGTTTGGCTCCAATAATTATTGGTATTTTTTTTGTTTGCGCTGTGCAAATTACTTTACTAGGTTTAGTTGGTGAATATATAGGTGTTATTTTACTTCACCAACGAAATATGCCATTAGTTATTGAGAAAAAAAGAATAAATTTTTAATTATTTATTTTAATCTCTGCTTTAATTAATTTTTTTGAATACTACTAGATTATCATCATCTAGATTATTATTATTTTCAAATAATATAACTTTTGGATCATATTTATTTAATGTTTCAACTAATTTACTTAAATATGATATATGAACATCCTCAATAATGTATAAACCATTTTTTTTTAATTTATTAAATGAGTTTTGAAATAATTTTACAGCTGATTCAAGTGCATGGTGCCCATCATCTATTATAATATCAAAATTTGTTTCTTTAATATGGGACCACATATTATTAATAGAATCTTGATCATTTTGATCAACATAGAAGGATTTTATTCTATTTGTATTTATAAAAGTACTTTTATCAATATCTCCACCGTAGACAGTGGAATTTTTAAAATACTTAGACCAAACATGTAATGAAGCCCCAGAATTTCCATTCTTACCAATATTATGTGGTATGGATAAATCATTAGAACCAATACCCAATTCAAATATTAAATTTATTTGATTTTTAGTTTGGTTAAATTCTTGATAATAATAGTCAGCATAGTTATGTGGATATCCCTTATCAGTTCCGTAAACTTTACAAAGATCTTTTAAATAATTGTCATTTTTTCTTGATATAATTAATTCTTTATTTTTAAACATTTTTAAAAAATATTTATTTTTCATTCTTAAGTAGAAAACATAAATATTTTTTAGTGAACTGAGTAATAGATATTTATCAATATATTTAATAATTTTTTTTATATTACTCATAAAAATTGGTTGCGGGGGACGGATTTGAACCGCCGACCTTCAGGTTATGAGCCTGACGAGCTACCAGACTGCTCCACCCCGCGGTATATTTAAATTCTATTTTTAAGCTTATT